>Ga0209048_10001894_pt1 | contig 21124 bp, 21 predicted proteins | sample FrelakmetCRP12CR_FD_187146 | JGI IMG/M metagenome (GOLD analysis project Ga0209048, IMG submission 187146) | Freshwater lake sediment microbial communities from the University of Notre Dame, USA, for methane emissions studies - CRP12 CR (SPAdes)... | ecosystem: Environmental > Aquatic >... | reverse complement strand
TTTCTTGTTCATGAAGTCTCTCCTCTAGCGGATAAAATTGGCAAGAAAACCGTCTTTTGGGCTTGCCGTCGGAACCTTCTCAGCGATGTCGAGAAGTTGTGCCCATTGTGCCAAAGCGCGGGACGGTGAGGCAAGGTAAAGTCCGGACGGGGGAAGAGGCCGGTCCGCGCTGTTGCTAAAACGCGACAGGCAATACCCTCACGGGCATAACAAGGGGCGAATGGCCAAGTCGCATGCGACTTGAAAAATGGGCGCTAAACTCATGATCGGCCTTGGAAAACTTCCTTTTCCCCGGCGTTGCGCCCCCTGCCCGCACGGCAGCGGGGATTTTGGCGGGTTTTCCGCTGCATTGCCCCTGCCGGTCGACCGGGCATTCTCGAATGCAGCAGCGGCGCAGCAGGGGATCCGGGTCGTGCGGACATGAGCCTGGGGCCGCTTTCTCCATGGCTAGCGGTGCTGCTGGCGGCCACTCTCTCCGGGGTCACGCTTGCGCTCCTGGAGCGCGGGCGTGGCCACTTGCCACACGATCACCCGATCGGCCGCTCGCTCCACGACCGACCGGTGTCGCGCGTGGGCGGGCTCGCGATCTGGGCCGGATTCCTGCCGACGGCGCTCTTCGGGGAGGTTAGGGGTGCGGGCGGCTCCCTCTGGCTCGCGTCATGGCTTGCCGTGACCGCGGTCTCGATCGCCGACGACTGGCGCGGAGTGCGGCCGGCGTTTCGCCTTGGGGTCCATGCGCTCGCGGCGGTGGCTGTGGCCGCGGCGATACTGCGGGATCCTGCCGCCGGGGCATTCTCGCCGATGCATGTGCTGGCGATCGCCGTCACGGCGCTCGCGCTCGTGTGGTCGGCCAATCTCTTCAACTTCATGGACGGCAACGACGGGCTCGCCGCGATGATGGCGATCTGCGGGTTCGGCGCGTATGGCGCGGCGGCGGTGCTCGTCGGTGCACCCGCGGAAGGCTATCTTGCGCTCGCCGCGGCGACGTTGCCGTTCCTGGCGATCAACCTGCCCCCGGCGCGGATGTTCATGGGAGACGGCGGGGCGGTTCCGCTCGGTTTTCTTGCCGGCGTGTTCGGGGCGGCGGGGGTCCGCGCCGGGACCTGGCCCGCATGGTTTCCCCTGCTCGTATTCCTGCCGTTCGTCGCCGATGCCACGCTGACGGTGATCCGGCGCCTCGCGAACGGCGAACACGTGTTCGAAGCGCACAAAACGCATTACTATCAACGGTTGCACCGGATGGGCGCCGGACACGCCGGCACCTTTCTCTTCTATGTTGTGCTGATCGCCGGCACGTCGGCTTCCGCGCTGTTCACGCTGGCGACCGATCCGGCGGCGGGGTGGTGGGTTCTCGGCAGCTGGGCATCTGCAATCGGCGTGCTTTTCGCCGGCATTGATTATCATTGGCGAAAAACATTCTCATGACGCCGACGACGCAAACCCGCAATTTCCGGTCCTGGCTCGCGTTCTGCCACGATCTCGCCGCCACCGCGCTCGCCTGGGCGGCGATGTACCTGGTCCGTTTCAACCTGGACTTCAGGGAGCCCTACCTCGTCGACATGGTGTGGACGCTGGCCTGGATCCTGCCGCTGCAGGGCACGATCTTCGTCGCGTCCGGCCTGTACCGCGGCCTCTGGCGATTCGCGAGCGTTCTCGACCTGCGGCGGATCGCCCTCGCGGTGGGCCTCGGCGCGCTGCTGATCCCGCTGGTGCTCGTGATGCTGCAGCTGCAGGCGGTGGTGCCGCGCAGCGTGCTGATCTTCTACCCGATCGTGCTCATCTTCCTGATGGCGGGCGACCGCTTCGCCTACCGGATCTGGAAGGAACACCGGCTCTACAGCCCGCTCGCCGCGCTCGGCGAGCCGGTGCTCGTGATCGGCGCGGGCGAGGCCGGTGCGCGACTGACGCACGAGTTCGCGCGGAGCCGGCAATGGCGCGTCGTCGGGCTGGTCGACGACGATCCTGCGAAGCAGGGGCGGCTCGTGCACAACGTCAGCGTGCTCGGTCCGATCTCCAGCCTGCCGACGTGGGCGCGAAAGTACGGCGTGCGCCAGGTGATCATCGCGCTGCCTTCGGCGGCGCACGGCGTGCGCCGCCGCGTCGCGGAGATCTGCGCGGACGCGGGGATCGAAGTGCTGACGGTGCCATCGTACGAGGACCTGATCAGCGGCCGCTCGGCGCTGACCACGATTCGCACGATCGAGCTCGACGATCTGCTGGGCCGCGATCCGGTGGTGCTGGACAGCGCCGGGCTCGCCGAATGGCTCGGCAATCGCGTCGTCATGGTCACCGGGGCGGGCGGCTCGATCGGCGCCGAATTGTGCCGGCACATCGCGCGCTTCCGCCCCGCGAAGATCGTCCTGTTCGATCTTTCCGAGGCGGCCGCGTACGCGATCCAGACGGCGCTCGCCGACGCGTTTCCGCAGCTCCCGCTCGCGACGATCGTCGGCGACGTCAAGCACGCCGCCCTGGTCGACCAGGTACTCGCGCGCGAGCGGCCGAGCGTCATCTTCCACGCCGGCGCGTACAAGCACGTGCCGCTGATGGAGGAGACCAACGCGTGGCAGGCGGTGCGCAACAATGCCTATGGCACGTGGGTGCTCGGCAAGGCGGCGTTGGCGGCGAAGGTCGAGAAGTTCGTGCTGGTGTCCTCCGACAAGGCGGTGAATCCGACCAACGTGATGGGAGCGACCAAGCGCCTCGCCGAAATCGTCTGCCGCAGCCTGCAGGGCCGCGGCACGCAGTTCGTGCTCGTGCGCTTCGGCAACGTGTTCGGCAGCGCGGGCAGCGTCATTCCCCGCTTTCGCGAGCAGATCGCGCGCGGCGGGCCGGTCACCGTCACGCACCCCGACATCACGCGCTACTTCATGTCGGTGTCCGAGGCCACGCAGCTCCTGCTGCAGGCGGCGTTGCAGGGAAAGGGCGGCGAGATCCTCGTCCTTGACATGGGCGAACCGGTGCGCATCGTCGATCTCGCGCACGACATGATCCGGCTCTCCGGCGCGGATCCCGACCGCACCGCGATCGTGTTCACCGGCCTGCGCCCCGGCGAGAAACTCTACGAGGAGCTGCTCACGTCGGAGGAGGCCACGCTGCCCACGCCGCACCCGAAGCTGCGCATAGCGCTTGCGCGCGCCGCGAACCTCGACGTGGTCGGCCAGATGGTCGCCTGGTGCGAGCGCGATCGCGCTGCCGACGATGCCGAGGTCCGCGCGCGACTGAAGACGTGGATTCCCGAGTACATGCCGCCGGCCGGCGCCCCTGTGCAGCCGATCCCCGCCGAGCCCGCCATCGCCGCGTCGGTGCCGCTGCCGCTGCGCGCGCCGCGCCGTCGCTAGGGCTAGGAAATCTCTGTTCGCGCGCGACGCGATCCGCGATTCCTCAGCGGGTCTCGGCCCGCGACGCCCAGGGATCTCCCGCCGCCACGCTCCCGCCCGACTTCGCCGCCACCGCGGCGGTAAGCAGATCCCGATACAGAAGCACGAGCTGAAGCGTGATCGCCGCGGGTGACAGCGGGAGCACTGCGCGGCGCGCATTGCCGCCGAATCGCTCGCGCGTCGCCCCATCCTGCAACGCATCCATGTGCGCGGCCAGCTGGGCGGCGTCGCCCGACGGGACGACCAGGCCGGCGTCGTGTTCGCGCAGAAGCTCCGCGGCACCCGATTTCGTGGTGGTGACGACGGGCAGGCCACAGGCCATCGCTTCCTGAACGGTGGTGGGCGACGGGTCGTAGAGAGACGGCAGCACGAACGCGTCCGCGGCGCCGTAATAGGGCCGCACGTCGGCCACGGGGCCGGCCAGCGTGACGCGGTCGGCGACGGCACGCGCCCGCGCCCTTTCGCGATAGCGCTCGACGTCCGGGTCGTCGCCGACGACGATCAGCTGCGACGGCTTGCGGAGCATCGCCAGCGCGTCGATCGCGGTGGCCACGCCGTCCCGCGCGAAATCCGACGCGACCACGAGATAGACGGTTGCTCCGGCATCGATGCCGTGCCGCTCGAGCGTCTTCGGGCGGTCCACGCGGAGCTTCGGGTGGAACAGGTCGCTGTCCACCGGGTTGTAGACAACCGGCAGCTTCGATTCCGGCAATCCGAAACGGCTCTGAATCTCGTCGCGAACCATCTTCGAATGGCAGATCGCCGCGCGCAGCCAGGGGTTCGCGTACATGCGCTTCTCGACGTGCAGCTTTTGCCGGTTGCGCGGCGAGAGCAAGAGCGACATCCGCTCGATCGCCGTGGCGCGGCGCAGGCGCTCTTCGAGCCATACGGCGTGGACGCCCTCGCCGGCGCGGTAGACGTCGCAGCAGAGGACAGGCTCGTGCGACTCGACCACCGTGGGCATCGCCCGGCGGATCACGCGACAGGCGGCGCGCGCGAATCCCCAGTCGCGCCACAGGACGCCGACATGGAACGGATCGCAGATCGTGGTCTCGATCAGCTGCAGCCGGGTCTGCGGCCACGACCGCGTGATCAGCGAGATTGCGACATTGCGCTCGAGAAGGGCCTCGAGCGCGCGCTCGAGGACGCGCTCGGCGGTGCCGTTGGGATGGTAGTGCTGCCGGACAATGGCGAGGCGCATCAGAAACGATAGCAAAATTCACCGTGCGGCGGCGTGGAATCGATGCGCGCCCCGCGCCGTTCAGTCAGGGCTTACTCGCCGGCCCGGCCCCGCCCCGTGGCGATTTTAGGCCGACCGAATTCGCGGCAGCGCGCTTCCGGTACAATCAGAGAGAACGTCCTGGCTTTGCACCGTCCCCCCGCCGCCGCCCGCCCCCCGCCATGCCGATCGACGCCGTCAATGCTGCCGTGAAGGCGCAGATTCTTGCCGAAGCGCTGCCCTACATCCAGCGCTTCCACGACAAGACCATCATCGTCAAGTACGGCGGCAACGCGATGATCGAGCCTGCGCTGAAAGCCGGCTTCGCCCGCGATGTCGTGATGCTGAAGCTCGTCGGGATGAACCCGGTCATCGTTCACGGCGGCGGACCGCAGATCGGCGACCTGCTCAAGAAGATGGGCATCGAGAGCGAGTTTCGCCAGGGAATGCGAGTGACCGACGATCGCGTCATGAACGTCGTCGAAATGGTGCTGGGCGAACTGAACCAGGAGATCGTCGGTCTCATCAACCAGCACGGCGGCAAGGCCGTCGGTCTGACGGGACAGGACGGCGCGTTCATCCACGCGCGGAAGATGCTGCTGAAAAGCGACACCAACCACGGCGAGATGGTGGACATCGGCCTGGTCGGCGAGATCGAGCGCATCGACCCGGAACTGATTCAACTGCTCGATTCGCGCGACTTCATTCCGGTGATCGCGCCGATCGGCGTGGGCACCGATGGCGTCGCGTACAACATCAACGCGGATCTGGTCGCCGGCAAGCTCGCGGAGACGCTGAGGGCGGAGAAGCTCGTGCTGATGACCAACACCGTGGGCGTGCTGGACAAGAACGGCACCCTCCTCACGGGCCTGTCCGCGAAGGAGATCGACGCGCTGTTCGCCGACGGCACCATCCACGGCGGCATGCTGCCGAAGATCGGGTCGGCGCTCGACGCGGTGAAGAACGGCGTCGCGAGTTCGCACATCATCGACGGGCGGGTCGAGCACGCGCTGCTGCTCGAAGTGCTGACCAACGAAGGCGTCGGCACGATGATCCGCGCGGACGACACCGAGCCCGTCCACGCGCGCGCTCCCCGTTAGGAGTCATTGCCATCAAACCCGGCGAACGCCGTCTCCAGATCCTGCAAACGCTCGCGGCGATGCTGGAGGGCCCGCGCGCCGAAAAGGTGACGACGGCGGCGCTGGCCGCAAAGCTCGACGTTTCGGAAGCGGCGCTCTACCGGCACTTCGCGAGCAAGGCGCAGATGTTCGAGGGGCTGATCGAGTTCATCGAAACGACGCTCTTCACGCTCGTCAACAAGATTGCGGTGGAGACCCAGGACGGCGCGGCGCAGGCGCAGCAGATCGTCGCCGTGCTGCTCGGGTTTGCCGAGAAGAATCCCGGGATGACGCGCGTGCTGATCGGCGACGCGCTCGTCAACGAGGACGAGCGGCTGCAGGCGCGGATGAACCAGCTCTACGACCGGATCGAGGCGGCGTTGCGGCAGGCGCTCCGGATCGCGCAGGCGTCGGGCAACTGGCCGGGCGATCCCAATGCCGACGCGAACGTGCTCGTGGCGTTCGTGCTCGGCCGCTGGCAGCTGTTCGCAAAGAGCGGCTTCAGGCGCGCGCCGCAGGATGGCTGGGACGAGCAGCGCAAGTTCCTGTTCGGCTGAAACACCCAGACGTAAGGCTGCTGCGCGCCCGGATCACGACGGGCCGCAGACGGGGCATTTCGGATCGCGCGGGATGCGGACTTCGCGCCAGTGCATTGCATAGGCGTCGAGCAGCAGCAGTCGACCGGCCAACGACTCGCCGGCACTCGCGAGGAGCTTCAGCGCTTCGGCAGCCTGCGTCGCGCCGACGATGCCGACGACGGGTGCGAACACACCCATGATCGCGCAACGCGTCTCCTCGAGCTCCTCGCCGTCGCCGAACAGGCAGTGGTAGCACGGCGAGGCGGGGTCCCGCGGGTCGAACACCGCGATCTGTCCGTCGAAACGGATCGCGGCGCCGGAGACGAGCGGCTTCTTCGCGGCGACGCAGGCGCGGTTCACCGCATGCCTCGTGGCGAAGTTGTCGCAGCAGTCGAGGACGACGTCGGCGCAGGCGACGAGCCGCACGAGCTCATCCGGTCCGACGCGCGCCTCGATCGTCTCGATCCGCACGTCCGGATTGATGGCCGCAAGGCGCGCCTTGGCCGCGGCGACCTTCGCGGTCCCGACATCCGGCGTCGCATAGAGTATCTGCCGCTGCAGATTGGTTAGGTCGACACTGTCCGGGTCGCACAGGGTCAGCGTGCCCACTCCCGCCGCAACGAGAAACTGCGCCGCCGGGGCGCCCAGCCCGCCGGCGCCGATCACGAGCGCGTGCGCAGCGGCGAATTGCGCCTGGGCTTCGAGGCCGAGCTCGGGCAGCAGGATGTGCCGGCTGTAGCGAAGGAGCTGGGTGTCGTCCATCGATGCAACGAAAACGCCCGGCCTGGCCGGGCGCTTCGATCCATGGCGTGCGGTGGCCTACTCGGGCTTGGCCTGCGCCGACACGGCCTTCGCCGACGCGACGACCGGCAGGCCCTTCAGCTGATTCATCGCCTGAGCGAGCTGGAAGTCTTCCGCGGAACCGAACTCGAAACGCGGCGGCGCGGCTGACGCCGCCGCTGGCGGCGATCCCGCCGGCGACGCTGCGTCCGTTTCGCCGCGCTTGATCGTCTCGACCGCCGTGGCGGCCGCCTTGTCGGCGATTCCCGTGCCGAGATGGTTCTCGAGGTTCGCTTCGCGAATGCGATTCGGCGATTCGCGCCCGTCGTTGACGTAGATGTCGGGCTCGATGCCCTTCGCCTGGATCGACCGTCCGGACGGCGTGTAGTAACGCGCCGTGGTGAGCTTCAGGCCCGCGTTGTTGGAAAGCGGAAGGATCGTCTGCACCGAGCCCTTGCCGAAGGTCTGCCCGCCGAGAACGACGGCGCGCTTGTGATCCTGCAGAGCGCCGGCGACGATCTCCGAAGCGGATGCGGTTCCGCCATCGACCAGCACGACCAGCGGCACCTTCTTCACGCCGGCGGGGAGGTCCTTGAGGTAATCGTCGCCACGGCGCGAATAGTGTTCCTTGGAAGCGGTCAACCGCATCCGAGCTTCGGCCGTGCGGCCGTCGGTGTAGACGACGAGCGCGTCCTTGGGCAGGAATGCCGCCGAGACGGCGACCGCCTGGTTGAGCAGGCCGCCCGGGTCGCTGCGCAGGTCGAGCACGAGGCCTTTGAGCTCGCCCTGCTTGTACATGTCCTTCAGCGCCTTCGCCAGGTCCTCGCCCGTGCGGTCCTGGAACTGGCGGACCCGCACGTAGCCATAGCCCGCTTCCAGCATCTTCGCGCGCACGCTCTTGACGTTGATTTCCTCGCGGACGAGCGCGAACGTCAGCAGGCCGTCGGCGTCCTTGCGCGCGACGGTCAGCACGACCGGCGTGCCGGGCTTGCCGCGCATCATTTCGACTGCCTTGGAAAGCGGCATGCCGCGCGTCGCGGTGTCGTCGATCTTGACGATCAGGTCGCCGGACTTGACGCCCGCGCGGAACGCAGGCGTGTCCTCGATCGGCGAAATGACCCGGATGGTCCCGTCCTCGACGCCGACCTCGATGCCGAGGCCGCCGAATTTCCCCTGCGTGGAGATCTGCAGATCCTTGAACGCGTCGGCGTCCAGGAAATCGGAATGCGGGTCGAGCCCGTGCACCATTCCGTTGATCGCTTCCTTGATGAGCTTCTCGTCGGAGACGGGCTCGACGTAATCGCTCTTGATCCGGCCGAAGACCGCCGACAGCAGCTGGAGATCCTCGTAAGGGATCGGCAGCTTCGCTTCGCGCTGCGCGATCACCGAGAAGTTGAGCGAGAGCAGGACGCCCAGCACCGCGCCCATCCCGATCAGCCCCGCCTTCTTCCAGTTGTTCATCGTCAGATTCCCTCGTCGAACCGCAGAGTATACGACTGGCGCCTCGTTGCTGACCGAAGCCGCTCGTCAGAGCTCATTGGGCCCCGAAACCCGCCGCAAGTTCCATGCCTGCATCGCTCGGATTGGTGGCTCGCCCCCAAGTTGCTGCGGGTCAATGCCAGAGTGAGCGGTCACTCACTCTCTGGGCCAGCAAGGGCTTGGGGTTCGTCCGTGGTTCTCAACCAAAGGTCAGCAGCGAACGACCCGTCATCTCCGCGGGAAGTGGCGCGCCCAGCATCGCCAGCAGCGTCGGCGCGACATCCTGGAGCGAGCCGCCGTTGGCAATCGACGCGCCCCGTCCGACGTACAGGCACGGGACGAGCTGGAGGGTGTGCGCGGTGTGCGGCTGGCCCGTCGCCTCGTCGCGCATCTTCTCGACGTTGCCGTGGTCGGCGGTGATCACGACCTCGCCGCCGGCGGCACGCACCGCAGCGACGACGCGCCCGATGCATGCGTCCAGGGTCTCGACCGCCCTGATTGCCGCCGCGAGGTCGCCGGTGTGGCCGACCATGTCGCCGTTCGCATAGTTGCAGACGATCGCGTCGTAGGCGCCCGAGCCAATCGCCGCCACCAGCTTGTCGGTGACCTCGTACGCGCTCATCTCCGGCTTGAGATCGTAGGTGGCGACCTTGGGCGACGGCACGAGCATGCGGTCCTCGCCCGGGTACGGAACTTCCACTCCGCCGTTGAAGAAGTAGGTGACGTGCGCGTACTTCTCGGTTTCCGCGATCCGCAGCTGCTTGAGTCCGAGCGACGCCACGTATTCGCCGAAGCCGTTCGCCACGGACTGCGGCGGGAAGGCGACGGGAAGGTGACCGAATTCGTCGCCGTAGCTCGTCAGGCAGACGAACGCGGCGAGCTTCGGCACGCGGCCGCGCGCAAAGCCGTCGAACGCGGCGTCGGTCAGCGCGCGGGTCAGCTGCCGGGCGCGGTCGGCCCGGAAGTTCATGAACACGACCACGTCGCCGTCGGCCATCGGCGTCGGGCTGCCGTCGGGCGGGACGATCGCCGTAGCCCTCACGAACTCGTCGGTTTCCCCGCGCGCGTAGGCGGCCGCGAGCCCCGCCTGCGCCGTCGTCGCCGTGAAGGGCGCCCGGCCGTCGACGATGAGTTCGTATGCTTCTGCGAGCCGTTCCCAGCGCTGGTCGCGGTCCATCGCGTAATAGCGGCCGACGATCGACGCGATACGCGCCCCGCGATGCCGCGCGCAGACATCCTGCAGGGTTGCGAGCGATGCATCCGCGCTCTTCGGCGGCGTGTCGCGGCCGTCGAGGAAGGCGTGGACGAGGATCCGCGGCGCACCACCCGCCGCTGCGAGGTCGATCATCGCGGCGATCTGCCGCTCGTGGCTGTGCACGCCGCCCGGCGAGACCAGGCCGAAAACGTGCAGCGCGGTGCCGCGGGACGCGGCCGTGGCGACCGCGCCGGACAGCGCCGCGTTGCGGGCGAAATCACCGGTTTCGATCGCGTGGTCGATCCGCGTGTAGTCCTGGTAGACGACGCGGCCCGCCCCGATGTTGAGGTGGCCCACCTCGGAATTGCCCATCTGGCCCCGGGGCAGCCCGACGGCGTGCTCGGACGCGTCGATCGACGTGTGGGGGCACGTGGCGAGCAGATGGCTCCAGTTCGGCATCCGGGCGCGTGCGATCGCGTTGTCCGGGGTGTCTTCGCGGCAGCCGAAGCCATCGAGGATGACGAGGACCACGGGGCGGACGGCGGGGCGGAAGGAGGGGGTCATGAGAATCGGCCGAAAGTGCGCTCGGCCAGGGGCGGCGGAGCCGGTACGCTATCATTTTACCTTTCTCGCCAATCGGGCTCGCGTTCCATGTCCATGTCCTTCATTCAAAGCAACTGGATGCTGATCCTCGTGCTGATCCTGTCCGGGGGGATGCTCGTCTGGCCGCTGATCCAGCGCCGGCTCTCGCCATCGAAGGATGTCGGCAACCTCGAGGTCACGCGCCTCATCAACGGGGCGAACGCCGTGCTGCTCGACGTGCGCGAAACGCAGGAATTCGAGGGCGGACGCCTGCCGAACGCGGTCCACATCCCGCTCTCGCAGCTCGAAAGCCGCGGCAGCGAGCTCGCGCGGAACACGGCACGCCCCATCGTCGCGTACTGCATGACCGGCAACCGCAGCCGGATGGCGGCCAAGGCCTTGACGCGCCTCGGCTTCAAGGATGTCTACAACCTGCGGGGCGGTTACCGGGCATGGAAGGATGCGGGGCTGCCGGTGGAGAAGTGACTTGCCGACGGTGACGATGTACACGACGGCCGCGTGCCCGTACTGCATTCAGGCCGAGCGCTTCCTGAAGGCGAAAGGAGTGCAGGAGATCGCGAGGATCCGCGTCGATCTCGAGCCGGCGTTGCGGCGCGCGATGATGGAGCGAACGGGCCGCCGCACGGTCCCGCAGATCTACATCGGCGACCACCACGTGGGCGGCTACGACGACATGGTTGCGCTGGACCATGCGGGTCGGCTCGCGCCCCTGCTCGCCGCCGACCCCGCCTGAGCATCCGCACGACTGGCGCGGCCTTCCCGATTCCAGTAGGGTAAAATCGCCGGTTTGACCAATCCAAGGACCACATCATGGCCGACCCGCAGCAACCCGGCGACGGCGCCCAGGGCGCAACGTTCACCATCGACAAGATTTACGTCAAGGATCTCTCGCTCGAGAATCCGGGATCGCCGCAGTCGTTCATGACGCCGGAACAGCCTCAGGTGGAAGTGGGCCTGCGCACGCGCGGCGAACAGGTCCAGCCGGACGTCTACGAGTGCGTGCTCACGGTGACGCTGACGGCCAAGGTGGGCGACAAGACGCTCTTTCTGGTCGAAGCTTCGCAGGCCGGCATCTTCACGATCCGCGGCGTGGCTGCCGAGCAGCTGCAGCCGGTGATCGCGATCAACTGTCCGACGGTGCTCTTTCCATACGTCCGCGAGACCCTGGCCGATGCGGTCACGCGCGCGGGCTTTCCGCCGATCCATCTCGCGCCGATCAATTTCGAGGTGCTCTACCAGCAGCAGCTCGCGCAGGCGGCGCCCACGCCTGCCGCCGTCAACTGACGGGCGGATGAACAGGGGCGCCGGATGACGCGCGCGGCAGGCGCAGGCGTTCGCGCTTCGCGGGGCATGGCGCGCGCTGTCTTCTTCGCCCTCGCGTTCGCCGCCGCTGCCGCGAGCGGTGCGGATTTTCGGTCGACGGCTGAGGCGGCGACCGTTCTCTACGATGCGCCGTCGGCGAAATCCAAGCCGCTGTTCGTGCTCGGGCGCGACACGCCACTCGAGGTGATCGTGCCGGTCGAGGGCTGGATCAAGGTGCGCGATGCGGGCGGCACGATCGGCTGGGTGGAGACGCGGACGCTGTCCGACAAGCGGACCCTCGTCGTTCGCGCGTCGATCGCCGACGTGCGCGCGAATCCCGACGATGTCGCGCCGCTGGTCTTCCGGGCCGAGCAGAACGTGCTGCTCGAGCTGGCCGAGCCGGCAACCGGGGCGACCACCACCGCGACGCCAGGCTGGGTCAAAGTGAGGCATCGCGACGGCCAGACGGGCTTCGTCAGGATTGCGCAGGTCTTCGGACTTTGACGGGGCGCCGTTCCGCGCTGCCTCGCGCCCCGGATTGCCGCCATGACCACATCGATCGCCGTCGTCGGTGCCGGCGCATGGGGCACTGCGCTCGCGGCGCACCTGTCGCGCCGTGCCGACCTGCGCGTCACGCTCTGGGCGCGCGACGCGGCCCAGGCGCGTGCGATCGGTGGCCAGCGCGCGAACGAGAAATATCTTCCGGGCATCCGATTGCCGGATGCCCTTGCCGTCACCGCGGATCTCGCGACCGTTGCGCGCGCCGACCTGCTCATCGTCGGCACGCCTATCGGCGCCCTCTCCGCAGTGGCCGCCGAGCTGGCCGCCGTCGGCGCGCGCGCGCCGCTCATCTGGCTGTCGAAGGGCCTACTTTCGGTGCCGGCAACAACCGCGCATCCGGCCGGGGTGGCGCTCGCGCATCAGGTGCTCGCGCCGCTCTGGGGCGCGCCGGTGGGAATCGTTTCCGGGCCGAGCTTTGCCGAGGAGGTCGCCCGCGGTTTGCCGACCGCGGTGGCCGTGGCCGCGACCGACGGCGCGCTGGCCGCACGCGTGGCGTCGTTGCTGCGCGCGGAATCGCTGCGCGCGTACGAGAGCGACGACATCGCCGGTGTCGAGATCGGCGGCGCCGTGAAGAACGTGCTGGCGATTGCGGCCGGTGCCAGCGACGGCCTCGGATTCGGGCACAACGCGCGCGCCGCGCTGATCACGCGCGGGCTCTCGGAGACCGGGCGGCTGTCGGCGGCACTCGGCGGCCAGCGCGAAACGCTGATGGGCCTGGCCGGTCTGGGCGACCTCGTGCTCACCTGCACGGGCGACCTCTCGCGCAACCGCCGTGTGGGCCTCGCGCTCGCGGCCGGAAAGTCGCTGCCGGAAATTCTCGCCGAGCTGGGCCACGTGGCCGAGGGTGTCACGACCGCGGCGGCCGTGCGCGCGCTCGCGCGCCACGTCGGTGTCGAGATGCCGATCTGCGACGTCGTCCACGAGGTGCTCTACGAAGGCCTGGCTCCGAAGGACGCGGTCGAACGTCTGCTCAAGCGCGAGCCGCGTTCCGAAAAGCAATAGGGTCGGTCAATAGCGCCGGTCGAACCGATCCACCGCGACGCGCGGGGCGGCTGAAAGCGTCATCCGGCGCCGGGGAAGCCCACCTGGCGCCACGCCTCGTAGACGGTGACCGCAACGGCGTTCGAGAGGTTGAGGCTGCGCACGCCCGGCCGCATCGGAATCCGGAGCCTCGCGTCCGGTGCGAAGCGCGCCAGCACGTCCGCGGGCAGGCCCGACGATTCGCAACCGAACACGAGGACGTCTCCACGCGCGAAACGGGCGTCGTACATCGACCGCGGGGCGCCTGTCGTGAACGCGAACCAGCGGCGCGTGCGTTCCCGCTCGAGTGCGGCTTGGCAGGCGGGGAAGTCGCGGTGCACACGGACGCTTGCGTATTCGTGATAGTCGAGCCCGGCGCGCTTCAACTCGCGGTCGTCCATCCGGAAGCCGAGTGGTTCGACGAGGTGCAGCGCCGTCGCGGTGTTCGCGGTGAGCCGGATCACGTTGCCCGTATTCGGCGGAATCTCGGGATGCACGAGAACGACGGCGAATTCCGACAGGGCGGGCGACGAAGCCATGGTGATTTCCTCAGTGCCCGCCCGGCCGCCCGCCCGGCGGCAGGGTGCGCGCGACCACCCAGCACTCGACGCGCGCCGCGCCGGCGCGACCGAGCGCACGCGCGGCCTCTGCGAGCGTCGCGCCGGTCGTCATCACGTCATCGACGAGTGCAATCCGCGCGCCGCGGACATCGGCTTGCGCCTCGAACGCGCCTCGAACATTCCGGCGCCGCGCCGCCCACGGCAGCGCTGCCTGCGGCGGTCCGCCGGAGATTCGCGCAAGCGGAGTGGCGAGGGGGAGGGCCGTGGCCTGGGCGACGCGCGCGGCGATCTCGCGTGCCTGGTTGAATCCGCGTTCACGCTGCCGCCGCTCCGCGAGCGGCAGTGCCACGATCTGCTCCGGCCGATCGTGGGGTTTGCGTTGCGCGAGGGCGCGGCGCACTGCGTCGGCGAGTACGACGCCCGCCCAGTCGGCCAGCGCGAGCCGGCCGCCGTACTTGATCTGCTGCAGCAGGCGGTCGACGGGAAACGCGTAGACGAGCGCCGCCACGGTCGCCGCGTACGGCGGCGGATGTCGGTGGCATGCGCCGCAGATCGTCCCATCCGGCGATGGCAGCGCGCAAACAGGGCACGCGGCGGCCGCCCGGGGGAGCGCTTGAGCGCAGGCGGCGCACACCAACGCGCCGTCCGTTCGCGCGACGCACAGTTCGCAACGCGGTGGCAGCGCGAGGCGGACGAGCCCGGTCGCCCGCGATGCGCCCGCACGCAGGGCGTCGCGCGCCCCCCGCCATGGGTTGCAGTCAAATGGTTTCGTGCGCACATTTGACAAGACTCGGACCTCCCTCGACACTCGACGCCGATTGTAGACGGTGACGACGCCGCTCGAGCCGGGACTAGCGCTCCGGTGGCGCCGCTTCCGATTCCGGGGCCGACCGACTGCGAGCCATGAAGGTAACCGCCGAGACCGCCAGCATGCCATCCGCCGAACGAACGACCGCCGCGCACCAAACGCCAGCGGCAGCCGCGCGGCGGTGGACCGTCGAAGCGGTCGAGAGTCTCTTCGCGCTGCCGTTTCCCGAACTGATGTTCCGCGCGCAGGAAGTGCACCGCGCGCACCACCCGCCGAACGCGGTGCAGTTGTCGACGCTGGTCTCGATCAAGACCGGCGGATGTCCGGAAGACTGCGGCTACTGTCCGCAGGCGAAGCGCCACCACACCGGAGTCGCCGAGCAGGCGCTGCTCGACCTCGACACCGTGCTCGCCGCAGCCCGCGCGGCCAGGGAGGAGGGCGCGACCCGCTTCTGCATGGGCGCGGCGTGGCGCGGACCCAGGGACCGCGACCTCGAGCCGGTGCTCGCGATGGTGCGAGGCGTGAAGGCGCTCGGACTCGAGACCTGCTGCACGCTCGGGATGTTGCGGGAAGGGCAGGCTCCGAAGCTCAAGGCGGCCGGGCTCGACTACTACAACCACAACCTCGACACCGCGCCCGAGTTCTACGGCGAAGTGATTTCGACGCGCGATTACCAGGACCGGCTGGACACGCTCGACCGTGTCCGGGCCGCCGGCATCGCGGTCTGTTGCGGGGGCATCGTCGGAATGGGCGAATCGAGGACCCAGCGCGCGGGACTGATCGCGCAGCTCGCCAATCTGGATCCCTATCCGGAATCGGTGCCGATCAACCATCTGGTCCAGGTCGCGGGTACGCCGCTGCATGAACGGCTTGGCGGCGACCAGGCACTCGACGCGTTCGAGTTCGTGCGCACGATCGCGGTGGCGCGAATCACCATGCCGACGGCGATGGTGCGGCTCTCCGCCGGGCGCCGCGAGTTGGGGGACGCCGTGCAGGCGCTTTGTTTCCTCGCCGGCGCCAACTCGATCTTCTATGGCGAAAAGCTGCTGACGACCGGCAACCCGGATGTCGGCGCCGACCGCGCGCTGTTCGCGAAGCTCGGGCTGACCGGCATGGACGCGCCGGCCGCCTGATGCCTGGTGCGTGGCGACCGACCTGATCGCCAGCCTCGAGCACGACCTCGCGGCGCGTGAAGCCGACGGGCTTGCGCGTGTCCGGCGCACGCTCGCCTCGCCGCAGGGCGGGCGCGTCGTTGTGGACGGCCGCGAACTCGTGGCATTCGCGAGCAACGATTATCTGGGCCTCGCCGCTCATCCGGACGTCGTCGCGGCGGCACGCGCCGCGGCGTCGCGCTGGGGCGTCGGCGCGGGCGCCTCGCATCTGATCAGCGGCCACTTCGGGCCGCACGCGGCGCTCGAAGCCGAGCTCGCCGCCTTCGTGCGTCCCTGCGCCGGCGCGCGGGCGCTGACGTTTTCGAGCGGCTATCTCGCCAACCTCGCGATCCTGACCGCACTCGCGCGGCGCGGCGACGCGATCTTCGCGGACCGGTTGAACCACGCTTGCCTCAACGACGGAGCGCTGCTTTCGCGCGCGGAATTCGTCCGCTATCCGCATTGCGACCTCGCCGCGCTCGAGCGCCGTCTCCGTGCGTCGACGGCGAAGCGGAAGCTGATCGTGACCGACGCCGTGTTCAGCATGGACGGCGAGCTCGCACCGCTGCCCGCGCTCGCTGCGCTTGCCGCTGAATTCGACGCCTGGCTCGTCGTCGACGACGCGCACGGCTTCGGCGTGCTCGGGTCCGGGGAAGACGGCGGCCGTGGCGCGCTCGCGCATTTCGGCATGGCTTCGGAGCGCATCGTCTACATGGGCACACTCGGCAAGGCAGCCGGGGTCGCCGGCGCCTTCGTCGCTGCCCACCCGGCAGTGATCGACACGCTGATCCAGACTGCACGGTCCTATGTCTTCACGACCGCTGCGCCGCCGCTGCTCGCCGAGGCGTTGCGCGCGAGCCTCGCCCTCATTCGCAACGATACCGCGCGCCGCGCGCATCTTCACGCGCTCATCGCGCAGTTTCGCGCTCGGATGCGTGCGCTGCCGTGGGCGCTGCTCGATTCGCAGACGGCCATCCAGCCGGTCGTCGTGGGTGCGAACGCGACGGCGGTCGCGCTTGCCGGCGCGCTTTGGCAGCGGGGCTTCTGGGTGCCGGCCATCCGGCCGCCCACGGTGCCGAAAGGGACTGCCCGGCTGCGGGTCACGCTTTCCGCGACGCACTCCGTCGCCGACGTCGACGCGCTCGCCGACGCTTTTGCCGAGCTCTCGCCCGACTCGGCGTGCAGCGCCAAGGTTGCTCCATGACCGGGGCGCTGCACATCGAATCGGCCGGCCACGGTCCGCCCGTCGTCCTGCTCCACGGCTGGGCGATGCACTCCGGGCTCTGGGGCCCGCTCGTGCTGCGGCTCGCGAAGCGGCACCGGGTGCATGCGGTCGATCTGCCGGGGCATGGGCACAGCCCCGCCCTGCCGTCATTCACGCTGGAGGCCGTCGTCGACGCGCTGGTTGCCGCGTTCGCCGCCACCGAGCATCCGCTGACGGTGCTCGGCTGGTCGCTCGGTGGCCTGGTCACGATGCGCTGGGCGCTCTCGGAGCCGGCGCGCGTGGGCCGCATCGTGCTCGTGTCGACGTCGCCGCGGTTCGTGGCCGGCGACGACTGGCCGCACGCGATGTCGCGCGAGACGCTGGAGCGGTTTGGCGACGAGCTGCACGTCGCATGGAGACTCACGGTGCAGCGATTCCTCGCCTTGCAGATGCAGGGCAGCGAGCACGGCCGCGCGGCGCTGGCGGCGTTGCGCGGCCAGGTGTTCGCGCGCGGCGAACCGTCGCCCAGGGCGTTGTTCGGCGCGCTTGCCGAGATCAGGCAGGCCGACCTGCGCTCCGAGGTGTCGCGCATTGCGCAGCCGGCTCTGGTCGTCTCCGGCAGCCGCGACACGCTGTCGTTGCCGGGAGCGGGTCGCTGGCTCGCCGACCACATGCCGAACGCGCGCTTTGCGCCCATTGCCGGCGCAGCGCATGTGCCGTTCCTGTCGCACTCCGAAGCGTTCGGAGCGGTACTGGACGATTTCCTCGATGCCCGTTGACCCGCCGCGCGACCCGCGCCCCGACGCGCCCGATCCGCGCGCCGTGCGCCGTCATTTTGCGCGCGCCGCGGCCAGCTACGATGGCGCCGCGGTGCTGCAAAGGGAAGTCGGAGCACGGATGGCCGAGCGGCTCGACGTCGTGAGAATCGCGCCGGCGGCGATTCTCGACGCCGGCTGCGGGACCGGGGACGCCCAGGCCGAGCTCGCGGCCCGGTATCCGGACGCGCGCAGGATCGCGCTGGACCTCGCCTTGCCGATGCTCGAAGTCGCGAGGAGCAAGGCGCGGCAACGGCGGTCGACGCTCGCGCGGCTCTTCGCCGGTTTCAGCGGTGGGAGCGGTATCACCGACCCGCGATTCGTCTGCGGCGACATCGTCGCGCTGCCGTTTGCGCCCGGTGCGTTCGACCTCGTCTGGAGCAATCTGACGCTGCAATGGGTAAGCGACCTCCCCAAGGCGCTCGCGGAGCTCAGTCGCGTCCTGTCGGTCGGCGGTCTCGTTACCTTCACGACGTTCGGGCCCGACACGCTGAAGGAGCTGCGTGCCGCGTTCGCGGGCGTCGATCGCCATCCGCGCGTCGGTCGCTTCATTGACATGCACGACATCGGCGACATGCTGGTCCACGCTGGCTTCGCCGATCCCGTCATGCACATGGAGCTGCTGACGCTGACGTACGGCGATGCGCCGGCGATGATCCGCGACCTGAAGGCGATCGGCGCGACCAACGCCGCGATGGCGAGGCCGCGCGCGCTGATGGGGCGTCGACGATGGGAGCGCGCGCTGGCGGCGCTCGAGACGATGCGCCGCGACGGGCGGATCGCTGCGACGTTCGAGGTGATCTACGGCCATGCCTGGAAGGCTGCCCCGCAGCGCACCGGGGAGGGGCACGCCATCGTCCACCTCGACCGGCGGCAGCGCCGATGACCGACGCCGGCTTTTGTGTTGCGGTTGCCGCGACGATCGTGGGCGCTTACTGACGTGGCGCGGGGGATATTCGTTTCCGGTACCGACACCGGGGTGGGCAAGACGTTTGCCGCCGTGGCGCTGCTGCGCGCGCTCGTCGCGAACGGCCATCGCGCAGTCGGCATGAAGCCGATCGCAACGGGCGTTGCTGCCGGCGAAACCGTGAACGCCGACGTGCGGTTGCTGATCGTCGCCGGCAACGTCGCTGCCCCGCTCGCCGACGTCAACCCGGTTTCGTTCGCGCCTCCGATCGCGCCGGAGCTTGCCGCCCGCATGGCCGGATCCGTGATCGACTTCGACGGCATCGTCGGCGCGTACTCGCGGCTGGCGGCGGTGGCGAGCGACATCGTCGTCGAAGGGGCGGGCGGCGTGTTCGTCCCGCTCACGCGAGGCGTCGACATGCTCGACATTCCGTCGCGCCTTGGAATTCCGGTGCTGCTCGTCGTGGGGATCCGGTTGGGCTGCCTCAATCACGCGCTGCTGTCCGCACTCGCGGTGAACGCGCGCGGCGTGCGCCTCGCGGGCTGGATCGCGAACCGGATCGATCCGCGCATGCAGGAGGCTGAAGCGAACGTGGCGGCGCTCCGCGAACGGATGCCGGCCCCCCTCGTCGCCGATTTCTCGTGGCGCGAACACGGAACCCCGGCGCCGGCTTTCGACCGTGGCGCGCTTTCGCTGCTGGGATTCGCGCCATAGGGACATCGTGCCCGCGCGCGGCGTTTTGCCGGCGGTTTGTTCCATGCTAAGATCTCGCGCCTTTTGCAGCAATCCGGCGTGGCGCGCGGGCCGCGGGCGGACCGCGGCTCGATCGCGAACGATGGGCCATGTCCCGAAAGTGCCGTCGATCCCCGCTTGGCGGTCGATGGCGGGCGCCGGACCTCCCGAAGCGATTGAATCCGGACCGTGCATTGCGCTGCCGCGACACGGTCGCGCGATTGAGGGGATCGCGGCGCGGCATCCGGCGGCATCGGACGCCGGCAGGGTTTTTCAGACGAACGCAGGTCGCAATCGAGGGAAGCATGGTGCGTACTGAATCGAAAGCCGGATCGTGGCTCGTGCGGGCGGGCATGGCTCTGGCGGGCGGGTCGCCGGGCGTGGCGTTGGCCGCCAGGGAATGGAACCTGCAGACGCCGGTGACGCCGATCGCGCGGCAGATGTACGACCTGCACACGTTCATCTTCTGGATCTGCGTCGTCATCTTCGTCGCGGTCTTCGGCGTGATGTTCTACTCGATCTTCAAGCATCGGAGGTCGGTGGGGCACGAAGCACACTCGTTCCACGAGAACACGACCGTCGAGATCGTGTGGACCGTGATCCCGTTCCTGATCCTCCTGTTCATGGCCTTTCCGGCGACCAAGACGATCCTCGCGATGAAGGACACCTCGGCGCCCGACATCACGATCAAGATCACGGGCTACCAGTGGAAGTGGAATTACGACTACCTGCAGGAAGGATTCGGCTTCTACTCGAGCCTCGCGACGCCGCTGGCGCAGATCGAGAATCGGGCGCCGAAGGGCGAGCATTACCTGCTCGAGGTCGACAATCCGCTCGTCGTGCCGGTCGACACCAAGGTGCGCGTTCTGATCACCGCGAGCGATGTGCTCCACTCGTGGTGGGTGCCGGCGTTCGGCGTCAAGCAGGACGCGATTCCCGGCTTCGTCCGTGATTCGTGGTTCCGGGCCGAAAAGGTCGGCGTCTATCGTGGACAGTGTGCCGAGCTCTGCGGCAAGGAGCACGGCTTCATGCCGATCGTCGTCGAGGTGAAGTCCAAGGACGACTACGCGAAGTGGGCGGCCGAGCAGAAGAAGAAGGTGGCCGCCGCGGCCGACGATCCGGCGAAGGTCTGGGACGTGAAGGAACTCGTCGCGGCGGGCGAAAAGGTGTTCGCGGGCAACTGCGCCGCCTGCCACCAGGCGAACGGCAAGGGCGTTCCGGGCGCGTTCCCGGCACTCGACGGCTCGAAAGTCGTCAACGGTCCGAAGAGCGCCCAGATCGCGCTGGTGCTGAGCGGCAAGCCGGGCACCGCGATGACGCCGTGGAAGCAGCTTTCCGACGCCGACCTCGCCGCCGTGATCACGTATACGCGGAACAGCTGGGGCAACAAGACCGGCGACGCGCTTCAGCCGTCCGAGATCAAGGCGGCACGCTCGTGATGCCCGCACGCACGAGCGGACCCGCGGCGCCGGTCGCCGGGGGACACCCTGGCGAGACCTTTTCAGAAAGACTCAGGAGCGCACGATGAGCAGCATCGCCCACGATCATCCGCACGGCTACGGGCACGACGATCACGCGCACCACCCTAGCGGCATCACCCGCTGGTTGACGACGACCAATCACAAGGACATCGGCACGATGTACCTGTGGTTCTCGTTCACGATGTTCCTGGTCGGCGGAACGATGGCGATGATCATCCGCGCCGAGCTGTTCCA
>Ga0209048_10001893_pt1 | contig 21135 bp, 21 predicted proteins | sample FrelakmetCRP12CR_FD_187146 | JGI IMG/M metagenome (GOLD analysis project Ga0209048, IMG submission 187146) | Freshwater lake sediment microbial communities from the University of Notre Dame, USA, for methane emissions studies - CRP12 CR (SPAdes)... | ecosystem: Environmental > Aquatic >... | reverse complement strand
GACGACCTGACCGACCGACACCCGCCGCTGCCGGGCCGATTTCTTGGCTGCCGCGAGCACGTCGTCGTCAATATCTATCGTGGTTCTCATGTCGGAACCCCTTCACAGTTGATGCATTGATTCTATTACCTCAAACGATAAGTAACTGCGGTGGTAGTCCTGAAACGATGCGTTCGCGGCGAGTTCGGCGGCATAGGCCACGCGGCCTGAATATCGGCGGCTTGCAGGGTGGGGTAGCTCCGTAGCATGGTGGGGGTGAAATTCGATACCCCGCCGCCTGCGGCGGGGTAGTTCATTTTCGACAGTGGTGTGACCGTTTTTTTCGCCCTTGAGCACCTCCCGCATCCCCTTGGCCTTAAACTCGCTGCTAAACTGTTCGCTTGCCGCCGAGCTAAGCCTCTGGTCCATGCTCCGGGAGTGTGGTCACTTTTTTCCTATGAATTTAGCTTGGTATCAGACTAGAATTTCACCTTATCCAGTGATGGGAATATAACTATGAAGGAAGTCTATCTTGGTCGTCAGCCGATCTATAACTCAGCGCTCCACGTGGAGGGCTTTGAGCTGTTTTATCGCCACACTGGAGACGTTGATAGCGCGGAATTCATTGACGCCGACGTCGCCACCTCACAAGGGGTCTTGAATACCCTGACGGAGATGGGGCTGAACACTGTGGTGGGTGACCGTAAGGCATTCATCAATGTTGCCCGCAATTTTATTTTAGAGGGCCATCTGGCGTCGCTGAACGGATCGCAACTGGTATTTGAAATTGTTGGCGACATCGCCGTGGACGAACCCTTGTTAGGCGCCCTGCGGGGTCTGCACCGGCAGGGATGGCGGTTTGTCTTAGATGACTATCTAGACAATGAAGCCGGCCGCGCGCTCCTGGAGGTCGCTGACTACGTCAAGATTGATATGCTAATGACACCGGAGGACGAAGTACGCCGGCTAGTGCCGCGGTTGCGTCAGCATAAAGTAGCCTTGATGGCGGAATATATTGAGAATCAGGAGATCCTGGAACTGTGCCAGGGGTTGGGTTTTGACTACTTTCAGGGGTGTCACCTCTCTCAGCCTAAGCTGCTCAAGTTCCGTAGCGTGCCGGCTAATCAACTTACCCTGCTCCAGCTTATCGGCAAGTTGAATGCCCCGACCATCAACCCCAAGGAAATTGAATCCTTGATCGCTCAGGATGCCGCTCTGAGCTACAAACTGCTGCGGCATATCAATTCTGCTTATTTCAATCTATCCAGACCCGTAGAGTCGATCAACAGGGCCATCGCGCTGTTAGGTCTCAATCATATAAAAGCCTGGGCGACCCTGATTTCACTGAACAATATCGACAGTCAAGGCTCCGATTTGGCTAACATTGCCTTGATCCGCGCCAAAATGTGCGAGCTTCTAGCGGTCGCTAAGGGGTTAAGCCAGAAAGAGAGCGGTTTCACCGTGGGTCTTCTGTCGATCTTGGATGTCATGACTCAATCTCCCATGGAACAAATTCTGGCCTCTTTGCCCCTGGCGGAGGATATCAACAACGCCTTGCTGAATCACGAAGGTCCCCTGGGCAGGATTCTGGCCTGTACGCTGGCCTATGAGCGCTGTGATTGGGAGTCCTTAGATACCCTGGGTTTAGATCCCAACCAAATTAGCGACGCCTATTTGAGCGCTATGGCGGAGGCTTATCGCGCTGCCTATGAACGCTTGGGTAATGCCTCAATTGAGTGATAGCTTATTATCGCGCTCTCGGGTCCAGCAGCCGGTACAAACCATCGCCAAGCAGGTTGAGGCCGATGAATGCCGCGCCTACTGTCTATAACTCCACTGCTTATAAGTAGTGCCTCAGATAATTTATGCCTACTAATGACCGATCTGATAGTAAGCAACTCGAGTCGGGAGCCGGCGTGCAACCGCATCCGAATACATCGGAAACTCCTCCTGAAAGTGGCCCCACCCTAGTCGCGGAAATTGTGGATACGGGTACGGAAATCACCCGCTTCCTCATCCAGGATAACGTTCTAACCGAAGAAAAGCTTTCCTACGCCAGGCGCGTTAGAACAAAGCTGAATTCTCCAAAGCCACTGCTGAGTATCCTGAGTGAACTTGGCTATGTCAGCGCCGAGCAGCAGCGAGAAACGCTTAAAAAACACCGCATTTCCGTAAAGCTTGGCGCCTTGTTAGTCGAGCTCGGTTATTTGCGGGAATCCGATCTGCGGACAGCGCTGGCGATTCAAAAGGAATCCGCTGCGGGAACCAAGCTCGGCGATATTCTGTTAGAGAATCATTTGATCGATGAGCATAAACTCATCGAGGTGCTGGCTGATCAACTCGGATTTGCTAATATCGAACCTGAATTTGGCAGTATCGATAGAAAGCTTTTGGAAAAAGCCTATCCTGGCTGGTATAGACGCTGTAACCTGATACCGGTTGGCATTGAAAATGGCCAAGTATGGGTGGCTTTCGCGGATCCTTTGGATCAAAACACTCGGCAGGAAGCGGAACAAGTCTTTGGCGCTAATTTAATACCGCTGATTGCCAGTAACCGGGCTATTCAGGAAGTAATCAGAGTTTTTGAGCGGGGTTATCAAACTCTTTCAACGCAGACTCCCTCTTTTCAAGAAAAATCGGTAGCCGAAATAGTAGACGCTGTATTTACTGATGCTTTGCAAGCTGGCGCCAGTGATATACATATCGAACCGATGAAAGAATATCTACGCATTCGATTTCGCCGCGATGGCATATTAATAATCCATAAGACACTCGACAAAAACCTCGCGCCTGCCATATCCAATCGGCTCAAAATTCTCGCTAAAGCGGATATCGCCGAGAGAAGACGCCATCAGGACGGTAGAATCATGCTTGAGGATGCTAAGACAGGTCGTCAAATCGATATTCGAGTGTCGTTTTATGTCACGATTTATGGCGAACAAGCCGTCCTTCGCCTGTTACGTAAGGCGCAATTGCTTTCTCTAAAAGAGATAGGTTTGTTTCCTAGGATATTGACAAATTTTTGCCAGGATGCGCTCGATACGCCGAGCGGTATCATATTGATCACCGGGCCAACGGGTACGGGCAAAACCTCGACGCTTTATAGTTGCGTCAATTACCTCAACAGCATTGATCGCAGCATTATCACCGTCGAAGACCCGGTAGAGTATGTGATTGACGGCATCGCCCAGTGCTCGCTTAATCCGAAAATTGATCTAACTTTTGAAACTACCCTTCCGCATATTGTTCGGCAGGATCCGGACATCATCGTGCTCGGAGAAATCCGCGATCGGTTTTCCGCGGAGGCGGCGATTCAGTCTGCGTTGACCGGCCACAAGGTGTTAACAACCTTTCATACCGAAGACACTATTGGCGGTCTGTTGCGGTTGATGAATATGGATATTGAGACATTTCTTATCTCATCTACGGTGGTATCGGTGTTGGCGCAGCGTCTATTACGCAGGGTATGTCCGGCCTGTGCGGAGCCCTACCAGCCCAATTCCACTGAGCTTCAGCGCTTGGGCTATAAAGCCAGTGACCTGGAAGACGCAGTTTTTAAAAAGGGGCACGGTTGCGATGCGTGCGGGTACATGGGCTATCGGGGGCGCGTCGGCGTCTTTGAGTTGTTAGTGCTCAACGTCATGGTGAAAGATGCCATCCTGCAGAAAAAAGCCTCTTACGAAATCCGCCGAATCAGCCTCGAAACATCGGGTATGATGACCTTGTTGGAGGATGGTATCGTCAGGGCGGCTCAAGGCCAGACGACCTTGTCCGAGGTATTGCGTTATTTGCCGAGACTTGATAAACCTAGGCCCCTTAAAGAGATCAAACGCCTAGCAGGAATTCAATGATATTCGATGAGAAACCACTACAGGACCTTATTATTGAGGCAATTGCCGCTGGCGATCTACAGCTTCCGGTATTCAGCTCGGTGGCCTTGCGGCTTCAGCAGGCTTTACATAATAAGGACATCGGTATCGCTGAAATCGAGGCGATGATCGTTGAAGATCAAGCCCTGGCAAGTCAGATTTTACGCATGGCGAATACCGCGTTTTTTAAGGGCCTGCAAAAGATCACCACGATTCGCAAAGCCATCTTGCGGCTCGGTATCCAGCAAGTCGCCAATCTGGCTATGGCCGTTTCGCAACAAACTACTTATTCCACGAATAACAAAATATTGAATCAATATATGGACAAATTATGGCAGCATGCCTTTGCGTCTGCGCTGGGAAGCAAATGGGTAGCGGAGCGGTCCGGTTATAAGAGCGAAGCTGACGCCGCTTTTCTTGCCGGCCTGCTGCACAATATCGGCCAACTGCTCATCTTGAAAGTACTTGAAGCAGTCTGCACCAAGCACACTATCGATTTGAATCTACCAGATGCGTTCATTGTGGAGATGCTGAATAGCGATATGCATACTGAGCAGGGCTATTTGCTTATGAAGCAATGGAATTTGCCGGAGGAATATTGTGTGGTTGCGCGTGATCATCACCAAGAGTTCTGCGACAAACATAATATTTTGCTAGTCATCGCTCGCTTGGCGGATCAGGTTTGTGATAAGACAGGTATTGGTCTGCACTGTGACCCCAACAGTGTGCTAGCCGCGAGTTTAGAAGCGCAGTTCCTTGCCCTTACCGAAGTACAGCTGGCGGAATTGGAAATTCTACTTGAAGACAGCATCAACATACAGATTGCACCTTAATTCTTATACGCAGGCACGCTGGCAGAGGATAAGGTGTTGCGATAAGTCGAGGTCCAGGATGTTCTCGAGGGTGCAAGGCTTGTATTCGACGTTAAGTTAAACTATAAACCGCTTGTTTTTTCTGATGACAATTTCCCATTACTGTCTATTCATGATAGCCGTTGCCGGTTGTTGCGTTTGGAGACTCATACTCCCCAGTGAGCGGAATATCTCTGACCGCGTCTGTGCCCTGACTTTGCCTTGACCAACCCAGCGCGCCCCTGCCAAAGGAGATCAACAGCGTGATTGAAGACCTGCCGGCCGATTATCGGCCATCTGCTGATGAACCCTATATGAACCCCCGCCAACTGGCTTACTTCCGCAGTAAGTTACTGGATTGGCGGCAATCCCTGATAGAAGAATCCCGCCAGACCATTGCCCATCTACAGGAAGGTTCCGAAGTCAGAGGTGACGAGATCGACCGCGCCAGCCAGGAAAGCGAATACACTCTGGAATTGCGGTCCCGTGATCGCTATCGCAAATTAATCGCCAAAATTGATGCTGCCTTGAGGCGTATCGATGACGGCAGCTACGGTTATTGTGATGAAACCGGCGAGGAAATCGGTATTCAGCGCCTGGAAGTCCGGCCCATAGCCACCTTGACGGTGGAGGCCCAGGAGCGCCGCGAGCGCCGCGACGCCCGCTACAGTGACCCGCGCTATCCTTCGCATGGGCCCTGAAGCTTAGGGTATCGCTCCTCGGTGAGAGGAATCGGTGATAGCCCAGCTACTTGCCTATTCTAACCAGTCCACCGAGTCCGTGGGCTTCCAATACTCCATTCAGTCGTTCGCGGATAGTGCTGATGTTGTCCATTTGTAGCACCTCGGCCAACAGCTCCTGAGCATGGCTGTATTTTATGGTGCGGATTGCCCACTTGACCTTGAGCAGATTGCCCAGGCTCATGCTCAGGTTGTCCACTCCCATCGCCATTAGCATCAGGGCGGCAGCCGGGTCTCCAGCCATCTCCCCGCACACGCTCACCGGCCGTTGTTCCCGGTGGACGTTCTCCACGATCTGAAGGATAGCCCGCAGCACCGCGGGATGCAGGCTGTCGAAAAGTTTGGCGACCCTGTCATTACTGCGATCCACCGCCAGCAGGTACTGAGTCAAGTCGTTGCTACCCACCGAGATAAAATCCACCATCCGCGCCAAGGTGCTGATTTGGTAGACCGCCGAGGGTACCTCCACCATGATCCCTACCCTTGGAAACACCACGGGCAAACCATCCTCCAGCAACTCGGCATGGGCTTGGCGCAGCATGTCCAGGGCCTCGCTCAGTTCGCTTACAGAGGTGATCATTGGAAACATGATGGACAGGTTTGGGTAGGCTATCCCGGCTCGCAGCATGGCTCGCAATTGGGTCTTGAAAATGTCTGGCTGGTCGAGGCTGATTCGGATGCCGCGCCAGCCCAGAAAGGGATTCTGTTCATCGATAGGAAAATAGGGTAATGGCTTGTCGCCGCCAACATCCAGGGTGCGTAAGACCACGGGACGCGGCGCCATGGTTCGTAACACGCGGATATAAGTGCTGGTCTGTTCCTCTTCTCCTGGAAAGTGGTCGCGCAAGAAAAAATGCAGTTCGGAACGATACAAACCGACACCTTCGGCGCCGCTATCGCGGGCGGCGGCGATATCGGCGACCAGACCGGAATTAGCATGCAGTTCGATGCGATAACCGTCCGGGGTCTCAGCCGGCAAGCCGCGCAATTCCTGTAAACCACGCGACAGTTCGGCCTCTTCGGCGGCCAGTTTCAGATATTCCTGACGCAGGTCGGGGCTGGGTTGGATGCAGACCCTGGCTGAATAGCCGTCAACCACTACTTCGCGCCCGTTTAAGCGGTTGATGGCCAGGTCGTTCACCCCGAATACCGCCGGTATTCCCAGTCCCCTGGCCAATAGCGCTACATGCGAGGCACCCGTGCCATGCACCGATACCAGACCAGCCAGCTTCTCCGGTGGGACTTCGAGGAACTGGGAGACGTTGATTTCCTCGCCCATGAGGATGGTGCGGTCAGGGTAGTTGCGATTCACCGCCTGTTCCTGTTGCAGGCGTTTTAGCAGGCGCTGGCCCAGGTCGCGAATATCGGCCGAGCGACCTTGCAAATAGGGATCATCCATCTCCTCGAACAGATTGGCATATTCGAGAATGGTGGCGCGCAGTGCGCCTGGTGCCCAGTTACCCTCATCGATTCGACTCAGGGTACCATTGACCAGACTGTCGCTACCAAGCAGCAGCGCGTAGGCGTCGAACAGAGCCTGATCACCAGGCGACAGCAAGCCCTGCATGCGTTTGCTGAGGCGCTTAATTTCCCGCAGTTCCGCCGCTACCGCTCGGCGGAAATAAGCCGCTTCGGTTTTGGTATCGGTAACGATCTTGTCCGGCACCGAATCCAGGTCAGCCACGGGAAAAACCACAACCGCCTCGCCCAATCCCAGTCCCTTCGCGCTCGCCACCCCCTCGAGGAACAGGGTGCCCGTGAAGGCGTCCCTGTCCAGTCGATCCAGGCTCTGGCGGATCTCCGCCTGGCTGATGGAGCCCGCCAATTGGGCAGCCAGGGTCATCAGAAAAGCCTCTTCCTCTTGGGTGAATTTGCGCTCCAGGCGCTGTTGCACCACCAGCACGCCCAGCAGTTTGCGCCGCCGGATGATCGGTACCCCAAGATAACCATGGAAGGGCGTCTCGCCGGTAGCGGGGATAAAGTAGAAAGCCGGATGCGTGGGAGCGTTTTCAACATTGACCGGCTCGGCGCGGGTGGCGACCAGACCGGTCAGTCCTTGCCCCAGTTGCAAACGTACCTTGCCTACCGCCCCCGGTCGCAAGCCATCCGTCGCCATGAGCACGTGTTCTTTGCGGGTGTAATCGGCCATGTACACTGAGCATACGTCCGCATGCATGACGGACTTGACCCGCTCCACAATCAGGGAAAGCGCTTCATCCAAATCACGCGCCGAATTAACTTCCTGTACGATACGACGCAGGGAATCCAGCATGTTGACGGTTCTCGCAGATTAGGTAAGTGAGGCGACTCGCGCTTTCAAGGGTGCCGTGGTCGCTGAACAGCCGCCTTGGCCTGACCTTCGGTGAACAAAAGGGGGGCCAACTCTTGCAATGCACGCAAATATACCTGTCGTTTGAACGGCACCACCGCCCTTAGAGGATACCAGTAATCAACCCAGCGCCAATGGTCGAACTCAGGCCGCTCGGACAAGTCCAGACACACATCGCTTTCCGTGCCCAATAGGCGCAACAAAAACCATACCTGCTTCTGACCAATGCAGGTAGGTTTACTGCCATGCCTAACCAACCGCTTAGGCAAGCGATAATGTAGCCAGCCCTCGGTGCGTCCTATGATCTCTACATGCTCGGGTCGTAAGCCAATTTCCTCGGCCAGCTCCCGGAACATGGCGTGCTCGGGTATAGGCAACTCTTCCTTATGGATGCCGCCTTGGGGAAACTGCCAAGAGCGCTGGCCGATGCGCCGTGCCCAGAATACACGCTTGTCCGAATTGCACAGGATGATACCGACGTTAGGCCTATAGCCCTCCGAATCAATCACTTGTGAACCAATTTTTTGCAAACTACGATGCTTGCTATTTTTTCATAATCAAAGTGTTTTCGCCATGGTCAAAGTGTTTGTTAAGTTAATACTTTTGCTTCTACTGGGTGATTGCCTCGACCGTGCCAATCCTTTACGCTGCACCGGTCGCTTGACCGGTAACTTAAGTCTTGGGAGAGTTGTTTGTGAACCTGGCCATGTTTGACTTGGATAATACCTTGCTGGGAGGCGACAGTGACTATCTATGGGGAGAATTCCTGGTAGAAAATGGGATCGTCGATGGCGAGGTGTATGAACGCGAGAACCAGCGCTTTTATGCTGCTTATAAAGCCGGCACCCTGGATATCTACCAATTTCTGGAGTTTGCCCTGCACCCCTTAGCCACTCACGATCCGGCTATTCTATATGCCTGGCGGGAGCGCTTTGTGGAAGAAAAGATCCGGCCGATAATGCTGCCCAAGGCAGCCGAACTGCTGCAACGCCATCGTGAGGCAGGCGATACCCTGCTTATTGTCACCGCCACCAACCGGTTTGTTACCCAGCCCATTGCCGAGGCTTTCGGGGTGCCCCACCTGCTGGCTACCGAGGCGGAGATGAAGAATGGCCGTTATACCGGCAGGACGTTTGGCATCCCTTGTTTCCAGCACGGCAAGGTGCAACGTCTGGAGTACTGGCTGGAAGCGACCGGGCACTCTCTGGAAGGCAGTTGGTTTTACAGCGATTCCCTCAACGATCTGCCCCTGCTCAGTCGGGTTACCCATCCGGTGGCCGTAGACCCGGACGAGACTCTGGCCAACCATGCCCAACAGCAAGGATGGCAGGTTATCAGCTTACGAGCTTGCGATGCCTGAGTGGTAAGACTACGGGTGGTTACAGGATTCTACCCAAGGGCTTGACGTCGGCTGGCCCCTGGCGTACAAACCGGCTGCATTTTAGCGATCCATCTATGAATCTGAACCGGGCATCAACCATGCAACCCAATCTTATTGATAACGTCAACGTCGTTTCCCAGGAATTGCTATTGACGCCAGAAGAAATCAAACGGCGCCTGCCGCTCAGCGCCAGGGCTGCGGAGACCGTGCTGGCCGGCCGGCGGACTCTACAGCGCATTCTGGATCGTCAGGACCATCGCCTGTTCGTGGTGGTGGGCCCCTGCTCGATTCATGATGTGGAAGCGGCCCGCGATTATGCCCGGCGCTTGCAGAAACTCGCCGCTGAAGTTGGCGACACGCTGTTTCTGGTCATGCGGGTGTATTTCGAGAAGCCTCGCACCACGACCGGTTGGAAAGGGTTGATCAACGATCCCCACCTGGATGATTCCTTCCAGGTCGAGGAAGGCCTCCAAATGGCTCGCTCCCTCTTGCTGGAGCTGGCCGAAATGGGGCTGCCCACGGGCACCGAGGCGCTGGATCCCATCAGCCCCCAGTATCTGTCGGACCTGATCACCTGGACCGCCATCGGCGCCCGCACCACCGAGTCGCAGACCCACCGAGAGATGGCCAGCGGTCTGTCTACCCCCGTCGGTTTCAAGAATGGCACCGACGGCGGCCTCAAAGTGGCTATCAACGCCCTGCATTCGGTTTGCAAACCCCACAGTTTTCTCGGCATTAACCAAGATGGTCAGTGCACGGTAATCCGCACCGGCGGTAACCGCTATGGCCATGTCGTTTTGAGAGGTGGCAGCAAGCCCAATTACGATTCGGTAACCATTTCCCTGTGCGAGCGGGAACTGGCCGCCGAAAAACTGCCCGCCAACCTGGTGGTGGATTGCAGCCATGCCAACTCCAACAAAGATCCAGCCCTGCAACCCCTGGTGATGCACGACTGCGTACACCAGATCCTGGAAGGCAATCGTTCTATCGTCGGGCTAATGCTCGAGAGCAACCTGGAGTGGGGCAATCAGCCCATTCCCGCCGATCTCTCCCAGCTCAAATACGGGGTGTCCGTCACCGATGCCTGCGTGGATTGGGCTACCACCGCAAGCATGCTGCGCGAGGCCCGTGCCAAATTGCAGGACATACTGCCCAACCGCCTCCGTTAACGCGTTCTTGGGATTACTTTTTATCAAAATGGATTATTGGAAATGAGCACCAGCCGAATTGACAAAATGAGGGTTTTATATCCGGAAAAGTTTGTGTCGAAAGATAAGGCCTTCGGCCACATTCATAGAGGCGATCGCCTGTTCATCGGCACGGGTTGTGGCGAACCCCAATACCTTATACGCGCCCTCGTGGCCTATGTAGAAGCCAATCCAATGGCTTTTTTTGACACCGAGATACTGCATGCGTGGACAATGGGGATTGCGCCTTATATGGATGAGAAATTCACGCCCAATTTTCGTGCTAACGCCCTCTTTATAGGCACTACTGATCGGGATGCCGTCAATAAAGGTTTTGTAGATTACACCCCGGTTTTCCTGTCCCGGGTTCCCGAACTGTTCTATCGCAGGCTCTTGCCTATCGATGTGGCGATGATACAAACGTCACCGCCAGATAAGCACGGTTATATGAGTCTGGGCATCAGCGTGGATATGACCAAAGAGGCGGTGACCAGCGCTCCCCTGGTCATAGCCCAGGTAAATACCAATATGCCCCGCGTGCATGGGGATGCCTTTATCCATATCGATCATGTCAATTTCATAATTCCCTATGATGAACCGCTCTTGGAGTACAAACCTGGAATCCCCGACGATATTGCCTATCAGATCGGTAAATATGTGGCGCGGATTATCGAAGATGGAGATACCATCCAGGTTGGTTATGGCAGCATACCCAATGCTATTTTGGCGAACCTCCGCACTAAAAAACACTTGGGTGTGCATACCGAGCTATTGACGGATGGCATCGTGGATCTCATGCAAGCGGGTGTCATCGATAACACCAAGAAAAGCGTCGACCGTGGCAAAGCCGTCGCTACATTTTGCATGGGCAGCAAAGCAACTTATGATTTTGTAGACGATAATCCCGCCATCGAATTCAGGACGATCGACTATACGAATGATCCTCTGGTTATCGCCCGGCACCAACGCATGGCGGCGGTCAACAATGCGCTCGGGGTGGATCTTACCGGTCAGGCTACCGCGGAATCCGTTGGTAAGACTTTTTTCAATGGGATTGGCGGCATCGTCGATTTCATGCGGGGTGCGATTCTGGCTGAGCGCGGCAAGGCTATTCTGACTCTGTCGTCCACCACCCTAGACGAAAACTTTTCACGCATAGTCCCCTTTTTGGGGGAAGGCGCTGGTATTACCTTGAATAGAGGCGATATTCACTATGTCGTAACTGAGTATGGAATAGCCTATATACATGGAAAAAGCATTCGAGAGAGGGCGATGCAGTTGATAGCCATCGCACATCCAAAGTTTAGACCCTGGCTTATCGAGGAAGCGAAAAAAGCCAATCTCATATACAAGGATCAGATGTTCATTCTTGGAAAGAAAGGCGAATATCCTGAGGAACTGGAAACCTATAAGGTCACTAAATCCGGCCTTGAAATCTTTATAAGACCGACGAAAATCAGCGATGAGCCATTGTTGAAAGAATTGGGGCATCACCTTTCAAATCAGACCATATATCGGCGGTTTTTTTCCACCCGCACGGACATGCCTCATGAGTACCTGCAAAGATTTGTAATAATTGATTATACCGAAAAAATGGCGATATTCGCCATGCTGCAACATGAGCAAAAAGAAGAAATTATTGGGGTTGGCAGGTATTTCATTGACAAGTCCGCGTACACGGCGGATGTGATGTTTGTAGTGAGAGACGATTATCAGCACCAGGGTATCTGCAGGGAGTTGCTGTCTTACCTGACTTATTTGGCGAAAAAACAGGGGTTGTTGGGATTTACTGCCGAGGTGTTGCTGGAAAATACTCCAATGCTCAATCTGTTTCGTCAGTTTGGCAGAAAAGAGGGGTTTGGAATGAAAGAAAAAATTGAATCAGGCGTGGTTCATTTTAATATGAAATTCAGAGGTGCCTAATTACCTTCGGTGAACAGGCGGTAGGTATTACTGCCTGGTTGCTTGGCAGTGCGCAGGGCCGAGTCCGCCTTGCTAAGCAAGTCACTGGCGTTATCGCCCTGTTTTGGGAACAAAGCGACGCCAATACAGGCGCTGAAAGGGATGCGCCGCCCATCGTGAGTGAATTCCTGGGCACTGAGCATTTTTAGAAGGGCATTGCTGACCAGGATGGCCTGGCCGGAGAGGGTGTGAATAAGTAGGATGCCGAACACGTTATCCCCGAAGCGACTGACAACATCGGTTTCACGCAGCGAGTCGCGCAGATGCTGGGCGGCTTGGCGTAGATAGCGGTCGCCGATAGGGTGGCCATAGGTATCGCTGACGTGCTTGGCCTGATCGAGATCGACAAGAAGCAGGGTGCCGCTGGCACTGTAGCGGCGGCTGTAAGCAAGCTGCTCCTCCAATTTCTCCTCAAAGCAACGCCGGTTAATCAGACCGGTGAGCGGATCATGGTCGGCGAGATAGGCAAGGCGTTGCTCGTTGAGCTTCCCCCCACTGATATTCAGCAACAACCCTCCTAGCCTGTTGCCTTGCGGGCCGGCTGGCTGCGTGCAACCAAGCATGCGCAGCCACAGGCAATCATCGCCACTACTGAAGATGCGGAAATCCAGGGAAAAACTGTCCGTGGTAATACCCTTGCCAGTTAACCGGTTCCGTACGCTGGGCAAATCGTCAGGATGCACATGTTGCTTGCAAAAATCGGGCTCCAGCCACTCCTTGGCCGGATAGCCTAGCAGGCGTTCGGCGCTGGCGCTCACCGAGCAGAACTGGCCGTTCGCGGGGTCCGCTTCCCAGGCCACGACCTTAGTGCTCTCCAGCAGGCCAGGTAAACGCCGTGACGCTTGATCCAGTATGGCAGCGGGAGCGCTTACTGGCGCTTCCCGAGGAGCGACGGGGTGGACAGGAGCCAGGACTTCAGAGCCACGGTTGGTCCGAATGACGACCAGGATGGCAATGCTGGTGAGTAGCAGGCCAGTCAGGGCGATGGCAATGGTCTGGACGGTTTGTTGAGGTGATCGGTCGGTGGCTTTGGCCGCGTAACCAATTTGCACCAGCCCCAGGATATGCCCCGCCAAAACGATAGGTTTTTCGACGGCAAGCTGGCCATCGTCCAGCGCATCGCGATAACGAAAACCACCCTGAAGATCTTGGGCCAAGGGCGGCGGCGTGCCCAGGGAGGCGAGCATTTCCCGGCGAGAGTTGAAAATTGCCGCATAGCTTAAGGCGTGGTTGTTCTTGAGCAGTTCCAGGATATCCAGTAGAGCGCCTCGGTTATTGACGGCAAGGCTAGGGGCCAGTGCCTGCGCCAGGAGGGTGCTGTGTTCCTGGGCAGCACTTTGCCACAACTCACTATAGCGGGCCTTGATGAGGCGCGCGTCATTCCAGATCAACAAGCCGTAGGTAAGTGCCTGGATGATGGCTACCACGAGGATTGGCAGGATGGCAGCACGCGCTTTGGGCATGGCTTAATAGTGAAGGATTAAGCGCGTCCCAACCGGTAGAGAGCCAATTCGCCTAGCAGGTTGGGCAACACGCGCAGGCCTAGGCTAGAGCGATGGGCGTAATCCACCACGATCCGCTGGAGAACGTGAATCCGTTTATGCCGGCATAGCGCTTCGAAATCCCGAATGGTAAACAAGTGTACATTGGGGGTATCGTACCAGGTATGGGGCAGCGTCTTGACCACCGGCATCAGGCCACCCAGGGCAAGTTGAACGCGGCACTTCCAGTAGGCGAAATTGGGGAACGTGACGATGCCCTCGCGCCCTACTCGCAGCATTTCGTCCAGCAGTCGTTCGGTATGCTGCACCGCTTGCAAGGTTTGGGTCATGATCACGTAGTCGAAGGTATCATCATCAAAATCCGACAGCCCTGCCTCCAGGTCCGTATGGATGACGTTGATGCCGGCTTGGATGCACTTGAGGATGTTATCGGCGTCGATCTCCAGGCCGTAACCGTTAACCTGCTGGTCATCACGCAAATGCGCCAGCAAGGCGCCATCACCGCAGCCCAAATCCAGCACCCGCGAACCGGCGCGAATCCATTCGCTAATAATATTCAGATCAGGTCGCATCGGGTGTTATCTCGCGGGCCACTCGTTCCAAATAAGCCTTGAACATCTCTATGTAGCGGGGAATAGGCATGAGAAAGGTGTCATGACCATATTCGGACTTGATCTCCACATAGCTGACCTCACAGCGCGCAGCTATCAGGGCCTTGACAATCTCCCGGGAGCGAGCAGGTGAGAACCGCCAGTCGCTGGTAAAGGATATCACGAGGAAACGCGCTTGGGCGCGCTGGAAGGCAGCGGCCAGATCATGGTTGAAGTCGGCGGCAGGGTCGAAGTAGTCCAGCGCCTTGGTCATGAGCAAATACGTGTTGGCGTCGAAGCGCTCAACAAACGCGTGGCCCTGATGACGCAGGTAGCTTTCCACCTGAAACTCGGAGTCGAAATTGAAATTGAGCTTGCCCTCGCGCAGTTCACGGCCGAATTTGGTTCGCATCCCCTCGTCGGAGAGATAAGTGATATGGCCCAGCATCCGGGCCAGCATCAGGCCCCGGTGCGGTACTATCCCATGCTCGTAATAATGCCCCTCGTGAAAGTCCGGATCGGAAAGAATGGCCTGGCGCGCCACCTCATTGAAGGCGATGTTCTGGGCCGACAGTTTTGGCGCGGCGGCAATCGCTACTGCGTGACCCAGGCGGTCGGGAAAATCGATAGCCCACTGCAGAGCTTGCATGCCACCCAGGCTGCCACCGATCACCGCTGCCCACGTCGTTATTCCGAGAGAATCCGCCAGGCGCGCCTGACTACGCACCCAGTCCCTGACGGTGATGATGGGAAAGTCAGGCCCATAGGGTTTGCCGGTATCGGGGTTCGGCGAGGTGGGACCGGTAGAGCCTCTGCAACTGCCTAGGTTATTGCAGCAGACCACGAAAAAATGGCGGGTATCGATGGGTTTGCCGGGGCCGATAGCCGACTCCCACCAGCCGGGTTTGGGTTGCTCGCCAGCGTGATAGCCGGCGGCGTGGTGGTCTCCCGATAGAGCGTGGCAGATCAATACGGCATTGCTGCGGGCGGCATTCAGCGTGCCGTAGGTTTCGTAGATCAACTCATAAGTGGTCAGCGTGCGCCCACAATCCAACCCCAGGGGTTGGTCGAAATGCAGCGTCCGGGGGGTGACAAGGCCGACGGAGTCAGGGGGAAAACGATCAGGCATGATGTTCGCTGGGGTTATGAAAGTCGCACAAGTCTAATGAGTGTGATTGCCCTAGGCAACCGCATCCCCATCAGGGGGTGGAGCGATCCCCGCCGGAAGGCGACGCGGAGCCTGGATACGCAGACGTTTGTCGCGGCTGGTCGCGCCGGCGACCAGGGTGATGCTGGACTTGGGTACCTGGAATGCTTCTGCCAGGAAACGGCACAGATGCGTGTTGGCCTTGCCGTCCACGGGTGGGGCGGTGATACGTATGCGCAGGCGTTCGCCCTGGAGATCGGCGAAGGTGTCCTGACTGGCGCGGGGCTGAATGCGCACGTGCAGTATAAGATCACGCCCTTCCCAGCGATACCAGGCGGGGTTGCCTGTCATGCCGTGTTCAGTTCCCCAAGAGCAGAGTAAATCCCATGTCCCGCAAGGGTGCTACCAGTAACAGCTTGAGCAGTTGGAGGGCGATCAGCACCAGAATGGGCGACAAATCCAGGCCAGAGAACGGCGGTAGCAGGCGTCTGGCTGGACGCAAAACCGGTTCAGTCAGTTGATGGAGCAGCCTGACCGCCGGATGCCGGTAATCTGGACTGAACCAGCTCAGGATGGCCTGGATGATGATCGCCCAAAACAGGACGTTGATCAGCAGCCCCAGGAGTTCGGCGATGGTGAGCACCAGCAGTCCCATCAGATTAGCGCCTTGCCCGGACACCAGCAGGATCAGCAGCAACTGCAGAAATTGCAGCGCCAGCATCAGGACCACGGCGGCCATGTCCAGACCCATGAAGCCGGGAATCAGGCGGCGCAGGGGAACCAGGGGCGGATTGGTGAGTTTCACGAGGAATTGCACCAGAGGATTATAGAAATCAGCGCGCGCCCACTGGAACAGAAAACGCAACATCACGGCGAGGATATAGAAGCCGAACAGGGTCTGTATCAGAAAGACGCCGGCATTATTGAAATAAGGGCCGTCAATCATGATTTTTCACCCAGCAGATCGCCCAATTCCTGGGAACGCCGGCGGGCGGCCTCCAGCGCGTTGGCAAACAAGGTTTCCAGACCACCTTCCCGAAGTATCGCGATAGCACGCTCCGTGGTACCTCCCGGCGAAGTGACCCGAGCCCGCAGGGCGGCAGGGCTTTCGGTGCTTTCCAGCGCCATTTTAGCTGCCCCGAAGGCGGTTTGCAGGGTGAGCAGGCGGGCGATTTCAGTGGTCAATCCCAGTCTGATGCCGGCCTGCTCCAGGGCTTCCATGATCAGGAAGAAATAGGCCGGGCCGCTGCCCGATAAGGCAGTGACGGCGTCCAGCAGGTCTTCGTCCGGTAACCAGACGGTGAGTCCTACCGCGCGCATGATGGATTCGGCCAACTGGCGCTGGGTATCGGAAACCAAGGGATTGGCGAATAAGGCGGTGGCGCCACAGCCGACCAGGGCTGGTGTATTGGGCATGGTGCGCACCAGGGCTATGTCGCCGCCCAGCCAGTGGCGCAGATCCGGCTCGCGTACCCCGGCGGCGATAGAAATGACCAGGGGTTTGGCCGCTTGAACCGTCCCGGCAAGTTGACGGGCCACCTCACGCATGACCTGCGGTTTGACCGCTAACACCACAACCTTGGCTTTAGCAGCGCTTTCGATATTGGTAGCGCTGACGTGGACACCAAAGTGGTTGTGCAAGGCTTCCCGCTGTGCCGCGCTGGGATCGGCTACCCACATGTTATTGGGATCGCAGTCGTCGGCAATCAGCCCGCCGATCAGACTGCGAGCCATGTTGCCACCACCGATGAAGGCGATAGGAGTCGTTTTCATAGACGCTTTGCCTCAGGGATTTCTAAACTCAGAGTTGGGAAAACTACCGTTCGATCCTTCATCTGGCAATCGCAGCCGCGCATCCGCCACCTCCAGCAAGCTAGGGTGTCCCGGACAGTAGCCGAAGAGTTTGCTCACGAATCATGCCGACGCGATTGTCCTGCTGATACAGGGTGAAGATCCGGGTTTTGTTCTGAGCGGTCAATCGCTCGTAAAAGACATACGTTCCGACGAATTTTTCGCGTAAGGTTTTCTCGAAGTCTTCCTGTTGTAAACCCAAGGGTAGTCGCTCCGTGGCGTCGATGTTAGGTGTTGGCGCGGATCGCGTTGTTATTGGAGTAGATGCTTGCTGCTTAGCCGCTGTTTCAATTTGGCGTAAATAGTCGTCACTGGTAGCTGCCTGGCTACCCAGGGGAGCAGCCAGCAGGCACCCCAGCAGCAGGTAGAGCCGCCCGGCGGTCGCTCGGGGTAGGTGTGTCAAAGACATGCAATTTCCTCTAATCCCCAATACACCCAGGGTACTCGATTCCCATGGGCTAGCTCCCCATAGACCACTATAGCGATCATAGTCTGCATTTTCCTTGAGGAATGCGTGCGTTTGATTAGCGGTTAGACACGGTTTAGGGCTATCGGCGCCGGGCAGAAACGTTATCATTCGAACATTTTACTAGGTAGGGACCAGTTTACCGGGAAAAGCCGGTATTTTCTGCGCAACATGTTTATTTTTATGTGGGATTTTTAACTTTTTTCAAGTTTCTTTTTAAAATAAAAGCTTATAAGGAATAGTCAGGGTTAATTTGGCTGCAATAAGCACTTTTTGCGTGTATCTTTTCTGCAACAAGCGTTGTCATGCTCTGTGCAAATCTTTATGCTGCAAAAGCATAATGTTTCTTAGAGAGGTAAGTTATTGATAAATCAAAATACGTGTCAAGCAATATCGAATCAGGCGTTGAAAGATGATGCCATTGTCGGATTGCTGAAGGATAGACCCGCTTCGATCGATGGCTATCGCTATCAATCGAACCTGCTAGTGGTGGGTCGCCCAAGCATGGCTGCTTGAAACTAGTCAATTAGGTGAGGCCTGATATGCAAATTATTGAATTTATCATTAAACGTGGGCCTGTTGCGGTCCTTAATCTCGGTTTTCTGATCGTGTTCCTGATGGTTCCCTGGGTGGCGCCGCAGGCCGATGAATACCAGGGTGCACAGCAAGCGACGCCGCAGTTAGCCGATGCCGACACCCATCCCCATCATGTGAAGATCGGCAAACTCGCCGACTACATACAGAAAAAATACAGATTATCCGAGCGCAAGGCCACTGATATCGTGGCTGAAGTCTTCCGCAATGCCGCGAAATATGAAAGCATGGAACCGGAGTTGATCCTGGCCATCATCGCGGTGGAATCCAGATTTCAGGAGAGGGCGGTGAGCAGCCAGGGAGCCCGCGGGCTCATGCAGGTTATGCCACAATCGCATCCCCACAAGGTTCGGGCTATCGGTGGAGCGCATGCGCTTTTCGATCCCGAGAAAAACATCGACACTGGCTCTCAGATTCTGGCCAGTTATCTGGAAGACAACAGTGGCAATCTGAAGCGAGCTTTGCTGCGCTACAGTGGCAGTCAAGGTTCACATTCCCCTTACGCGGACAAGGTAATGCGTATCTATTGGGATATGCGGAGGCAAACCTTGGTAGGTTAGCCGAGTCTCCTATCCGCTGAACGCCCCGCCTCGGCGGGGTAGCTAATTTCCCCACGATTTTTAATCCTCTACCCTTGCTAAGTCGGCCATTCCAGTACAACGGTGATGGTTGTTTGCTCTCAATCTTGAGACGTCGCCATGCGGGATGATCCACGTTTAGCCATCGTCGGCGTTATTTTAGCGGGTGGCCGTGCTGAACGTATGGATGGTCAAGACAAGGGCCTGCTGGCCCTGGCGGGCCAGCCCATGGTCGCGCATGTCATTCGGATCCTTCGCCCGCAGATAGGGGAATTGCTCATCAATGCTAACCGTAATCTCGATACCTACCGGGCGCTGGATTGCCGGGTGGTCAGCGATGACATCGGGCAATTTTTGGGGCCGCTGGCGGGCATGCTGGCGGCAATGAACGCCACCCGCGCCGCTTACCTGCTGACTGCTCCCTGCGATTCGCCGCTGCTTCCGGAAACCTATGCCCACCGCATGGTGACAGCGTTGGTCCGCGACCAAGCTGAACTTTGCGTGGCCCATGATGGTAACCGCCTGCAACCGGTGTTCGCTCTGCTCAGGACAGACCTACGCAATAGCCTTAAAGAGTATCTGGAGTCGGGTGAACGCAAAATCGACCGCTGGTTCGCCCGCCACCGGATGGCGAAAGCGGATTTTGCCGATTACCCGACGATGTTTCGCAACGTCAATACCCCAGAGGAACTGGCGGTGCTGGAGCAGGAGATGAATAGCCGATCGAACCTCTGAGTTGCCGGGGTTAGGGGTTAGACTTGAGCGCCCAGAGGTCAGCGGGTTCAAAGCGAAAGCTGGTGTCCAGCGAGTCCAGCAGTTGAGTCTGCTGTAAATCGGCAAAGCTTTGAATATGAATGGGATAATCGGTGTCGGCCCGGATGGCGGCTTGTGGGCAGAGATACAGTTGCTTGGCCTCAGGTTGCAGTTCCTTCACGAGGAGGCAATCCGTGCCGCTGGGGGTTCGAAAATGAGCGCTGACCCACAGCGTCCGGGTTGCCGTATTTGCCAGGGTCAGGCCTAACTCCGGCTGGCCAGCTTGGGAAACCAATAACCCGCCGCTGATGATGGTTACCGAAGCCGTCCCCCCCGGTTCCGGTTTGCCGGTTGCCAACCAGGCGCAGCCACTCAAGGCGATTCCCAACCCAATACTCATTGCTTTGCAAGCGGTAGCGTCGCTAGGAGTCACATGTAGGCCCTTCATTCTTCATGGTTAATAAATGGATTGCAGAAACACCGGCCAACCGCGATAGCTCAATGCTGGTAAGCAACTTTTCAGCCACGACCAGCGCGGCTGAAAAGTTACTACCCTTATCCAGACTGGCAAATACACGCCAATAGGGTCGGGGAAATCAGGAATCAACTGGAATGCTTGTGCGTTCCGCCCTAGTGCTTATGCTCGGGTTGACTACCATTTTGTACCACCAGGTCTACGGTGATTTCACCGGCGTTTTTAAACTTGAGCACGACCGGAAAGCGTTGGCCTTCCTCCAGGGGTTTCTTGAGGCCGATGAGCATGATGTGCAAGCCGCCGGGCTCCAGCTTGGTTTCTCCACCGGCAGGTATGTCGATGGCGTCCACCGGGCGCATCTTCAATACGTCTCCCTCCTTGATGTGGGTATGCAGTTCCACCTTATTGGCCACTCCCGCCGAGGCGGATATCAGCCTGTCAGCCTTGTTACCTTTATTTTTCAGCACCAGGTAGCCGGCCCCGGTGGTAGCCGTGGGAGCTGTGGGCATGGCCCAGGGGTGCTCGATAAAAAGGTTGCCCAGCGTGTACTCATGGTTACTGGCTAGCGCAGCAAAACAGACTAACGTGAGTGCGGCGAAAGACGAAAAAATGCGTTTCATATAGAGTCTCCTCGGCGAAGTTGAAAACAGGAACCAGCCGCCATTTCGGCTGGCCGGCTAAACGTGCTTGCGGAATGAAGAAGTTCATCCATGAACGGCACCTTGCGCTGCCCGCGGCAATATAATGGGCCACGGTTCGGTTTGTAAACCATCAGGCCGGTCTGACCAGTTGCAGCAATTCGATCACCTCCGCGTCGGTGAGCTGGGGAAAGTCGTCGTAATAGGCCCCCACGGCGCCTCGATAGGAATCGGTAATTTCGA
>Ga0209048_10001892_pt1 | contig 21137 bp, 19 predicted proteins | sample FrelakmetCRP12CR_FD_187146 | JGI IMG/M metagenome (GOLD analysis project Ga0209048, IMG submission 187146) | Freshwater lake sediment microbial communities from the University of Notre Dame, USA, for methane emissions studies - CRP12 CR (SPAdes)... | ecosystem: Environmental > Aquatic >... | reverse complement strand
AGATCGCCACGCCGCCGACACCTAACAGCATTGAATAAGCGGCAGAAAGCAGGGCGTTCTTGCGGTCACGATTGACAGGCGGCTTGTTATGCAGCCGCCGGACATAAAGGCCGGTCAAAAACATGGCAATGAAGCATATGTAGAGACCAATCACTGCCGTGATCTGCGTTGTGTACTTGTCCAGTTCATCGCTCGGCACGCCATTAAAGATCGCCAATATGAATTTTTGTATTGCAAGCCACATCGTATCCACCACGACGTAAGCATATTGAGATGGGTCGGACCGCTTAACGTCTGAAATAACGAAAGGCAAATTGGCGGCGATCGCGGTTTAACCGCCCAAGGAAGATGCCCTGAGTGGAGGCGTGAAATGGTGGATGCTCCTCGACCCATCGCGATGGTCAAAAGTGCTGCTCAAAATCGATTTCGCTATACCCCCGCTGAGAACAAAAAAAGAACTTGGCAAAAAGAACAAATCATGCACAATTGAGCGGCGGGGGAAGAATCGGGCCGCCCCGCGCGCGAGCGTTGCGCCCGCCGGCCCCCCTGTGTCAGAAGGACTTTTGCTGTGAGCCAAGCCAATCTCCGCCTCGTGGAAGGAACCTCCGTGGACAAGACCAAGGCGCTCGACGCCGCCCTGTCGCAGATCGAGCGCGCGTTTGGCAAGGGCTCGATTATGCGACTCGGCAAGAACCAGAAGGCCGTCGAAATCGAGACGGTCTCCACCGGTTCGCTCGGCCTCGACATCGCCCTCGGCGTCGGCGGACTGCCGCGCGGACGAGTTGTGGAGATTTACGGCCCCGAATCGTCCGGCAAGACCACTTTGACGCTGCATGTGATCGCCGAGGCGCAAAAAATCGGAGGCGTCTGCGCCTTTGTCGACGCGGAACATGCGCTCGACCCGGTCTACGCCCGCAAGCTGGGCGTCAATCTCGAAGATTTGCTGATCTCCCAGCCGGACACCGGCGAACAGGCGCTGGAAATCACCGACACTTTGGTCCGTTCCGGGGCTGTTGACGTCCTCGTCGTTGATTCGGTCGCGGCGTTGACGCCCCGCGCCGAAATCGAGGGCGAAATGGGCGATGTGCAACCGGGCCTGCAGGCCCGGCTGATGAGCCAGGCTCTGCGCAAACTCACCGCCTCCATCTCGCGCTCCAACACGCTCGTCATCTTCATCAACCAGATCCGCATGAAAATCGGCGTGATGTATGGCTCGCCCGAGACCACGACCGGCGGCAATGCGCTGAAATTCTATGCCTCCGTGCGCCTTGACATTCGCCGCATCGGCGCGATCAAGGACCGCGACGAAGTGATTGGCAACCAGACCCGCGTCAAGGTCGTGAAGAACAAGGTCGCGCCCCCATTCAAGCAGGTTGAGTTCGACATCATGTATGGCGAAGGCGTCTCCAAGGCTGGAGAACTCGTCGACCTCGGCGTCAAAGCGGGGGTCGTCGAAAAATCCGGGGCGTGGTTCTCCTTCGATAGCCAGCGGCTTGGTCAGGGGCGCGAAAACGCCAAGGCATTTCTGAAGCAGAATCCGGAGGCCGCCGCGAGAATCGAGCAGGCGATTCGGGAAAACGCCGGCTTGATCGCGGAGCGCATTCTCGACGCCGGACCGGACGACGAGAGCGGCGACGGCGAATAAGCTAAGCCGGCGCCTATACGACGGTTTCTTAGCAGAGACGAATGATCTAGAAGGGCTCGGCTACGCCGGGCCTTTTTCATTGCCGTAAAGACTTGGCGCTGGCATATCGCAGGCAAGACATCGGCCGCCCGCTACCTAAGCCAAGCGCCCAGACAGCACAACGAGCCCCCAGACGATGAGTGGCGTCAATCAGATCCGTTCCGCCTTCCTGGACTATTTCGTGCGCAACGGCCACGAAAGGGTCGCGTCGTCGCCGCTCGTCCCGCACAATGATCCAACGTTGATGTTCACCAACGCCGGCATGGTGCAGTTCAAGAACGTCTTTACGGGTGTCGAGAATAGACATTACGCCCGCGCGACCAGCGCCCAGAAATGCATGCGCGCCGGCGGAAAGCATAATGACCTCGACAATGTCGGCTATACCACGCGACATCTTACCTTCTTCGAGATGCTGGGAAATTTCTCTTTCGGAGATTACTTCAAGGAAGGCGCGATCGAGCTCGCCTGGGGGCTGGTCGTGAAAGAATTCGGCCTTCCGCGCGAGCGCCTGCTGGTGACCGTCTATCACGAAGACGATGAGGCTCATTCGCTGTGGAAGAAGATCGCCGGCTTTTCGGACGATCGCATCATCCGCATTTCCTCGTCGGACAATTTCTGGAGCATGGGCGACGTCGGACCTTGCGGACCATGTTCGGAAATTTTCTTCGACCAGGGCGAGGGAATCCCTGGCGGCCCGCCTGGAAGTCCCGAGGAAGACGGCGACCGTTTTCTCGAATTCTGGAATCTGGTCTTCATGCAATATGAGCAGATGGAGTCCGATCAAAGGGTTCCGCTGCCGCGTCCGTCGATCGACACCGGAATGGGACTGGAGCGCATCGCCGCCCTGCTGCAAGGCGCGACCTCCGTTTTCGAGATCGATCTGTTCCGCGCTCTTATCGAGGAGGTCGCCGAGGCGGTCCATGTCGACGCCCCCGGTCCGCAAGGCGCGAGCCATCGCGTCATCGCCGATCACTTGCGATCCTCGGCCTTCCTTGTCGCGGACGGAGTGACGCCTTCGAACGAAGGTCGCGGCTATGTGCTTCGGCGCATTATGCGCCGCGCCATGCGGCACGCGCAGATGCTCGGCGCGAGCGAGCCGCTCTTGTGGCGTCTCGTTCCCGAACTCGTCCGGCAAATGGGCCAAGCCTATCCTGAGCTCGTGCGCGCCGAACCGCTGATCCGCGACACGCTTCTCATGGAAGAAACGCGTTTTCGCACGACGCTGACGCGCGGCCTCGCCATTCTCGACGAAGAGACCGCTTCGCTTAAAAGAGGCTCCCGTTTTTCCGGCGAAACGGCGTTCCGGCTCTACGACACTTACGGCTTCCCGCTCGACCTCACAGAGGACGCCTTGCGCCCGCGCGGCATCGGCGTGGACAAGGAGGGCTTCGATCGCGCGATGGAGCGCCAGCGCGCGGAGGCGCGCAAGGCTTGGGCCGGCTCGGGCGAAAAGGCGACGGAAACCATATGGTTCGCTCTGAAAGAGCGCGTCGGCGCGACGGAATTTCTCGGCTACGAAACGGAGCGCAGCGAAGGCGTGGTGACTGCGCTGCTGCACGACGGCGTCGAGACCTTCCGTCTTTCGGCGGGCGAAACCGGCGCGGTCCTTCTCAATCAAACGCCCTTTTATGGCGAATCCGGCGGCCAGGTCGGCGATGTCGGAGTCATGCGCTGCAAAGGCGCGCGCTTTCGCGTCACGAACACGCAGAAGAAGCTGGGCGATCTCATCGTCCATGAAGGCGTCGTCGAAGAAGGCGCAATCGCGCCGGGACAGGCGCTCGAACTCGACGTCGACCATGCGCGCCGGCGCGCCACCCGCGCCAATCATTCCGCCACCCATATTCTGCACGAGGCTCTGCGGAAGGTGCTCGGAGACCATGTGGCGCAGAAGGGGTCGCTCGTCGCTCCCGACAGATTGCGCTTCGACTTCACCCATCCCAAGCCTCTGAGCGATGAGGAGCTTGCCGAAGTCGAGCGGCTCTCCAACGAAATCATCCAGGACAATAGCTCTGTCGAAACGCGGCTTATGGCGCAGGAAGACGCAATCAACTCGGGCGCGCGCGCGCTGTTTGGCGAAAAATACGGAGACGAGGTCCGGGTCGTCGCCATGGGGCGGCCCGACGCCGGCGCACGTCACGCCTTCTCGGTCGAACTTTGCGGAGGCACTCATGTCGCCCGCACCGGCGACATCGGCCTTATCAGCGTCATCGGCGAAAACGCAGTCGCTTCCGGCGTGCGCCGCATTGAGGCGAAGACGGCGGAAGGCGCGCGCGCGCATCTGGTCGCCCAGTCCCGCGCGCTGCGGGACATCGCCTCCCTCGTCCGAGCGCCCGTCGATGAAGCGCCTGCGCGGCTTACGGCGTTGCTCGACGAACGAAAGCGTCTCGAGCGTGAACTTGCGGATGCGAAACGCAAGCTCGCCATGGGCGGCGCTGGGTCGGGCAATGCGGAAGCCGTTCGCGACGTCGCTGGCGTAAAGCTCTTTTCGCGCGAAGTGAGCGGCATCGACGCCAAGGATTTGAAAGGCCTCGTCGACGAGGCGAAGAAAGCGATCGGCTCGGGCGTCGTCGCCATCGCCAATTCCTCGCCCCAGGGCAATGCGAGCATTGTGGTCGGCGTCACCTCCGATCTTACGGGGCGATTCAGCGCAATCGATTTTGTCCGGGTCGCGAGCGAAAAGCTCGGCGGCAAGGGCGGCGGCGGGCGGCCGGATCTGGCGCAGGCCGGAGGGCCCGACGTCGCATCGATTGGCTCCGCGTTGGCGGCGATCGAAGACGCGTTGAGAGGAAAGGCGGCGCAATGATCGCGTGGCGGCGGCTTGTCGCATATGCGAGGTTGCGCCGGAGCGTCCACGCGATCCTCGACAGCAGCGGCGGCGATTCGACGACGCGCATCGTGCATGGCGGCCTCGTTTTTCTCGTCGCGATTTCAGTCCTTTCAGTCATCCTAGAATCCGACGCGCGGCTCGCCGCGTCTTATGGCATATGGTTCCGCACAATCGAATATCTGGCGGTCGCCATTTTCACGATCGAATATATCTTGCGTGTCTGGTGCGCGCCGGAGCATACGCCCTACATCGGCAAAGGCTCATTCGCGGTTTGTCCTTTGTAAGGTCCGGCTCCGCCATCGTCGATCTGGCGACGATTCTCCCTGTCTACCTTTCCTTTTTTATCGCGGCCGATCTTCGCGTCTTCATCATTCTGCGCCTGCTTCGATTTTTCAAACTCGCCCGGTACTCGCCCGGCATCAGGTCCATTTTCGCCGTCATCGAGACGGAGCGGAAAGCGCTGGCCGCCTCGGCGATCATTCTGTTCGGGGTCGTGCTGTTCACAGCCGCCGCAATGCATGTCGCAGAGCACGAAGCCCAGCCGGAGAAATTCAGATCGATACCCTTGTCGCTCTGGTGGGCGGTGCAAACTGTCGCCACGGTTGGTTATGGAGACGCTGTCCCCGTCACAATCGCCGGGCGCGTGATCGCCGCGCTCGCCATGGTGATGGGCTTCGTGATGCTCGGCCTTCCGGTCGGCATCGTGGCGACAGCTTTCGCGCAAGAAATCCATCGGCGCGAGTTTGTCGTTACCTTGAGCATGGTGGCGAGCGTTCCGCTGTTTGCTTCGCTCGACGCCTCCTCTATCGCCGAGATCATGCGCTTTCTGCGCGCCCAGGAGGCGCCGGCGGGCGCTCTGATCGTCCGGCGGGGCGAACCCGCGCAGTCCATGTATTTTATCGCGGCGGGCGAAGTCGAGGTGGAGCTTCCTAAAGCTCCCGTCACGCTGGGTCCCGGACAATTTTTCGGCGAGATGGCGGTGCTGCGCAAATCGCGCCGGACCGCTAATGTGCGGGCCCGGCAGCCGACCAAGCTCCTGGCGTTAGACGCCTCCGACCTGCACAGCCTCATTCAACGCAACCCGGAAATCGGCCGCCAAATCTAAGACATCGCGCAGAGCCGGGTGGAGTTCGGCGAACCCAATCCGCGAGGCGATCTGATCGAGGCGGAGATCCATCCCCGCGACAAAGCGCCTCATGACGTTGTAACGTGAGGATCTCCTATCTCCAGTACTTAGGCAATGCTAAGCTCCGCGCGACGCCTGAATGACTTTGGCGCAAGCTTCGTTCGCATAGCGCATTGAATGTTGGAGGAAGAGCCATGTTCAAGAAGATTCTGGCGCCAATCGATCTTACCGAACCCGAATTGACCAAACGCGGAATTGACGAAGCCGTGGCGCTGGCGAAAACCAACAACGCCGATCTCCGTCTCGTCAATGTGCAAACGCTTGTTCCCATCGCCTTCATCGATTACGTGCCGCCGAATTTCGACGTGCGTCTGCGGGAGACGACGGAGAAGGACATAGAAGAAGCCGCTAACGCAATCGACTATCCGCGCAACCGCGTCTCCACTGTCGTTCGCTTCGGGTCCATTTATTCCGAAGTGCTGGCGGAGGCGGAACAATGGGGCGCCGACCTCATCGTCGTCTGTTCGCACCGGCCGACTATGGCGACCTATCTCCTTGGCTCCAACGCCAAGACGATCGTCCGTCATGCCAAATGTTCAGTGCTTGTGGTGCGGAAATGACGCCGCGGCGGCAGTTTTTTCTCCGTACGAGCGCGCTTCTGTCCTTGCTCGCGCTTGACGCCGCGCCCGGCCATTCGGCCGCCAGCGAACTCCGCGAGCGCGGGCGGATCATCGCAAACACGAATTGCCGACGCTGCCACGCCATCGGAAAATCCGGCAGGAGCGCCAATCCCAAGGCCCCGCCTTTCCGTCACATCGCGAAAAAATATCCACTCGCCAATCTCGAGGAGGCGCTGGCGGAAGGCATTCTCGTCGGTCATGAAGGCCCGGAAATGCCGCAGTTCACCCTTTCGACGGGACAGATCGAGGCGCTGCTCGCGTATATTGCGTCCATCCAGAAGAACTAAATTACGTTTTGGGCGTCGCCTGAATAGATTGCCCTTTGCTATTGAGGAATTGCATCATGCGCTCGAAATCAGCCCGAACGACCGTCTCTCTCGCCCTATTCTTTCTGGCCGCTCTGACCGGGCCGATTCTCGCCTGTTCGCGGATTCTCTGGAACGACAACAAGCTTGCAGTCGTCGTCGGCCGGACGATGGACTGGCCGGAAAGCACGGAGCCCATGCTCACCGTCTTTCCCAGTGGAATGAAGCGCGACGGAGGCCGCTTGGGGCCGGTCGAGGTCGTGAAGGACAATGCGCTGAAATGGACGTCCAAACACGGCAGTTTCGTTACCACAGTCTATGGAGTCGGCGCGGCGGACGGACTCAACGAAAAGGGGCTCGCCGCCCATATGCTTTATCTGGTGGCCACCGACTATGGCCCGAGAGACGCAAGCAAGCCTGGGGTTAATGCGGGCCTTTGGGCGCAATATCTGCTCGACAACGCCGCCACCGTCGCCGAAGCGCTCGCGCTTCAGGACAAGATACAGGTTGTTTCGGCGGAAGCGCGCGGCCATAAGGCGACGGTTCATATCGCGCTCGAAGACTCGAGCGGCGATTCCGCAATCATCGAATATATCGGCGGAAAACCTGTCGTGCACCACGGCCGCGAATTCAGGATCATGACCAATGATCCGACCTACGATCAGCAGCTCGCTCTTCTGAAGGCGCGGGATTTTAACAAGCCCAGCAGCGATACGCCGCTTCCAGGCAACGTCAACCCTCGCGACCGCTTCCAACGGGCGACCTATTTTCTGAGCTTGCTGCCAAGCCCCAAGACGGAGCGCGAAGCCATCGCGGGGGTTTTCGCCATTGCGCGAAACGTCTCGGTGCCCTTCGGCGCGCCATACAAGGATTTCGGAATCTACAACACCGAGTATCGGACAGTCGCAGACCTCACCAACAAGACGTATTTCGTCGAGTTGACGACCAGCCCCAATGTGATTTGGGCGGAGCTCGGAAAATTCAGTCTGAAGCCCGGCTCGCCGGTCAAGCAGCTGGACCCCAACAACATTAACCTCACGGGGGACGTTTCAGGGAAATTCCGGGCCGCCAAAGCGCCGTTTTGAGGTTTTGCGCCCAGGACCGCGCTGGTCTAATAGACGGTTGGAGCAGTCGAGGCGCAGATGTCCAGAATACCTGATTTTACACAGATTCCCTTTTCTCCGGCGGGAGCCGCCCAGGCGTCTCCGGAGGAGCGCAGCTGGCTGACGCCGGAGGGGATAGAGGTCAAAAGCTCCTACGGCCCCTCGGACATCGCCGATCTCGCTTTCATCGAGGGATTTCCGGGCGTCGCGCCTTTCGTGCGCGGCCCCTACCCGACGATGTATGTCGCTCAGCCCTGGACCATCCGCCAATATGCGGGTTTCTCCACGGCGGAGGATTCGAACGCCTTCTACAGGCGCAACCTGGCGGCCGGCCAGAAGGGCCTTTCCATCGCTTTCGATCTCGCGACCCACCGCGGATATGATTCCGATCATCCGCGCGTCTCGGGCGACGTCGGCATGGCGGGCGTCGCGATCGATTCGATTTACGACATGCGCACGCTGTTCGACGGAATTCCGCTCGAGCAAATGAGCGTGTCGATGACGATGAACGGCGCCGTGCTGCCGGTGCTCGCGCTCTTTATCGTCGCCGCCGAGGAGCAAGGCGTGAAGCCGGAACAGCTCACAGGCACGATCCAGAACGATATCCTCAAAGAATTCATGGTGCGCAACACCTACATCTATCCGCCCTTTCCCTCTATGCGCATCGTCTCGGACATTTTTGCTTACACAAGCAAACATATGCCGAAGTTCAATTCTATCTCGATCTCCGGCTATCACATGCAGGAGGCGGGCGCCTCCGCCGATCTCGAACTCGGCTACACGCTTGCGGATGGCATCGAATATGTGCGCGCCGGCGTCGAAGCCGGCCTCGACATCGACGCATTCGCTCCGCGCCTTTCCTTCTTCTTCGCCATCGGCATGAACTTCTTCATGGAGGTGGCGAAGCTGCGCGCCGCGCGCCTACTCTGGGCCCGGCTGATGAAAGACCTCGGCGCGAAATCGGAAAAGAGCCTGATGCTGCGTACGCATTGCCAGACCTCGGGCTGGTCGCTCACGGCGCAGGACGTCTATGTCAACGCCATTCGCACCTGCGTCGAGGCCATGGCTGCGACGCAAGGCCATACGCAGTCCCTGCACACAAATGCGCTCGACGAAGCGCTGGCGCTTCCGACCGACTTCTCGGCGCGCATCGCCCGCAACACGCAAATCGTCCTGCAACAGGAGAGCGGCACGACGCGCATCATCGATCCTTGGGGAGGCTCCTATTACGTCGAACGCCTCACAGCCGAACTGGCGAAGAAAGCCTGGGAACACATCGAGGAAATCGAAAAGCTCGGCGGCATGGCGAAAGCAATAGCGGCGGGCGTTCCCAAGCAGCGCATAGAAGAGGCGGCGGCGAAAACGCAGGCGCGCATCGACACGGGTCAGCAGGTCGTTGTGGGCGTCAATAAATTCCGCCCCGAGAACGACGTCGCGCCTGAAGTTTTGAAGGTCGACAACTCCGCCGTGCGCGCGGCGCAGCTCGAGAAGCTGAAGCGACTGCGCGCCGAGCGCGACGAGGAAAAGACGCAAGCGACGCTGGATGCGCTCACCGACGGCGCGAAGACGGGCGCAAATCTACTCGACCTCGCCGTAAAAGCGGCGCGGGCCAAGGCGAGCGTGGGCGAAATTTCTTACGCGCTCGAGAAAGTCTTTAGCCGCCACAAGCCAAAGGCGAATGTGATCTCCGGCGTTTACGGGCGAGAGGCGGGTGACAGCGTGGCAGTTGCGCGCGTACGCGGCATGACAGCCGCATTCGAGGAGAATGAGCGCCGCAAGCCGCGCATTCTGGTCGCGAAACTCGGACAAGACGGGCATGACCGCGGGCAAAAGGTTATCGCCTCCGCTTTCGCGGATCTCGGTTTCGACGTCGTGATCGGAGATCTTTTCGCGACTCCGGACGAAGTGGCGAAAAAGGCGGCGGAGGAGAATGTTCATGTCGTCGGGGTTTCGACCATGACGGCCGGCCATCTCACGCTGACGCCGGAACTGCGGGACGCGCTGAAGCGCGCTAATCGCGAAGACATTATGATGGTCGTCGGCGGCGTGATTCCCCCGCAGGATTTCCAGGCGCTTTACGATTCCGGCGCGAGCGCGATCTTTCCGCCGGGCACCAACATCCCGCAGGCGGCGGAAGAACTGCTGCATGAACTCAACATCAAGCTCGGCTACGCCCAGCGTGAAGCGCGCAAGACGGGCTGAGGACAGCGATCGTGATCCGCATCGTCTTGCCCATCCTGACGCTTACGGGATTTATTCGCCGAATACGCGCCTGAAGATCGTATCGGCGTGCTTGAAGTGATAATTCAGGTCGAACAGCTCGTCGAGTTCGGCTGACGTGAGTTTGGCGCTCACGTCCTTGTCTGCGCCGAGCAGCGCGCGGAACTCCCCCTCGCCTCGCCACACCGGCATGGCGTTGCGCTGAACGAGCGCATAGGCGTCCTCTCGTGAAACGCCCTTTTGCGTGAGCGCCAGCAGCACGCGCTGGGAATGAACGAGACCGCCGAGCCTATCGAGATTCTTCTGCATATTCTCGGGATAAACGACGAGCTGGTCGATGACCCCTGTCAGCCGCGCCAGGGCAAAATCGAGCGTCACCGTAGCGTCCGGCGCAATCATGCGCTCGACCGAGGAATGCGAAATGTCGCGTTCATGCCATAGCGCGACATTCTCCATCGCCGGGATGGCCATGCCGCGCACGAGTCGCGCGAGACCAGTGAGATTTTCGGTCAGCACGGGATTACGCTTGTGCGGCATGGCGGAGGAGCCTTTTTGCCCCGCCGAGAAATATTCCTCGGCCTCCAGCACTTCCGTTCTCTGCAAGTGGCGGATTTCGATCGCGAGCCGCTCGACCGAGGAGGCGACGACGCCAAGCGTCGCGAAAAAAGCGGCGTGCCGATCGCGCGGAATCACTTGCGTCGAGATCGGCTCGACGGCGAGACCAAGCTGCTTCGCCACATGCTCTTCGACGCGGGGATCAATATTGGCGAAGGTGCCGACGGCGCCGGAAATGGCGCAGGTCGCCACCTCCTTGCGCGCATGAACGAGCCTTTCGCGCGCACGCGAAAACTCCGCATAAGCCTGCGCAAGTTTCAGGCCGAAGGTCACGGGCTCTGCGTGAATGCCATGCGAGCGGCCGATGGTTGGCGTGTATTTATGCTCATAAGCGCGCCTCTTGAGCGCCGCGAGCAGCGCGTCGACATCGGCGATCAGCAAATCTGCGGCGCGCGACAATTGTACGGCAAGGCATGTGTCGAGCACGTCGGAGCTGGTCATGCCCTGATGCACGAAGCGCGAATCGGGGCCGACAAACTCCGCAAGATGCGTGAGAAAAGCGATGACGTCGTGTTTGGTCGTCCGCTCGATTTCCTCAATCCGCGCGACGTCGAAAGTGACGAAATCAGCCTTGTCCCAGATCGCCTTGGCGCTTTCCTTTGGGATAACGCCGATCTCGGCGAGGGCGTCGCACGCATAGGCCTCGATCTCGAACCAGATTCGAAAGCGCGTTTGCGGCTCCCAGATTTCGGTCATTTCGGGCCGGGAGTAGCGCGGGATCATTTCGGCTTGTCCTGAAGCGGGGATAGGAAAAGCGGCCTAGCACGCGTTTTGGGCGAGGTCCACATCTCGGCCTCCGGCGCCTTTCTTGGAAGGGTCGGGGACGTGTCCTTTTGGCGCTTCGACTTTGGCGATGCTGGCGCCCGCGCCGGTTCGTCTCCATATCGAAGAAGAATTCGGAGGCTTACATGCGAAAGGCTGACGCCATCGTTCTGGGCGCAGGAATGGAAGGCGTGTCGGCCGCTTTGCATCTGCAGGCGCGCGGACGCGATGTCGCCCTCGTCGACCGCCATGGCGCGGCGGGGCTCGAAACGAGTTTCGGGAACGCGGGCCTCATTGAACGAGCGTCCTATTTTCCGCATCTCTTTCCGCGCGATCCGGAAAAACTCGTTCTTTACGCACTGAACTTGTTGCCCGAGGCGCATTATCACGTCGCCTCGCTGCCTTATATCGCTCCCTGGCTCTATCGCTACTACCGGGAAAGCAGCCCCGAGCGCGCCGCCCGTCACGCCGCCGCAGTCCGTCCGCTGATCGAGCGCTGCCTCATCGAGCACGAGGCGCTGATTCAACAGGCGGGCGCAGGCGATCTCTTGCGCAAGACCGGCTGGATCAAACTTTACCGCACCCCGAAAACGCTCGCGCAAGGACTCGCCGAGGCGGAGCGCCTGGGCGCTTACGAGCTGCGCATCGATGTGCTTGACTCCGCAGGCGTCGCGGCGCGCGAACCGTACCTTCTTCAAGAGGTCGCCGGCGGCGTGCATTTTCTGGATACCGCCTCTATCGACGATCCGAGCCGTCTGGCGCAGGCATATGCGGCTCTTTTCACTTCTCGCGGCGGACGCCTCCTTGCGGGCGACGCGCGAACTCTCGCGCAGGCGGGCGATGGCCTGTGGAGGGTCGCGACCCGCGATGGAGAAGCGCAGGCGCGCGATGTCGTCGTGGCGCTCGGACCCTGGTCGGACGAAATCTTCCGCCCGCTCGGCTACGACATTCCCCTGGGATGGAAGCGCGGCTATCACATGCATTACGCGCCCGGTCACGGCGCCCTCCTGCGCCACCCGCTTTACGACGCGGACAATGGCTATGTGCTGGCGCCTATGACGAAAGGTATCCGGCTCACGACCGGCGCCGAATTCGCGCGCCGCGACGCGCCGCCGACTCCTGTGCAAGTCGAGAAGACGGAGCCAATCGTACGGGCTCTTTTTCCGCTTGCGGAGCGCGTGGACCCGACACCCTGGATGGGCCGCCGCCCGTGCCTGCCCGACATGCTGCCCATCATCGGCAAGGCGCCTCGGCATGAGGGACTCTGGTTCGACTTCGGCCATCAGCACCTGGGCTTCACGCTTGGGCCCGCAAGCGGCCGATTGCTGGCCGAAATGATCACGGGGGAAGAGCCTTTTGCGGACCCCCGGCCTTACGGCGTGGAGCGATTTCGCGGCTAAGCTTTTCCTCCTCGGCTTTGCGCAAATGGGCCGCCTGTGGCAGAAGTCTGTGAACAACCGAGGACACCCAATGGCGGCCGATGTGACCTTCCCCGCCGCCGCCGCGGCGGGACTGCTTTCGTTTCTCTCCCCTTGCGTCCTGCCTCTTGTGCCGCCCTATCTGACGTTTCTCGCGGGGACCGGCGTGGAAGAGCTTTCCGTGGAAAGCGAAAGCCGCGCGCGAAAGGACATCTTCCTCGCGGCGCTTTTATTCGTGCTCGGCTTCTCCACTGTGTTTGTGGCCTTGGGGGCCACGGCGAGCGTCTTCGGACAATTTGTGCGCGCCAATCTGCAATTGTTTTCGATCGGCGCCGGCCTCGCCATCATCGTCATGGGCCTGCACTTTCTCGGCGTCTTCAAACTTGGCGCGCTTTATCGCGAAAAACGGGTCGAAATCGCTAAGCCTCCCGGCCCGTTCGGCGCCTATGTCATGGGGCTCGCCTTCGCCTTCGGCTGGACGCCCTGCATAGGGCCGATCCTCGCCTCTATCCTCGCCGTCGCAGGGTCGCAGGAGACAATATGGAGGGGATCGGCGTTGCTCGCGGTTTATTCTCTCGCGCTCGGCCTGCCGTTTCTGATTGCAGCTTTGGCGATGGAGCCGTTTCTGTCCTTCCTCAATCGTTTCAAAGCGCATTTCGGAAAGGTCGAGAAAATAGTCGGCGTCCTGCTGATGCTGACCGGCGTGGCGTTTCTGACGGGAACCGTGCAGGACATGTCCTATTGGCTGCTGCAGACCTTCCCGGGGCTCGCAAAGTTCGGCTGAGGCTCAGCCTCCATCGGCATAATCGGCATAAAATGAGCGGCAAATGGTGGTGGAGGTGGGGTATTCACCTCACGCCGGGTGACCGGCTTTGCAACGTTGGCGGCCTCGACGCCGTCGATATCGCGCTCGCGGACGGACGTATGCTGCGCCTCGGGTCCGATGAATGCGGAGCGCTTGTGCAGGCGCTCGAAAGGGATTGATCGGGCGGGCCAAAAAAAACGCCGGACGTACATCCGGCCCGGCGTTTGGAACTCGCTTCGACTGTTACGCGTCCAGAGAGCTCCTAAGCTCCTTCCTAAAGGGGAATAGTGACCGTAAAATGACCATTCTGCCTGCGCCCGCGCCAAAGCTCTGTGCGGGTAACGCCGTCAAATTCCCTCGCCTGCCTCTTTGAACTCGTCATCCGGCGTCTCCGTCGGGAAGATCCGCGCGTGGCCGAGCGAAAGCGGAACTCGGCTCCCGAGCGTCGCGGCGTCGGTCAGCGCCGAGTCGATTTCGAGCGTTTGGTCGTAGCCGTCGATGGCGATCGTCGCACGCATGCCGCCGGCTGTGCGCCGCAAGCTTTCTACGCGGCCTTCCAGCTCGCCGCCGCCTTTCGCTGTAATCGCGATGTCTGCAGGACGAAAAAAGACTCTCGCCGGCCCGTCCCTCAGGCCCGCTGCGTTGATATGAATCTCGCGATCGCCGAATTTGACGTGTCCATGATCGACCACAACAGGCAGAGCGACCGCTTCTCCGACGAAGGACAATACGAAGGGAGAGGCGGGACGGTCATACAGCTCCTCCGGCGTGCCAACCTGCTCGATGCGGCCGTTGTCGAGCACAACGACGCGGTCGGCGAGCTCCATCGCTTCATCTTGGTCGTGGGTGACGAAAACGGTCGTAAGGCCGATCTGCTTATGGATTTCACGAAGCCAGCGGCGCAAGTCCTTGCGCACGCGCGCGTCCAGCGCGCCAAAGGGCTCATCGAGCAACAACACGCGCGGTTCAATGGCCAGAGAGCGCGCGAGCGCCACGCGTTGACGTTGTCCCCCGGAGAGCTGCGCCGGATAACGATCCCCCAACCCTTCCAGCTGTATGAGCCCAAGCAACTTATGAACGCGTTCGGCGATTTCCTGCTTGGAAGGACGAGAGCGCCGGGGCCGCACTTTCAATCCGAAGCCGATATTATCCGCGACCGTCAGATGTTTGAACAGCGCGTAATTCTGAAACACGAAGCCGACACGCCGTTCCTGCACGGAAAGATGGGTGGCGTCTTCGCCGTCGAAATAAACGACGCCGCGATCCGGCGTGTTGAGCCCCGCAATGACCCGCAGCAGCGTCGTCTTGCCCGAGCCGGAGGGGCCCAGCAGAGCAACAAGCTCGCCAGGCCTGATGTCGAGGGAAACGTCGCGCAAGGCCGGATAGGAGCCGAAGTCCTGTTCGACCCCTTCGATGCGGATATTCGTTCCGCGCTGAGCGCTCTCAGTGGCGGCGGCGTCCCGCGAGCGCGTCTGCGTGACGCCACTCGAGGAAGGTTTTGAGGCCCAAGGTGACAAGCGCCAAACCCGCGAGAAGAGATGCGAGCGCGAAGGCCGCGACCATGTTGTACTCATTATACAGGATCTCCACCTGCAGCGGAATTGTATTGGTGAGGCCGCGTATATGCCCTGAGACGACGGAGACAGCCCCGAATTCTCCCATCGCCCGCGCGTTGCAAAGCAAGACGCCGTAGAGCAAGGCCCATTTCACATTGGGCAAAGTGACATGCAAGAACGTGTCCCAGCCGCTCGCCCCGAGCGTGAGCGCCGCTTCTTCCTCGACGCTCCCCTGCTCCTGCATCAATGGGATCAGCTCCCGAGCAACGAAGGGAAAAGTGACGAATATGGTCGCGAGCACGATTCCCGGCACAGCGAAAATGATCTGAATGTTATGCGCCACGAGCCACGGCCCTAGAAGGCCTTGCGACCCAAACAACAGAACATAAACGAGGCCCGACACGACCGGAGACACCGAGAAGGGCAGATCGATCAGCGTGATCAGCACGCTCTTGCCAGGAAAGGAGAACTTCGCGATCGACCATGACGCTGCAAGTCCAAAAATGAGATTGGCCGGCACCGCAATCGCCGCGACGATGAGCGTTAGACGTATTGCGGCCTGCGCGTCTGGCTCGGCGAACGCTGCGGCGAATTCGGCTGCGCCCCGAGAGAACGCCTCAGCAAAAACAACTCCGAGCGGCGCCAATATGAAGATCGCCAAAAAGACGACAGCAAGAAGAATCAGCGCAATACGGGTGGCGGGCGCTTCCTCGGTCACCTTACGCGCGATGGCGCTGCGGCCTGCTGCTACGTTAGACATGGCCGAACCGCTTCCGGGCAAAGGCTTGGATGACATTGATAGCCAACAGCACGGCGAAGGACACGGCGAGCATGATCGTCGCAATGCCGGTCGCCCCAGCATAATCATATTGTTCAAGCTTCGTGATGATCAGCAAAGGCGCGATCTCGGAAACGTAAGCAATGTTCCCGGCGATGAAGATCACGGAACCATATTCGCCAACGCTGCGCGCGAAAGCCAGCGCGAAGCCCGTTAAGACAGCTGGCGTGAGCGGCGGCAGAAGCACCCGCCAAACGGTCTGCGCGCGGGAGGCGCCGAGCGTGCCGGCCGCTTCCTCGAGTTCGATGTCGAGCTCAGTAATGACTGGTTGAACGGTGCGCACTACGAAAGGCAGTCCGACAAAAATCAGAGCGACAAGAATGCCGGCGCGCGTAAAGGCGATTTTCACATCGAGGCTTGCAAGCGGCTCGCCGAACCATCCATTCGGGGCGTAGAGCGCCGCGAGAGAAATTCCCGCGACGGCTGTCGGCAGCGCAAAGGGCAAATCGACGATGGCGTCGAGAAATCGCCGTCCGGGGAACTCATAGCGCGTCAGCACCCATGCGACGACGAGCCCGAAGACGATGTCGATCGCGGCGGCGGCAAATGAAATGAAAAACGTTGTGCGCAGGGACGCCGCAACCCTCGGCTCGATTGCGATGTTGTATAGACCCGACAGGCCAAGCCCCGACGCTTTCAGCACAAGCGCCGCAAGCGGAAAAAGCACAATCAATCCGAGATAGACGAGCGTATAGCCAAAGGTCAGACCGAAGCCCGGAAGCACGCTTGGCGCCCTAAAGCGCCATGCTTTTGAGGTGATGATCGAGGTCGAGCTCACTTTGCCGGCTCTTGTTTCTGTATTTCGTCGAAGACGCCGCCGTCGGCAAAATGCTTCTTCTGAGCGGAGGCCCACCCGCCGAAAACCTTGTCGACGGTAATGAGTTCTATCTTCGGCAAGCGCTTCAAGTCTTCTTTAGCTGCGAACTCCGGGTGCGCTGGCCGGTAGTAGTTCTTCGCTATGATCGCCTGAGCTGCCGGAGTGTAAAGAAAATTGAGGTAGGCCTCGGCAAGTTTGCGCGTGCCCTTCGAGTCCACATTGCCGTCGACGATAGCTACCGGGGGCTCAGCAAGGATTGATTGCGAAGGAACGACAATATCGAACTTGTCCTTGCCGAATTCTTCATTGGCGAGGAAAGCTTCATTCTCCCAGGCGAGCAAAACGTCGCCAATGCCGCGTTGCGCGAATGTGATTGTCGAACCGCGCGCGCCGGTATCAAGCACGGGCACGTTTTTGTAGAGCGCCTTCACAAATTCTTTCGTCTTGGCTTCGTCGCCATTGAATTTTTTCAGCCCGTAGGCCCAGGCCGCAAGATAGTTCCACCGCGCTCCGCCGGACGTCTTGGGATTGGGCGTAATGACCGCCACGCCGGGCTTGATGAGGTCGTCCCAATTCGTGATCCCCTTCGGATTACCCTTCTTGACCAGGAACACGATCGTCGAGGTGTAGGGCGACGCATTGTTCGGCAGCTTTTTCTGCCAGTCCGCCGGAATCTTTCCCGTCTTTGTCGCAATAGCGTCGATATCGGCGGCGAGCGCGAGGGTGACGACGTCGGCCGGAAGTCCGTCGATCACGGCGCGGGCCTGAGCGCCGGAACCGCCGTGAGAGGCTTGTATTTCGATGTCTTCGCCGGCTTTCTTTTTCCAGTCTTCCGCGAACGCCTTATTGATCGCCTTATAGAGCTCCCGGGTCGGATCGTAGGAGACGTTGAGCAACGTTGTCGCCGCCTGCGCCGAACCGGCGAGAAACATGAACGCGCTCGCGGCTGCGAGGCGAATGTGAGCTTTTGCAGATAAAGGGAAGCGTAGCGCCATAGGGGAACTGCCTCATTGTATTAGTCCATAGAATTACTAAACTAACTTAAAGACTTGGGCGTGTAAATAAGCGCTGCGGCTTTGCCGGCGGTGAATGTCCGGGTCGGTCCTATCTCTTTTTGGGCGAGGTCGCTTTCTGCCTCTGGCTCAGAAGAAGCAGAAGCAAAGCGAGCACAGCCGCCGCTGCGATGAGATAATATGGCGTTTGCGCAGCGAAGGGCTTGCCCACGGAGAAGGGAAATCTGGAGACCCATTGTTCTCCATGCGGGCCTTCAACGGAGACGATTCCTACATAATTTCCGGCCGTCTTGAAATTATGGTCAAAACTCAGCGTTCCAGTTGGATAAATCTTGGGGGGTAGATACGCCTCGGTCAGGTTTTCCAGCGATGCGGCGTCTTCCGCCTGCGGCTCGTCGCGAATGATGCGGAAATCCGTCTTCATCTCGCGCATTTCTGGTTGCGCATAATCGAGAATGAAGATCGTTTGACCGAGAGACGGCGCGTCCTCGCAAAATTTCTTTTTTGAAGAAGCGGGCTGATAGCCCGTGAAATACATGAAGTCTGGCCCGACTTTCAAAACACAGGCGTCATGGTCATAGGCGATGGCGCCCCGCGGAGAGGCGCTGGTGAGAGGCGCCAGAGAGACGATGGCCGCGAGAGCTGCGACCGCGGCCGTCTTTCGCCAACAATTCATGTTTCTGTCCTCGATCGCGAAGAGAGCTTCGGCGCCGCCGCCATGCCTCGTCTCAACCGCAGGCCAAAACATCCGCGGCGCGGCCGCGAACTATTGAACCATTCTTCTGCAGAGAACCTGCCCGTTAAGGGAGTCCGGCCGGACTTTTGGGTCCGGCCGGGATTTTATTTGTTCTTTTTAGGTCGTTGGATCAGGGCATGTCGCCTGCGACGAACTTCGGAATGACCGGTCCGCCGATTTCGGAGGCGTAGCGCTGACCATTCGGAGCGAAGAACAACAACAGGCCGCCGATCTGGCTGTCCGTGTCGTAGGCCAGGTCCGACAGACGCTCGATGTCCCAACGCGCGTCCTGGATCTTGACCGTCAGCTCCTTCGTCTCGCCCGGCGCGATCGGCGTATTGTCGACCGACAGGCCGCGATCCGCCAACAGATAATCCGGGAAGTCAGGCTTCTGCGTGAACACGTCCGGGTTCAGGAAGCGAAGGCCAGCAGCCGTATATTCGCCGAGGCGAAGCGGCTCGCCGGTGTTGTTCGTCACCTTCACCTGGATCGTCAGCTCGCGGCCAGGAACCTTGTAGACGCCGCCAAGAAGCGTCGCCGTAACGCCCTTGCCGATGCCCGGCGTGCCTTCGGTCTGGATCGGAGTCAGCGGCTTCTGCAAACCAGCCTGCAACGGAATGGTCCGCGGGAAGGTGCTGTTCGTCACCGCATAGCCGATGATCGTCGCCAAAATCGTCAAGGCGAGAACGATCGCGCCAACGCGGCGGTCCTCGTCCCCAATCACCGCGTCCGGCTTGCCGTCCGCAACCTTCACGTAAGAGGCGATGATGCCCTTGGCCAGGAACCAGTAAAGGATCCACGCAGCGCCCGCGATCAGCCACGGCATGTGCCACGCGTAAACGCGGTCAATGCCATACTTCTCGAGGTCAACCGTCGAGCCGTCCAGAAGCGTCACAGGGTCCACGAAGTCCTTCATGTCGCCCTTGATCTCAATCCACTGGCCCGGTCCGATGATCGGTCCGCCGCCTTCGACGTTGATCTGCGCATGAACGTGCCAGCGGCCGGCGCGACGAGCCTTCAGATTAATCGAGAAGGCGTAGTCGTTGCCAGGAACCAGAGACACGGAACGCGGAGCGAACTGCTCGCCGATGAACTGCGCCGTGCGAACCAGGACAGGACCAGGCTCGCCCGCGTTCAAGAACGAAACGCGCGGATTGGCCACAGCCTGCGGCCACGCAGAGAACACGTGAACCTTGCCGGACAGAACCATCTCCTCGTTGACGTTCAACGAGGTCTTCGACCACTGAACGTCATACCAGTTCAACGTGCGCATGCGCAAAAACGCCTGCTGCGACTTCTCGCCGTGAGCCGACGCAGGGGCGACGGTGAACGCCGTCGCCGCGACGCAGGCCGCGACTCCCATGGCCACAAGCCGAACGACGCGGCGCGTCGCCAAGCTGGCCAGCCTTTCTATGATCGACGTTTTCATTGCAACAAACCTCCCAGTTTCCTCTTCGCGGCCCGACCGCAATGCGCGGCCGCATTCTCTCTCGACGGTGAACGGTCCAGGCTCCCCAGCTCATGGCCGCAGCCAAAAGCCCAAAGCCAATTCCGCTCCCTGCTTCTTCTCGCGCGACCGGCCAGGCGGCCGATCGCGCCCTTTATGCGAGATCAAATTTTGTCGATGACCTTCGTCGTCGAATACCAGCGGCCCATGAACCACCAGAGGAAGTAAACCATCATCGACACGAAGCCCGAGAAGAACGCCGCAACCGGCACAACGTCCTTACCGAACGTGCGCAGCGTGCCGCGCTCGACCATGCGGATATATTCCGGCATCGACGTGCGGACGAAGTGGAAGCCGATCAGATCCGCAAGGGTCATCAGCTGACCATGCTGCTCCGTCGCCTGATGATACGCCGCAATCGCCGGCCAGTTGTTCGGATAGAACAACAGACCCCAACCCAGCGAACCAATGATCGCCGTGATCACATAGCTGCCCGAAAGCAACAGGATGATGTCCAGCCACAAAGCCGGAACGATCAGAGCCGACGGGAACACAAGGCTGATCGGGAAGTAAGTCCAGCCCCAGAAGTTCACGTAACGGTTAATCCACTCGCCGATCATAAGGCCGAGAACCGCAAAGGTCGCCCCAAACGGAAGACGGAAGTTCACCCAGAAAAACGCCTGGGTCGCAGCCGCAAAGGTCACGCCCAAAATCGGAACCACTGTCGGCCACATACGACGGTCTTTCCAGTCAACCCAGAAGTCCCAGTCGCCCGCCGTCAGCATGAAGTGGACGTGATAGCCGCCCAAAACAGCAAAAAACAACAGCGTCAACAGCATCCAGTCCGTCGCCTTAACGCATCCCGCCGCCTCGGCGACGGAATGGAACGGGCCGACCGCTCCCCCGCTTTTCGATGTAGACATTACTCTTCTCCTTGGTGTCTTCGTGATTGCCCCAGCTCATCCGCCAGGTTGTCGTTAGACGCTTCCCGGACCTCTCTCCAAACAGACCGGACCCACCCCCCGCCTCTCGCATGCGCGATCCGCGGCGAACGCCCGTCCCATTCAAAAATCCTTCGGGAAGCTCCCGCCCGCGCCTTTTTAGACTTTCGCCCGGCGCGGGCGGCTCGTTCAGGCGGCGATTACGCCAAAAGCTCCGCGCCTTCCTTGCCGATCAGCGCCTTCA
>Ga0209048_10001891_pt1 | contig 21138 bp, 20 predicted proteins | sample FrelakmetCRP12CR_FD_187146 | JGI IMG/M metagenome (GOLD analysis project Ga0209048, IMG submission 187146) | Freshwater lake sediment microbial communities from the University of Notre Dame, USA, for methane emissions studies - CRP12 CR (SPAdes)... | ecosystem: Environmental > Aquatic >... | reverse complement strand
CAAACTCATTCGCGAGATTGTCCAAATTAAACCGGTGCTTTATGAGATCACTTACTCTGCAGATAGATACTTTCTTACTACGATTTTTTAACCTAAAAAATGTCTTTAGTCCGTCTTTACTGCCCATTATATCACCCCTTTCTTTGTTAAAGTTCTATGCCTGAATCTTATTTTTGTTTCCCATCATTTTAGCACACGATTTGCATTTTGTCAAATGTCACTTTTGATGCTAGAATTATAAGGATGAATCACAAAGGGTCTTTTTTTGGTGTAGGCCTGTTCAGTGGCAAAAACCATTTATTAAATTAAAATTAAAAGAATAAAAATGTTTGGCGATGATGCAGTTTTATTTTTAATAGTTCTTTCCCTCATACTAGGCCTGGGGGGTGTTATTTTTATTCAAGATAAAAAAAATAAGTTACATAAATCATTTTTTTTACTTTCGATTGCGATTGCGGTTTGGGTTTTGGCTAATTATATGCAAGATGCAGTAGTGGAGAATAGCTTTAAAGTATTTTTTGTTCGTCTTGATTTTGTCTTTGCAATGCTTATGGCGTATCTTTTTTTTAATTTTTGTTATGTTTTTTCGGCCAATTACATAAAAGTAAATAAGATAGGTATTTATAAAATAATATTATTTGCAATTCTAATATTATTCTCTCTATTATTATTTTTTTCCAATGAAATTATCAGTACCAATATTTCTACGCCCGGAGCCATTAGCCCAGTTTATGGCACATTATATTTTACTTATGTGGCTTTTTTTACTTTGCTTGACATAATCGGATTAATTTTTTTGATAATTAAATATAAAAAAGAAAATTATCCTGAAAAAAAGCAGTCGATACTGGTTCTTATTGGATGTTTTTTAGTCATCCTTATAATGATTTTTTCCAATACAATTCTGCCTCTTTTTTTGACGAACAATGTAGACTCTTTCCTGTTTTCTCGATTAGGCGTGTATAGTGTTTTAATACTGATTGGGTTTATGAGTTATGCTATTGCCAAAAATAACTTTTTAAATATTCGCGTAATTATCGCTCAACTTTTTGCAGTCGGAATTGTTTTAGTGTTTTTCTTTGAGATTTTATCCGCTCAAGGTGCGCAGTCACTATTTCTAAAAATAATCCTTTTCTTTTTAGTTCTTTATTTTGCAAGAATGATAGTTGCTAATGTTAAACTGGAAATCAAAAGAAAGGAAGAAGTGGAGATTCTTAATAAGGAACTTACGGAACGCAAGGATCAATTGCAGAAAGTATCCGATTCTTTGGCAATCTCAAATGACAAGCTCAGAGTAGCCAATGAAAAACTCAAACAATTAGATCAAGCCAAGTCGGATTTCTTTTCTCGAGCTTCTCATGATTTGCGCACGCCAATAACCGGTATCAACGGGTATGTTTCATTGTTGGAAGAAGGATCATACGGTGAAATAAGCGATCAGCAAAAAACTATTTTGCAAAAAACTCTTTCTATCGTCAAGAACATGGCGACTTTGGTTGAGGATTTTCTAACAGCTGCCAAGCTCGAAGCTGGCGGAATGCAATATAACTTTGCCAAAGCTAAAGTGGAGGATATTTGTCAGCAAATTGTGGAAACGCTTTATCCAAAATCAAAAGACAGAGGACTTTATCTCGATTTCAAAAAACCTGAAGAAGAATTGCCGGAACTTATGATTGATGGATCAAGAATCAGAGAATCCGTTTCCAACTTGGTTGACAATGCCATCAAATATACTGAAAAAGGCGGAGTTACGGTCAATTTAGAACGCGCCGAAGTTTCTAATTATAAACAACCAGTTACAATTAATCCAGATGAAAAAATTACTGAAATTGTTGGGCCAGTAGTTAGGATTACAATCTCAGACACCGGCATTGGTATTCCCAAGGATGAAATTCCTCGTCTCTTTGCTAGATTTTCACGCGGCAAGGACACCACTCGTCTTAAAGTCAGCGGCACTGGTTTAGGGCTTTATGTCGGCAAATGCATGATTCAGGACAATGGCGGTAAGGTTTGGGTTGAATCTGACGGCGATGGCAAGGGATCAAGGTTTATCGTAGAACTGCCGATTAGTCCGCCGAAAGATATTTTGGAAAAAGCCGCGGTTAAAAATTAATTTAGAGTATTATGAAAGATGAATCCAAAAAAGAAATAAGTGTACTTTTTGTAGTTGATGACCCGGCTAATGTTGAGCAAGGATTGGCAAAAAGTTTATTATTGGAAGACATCGTGGCAATTGCTGCCAATAATGAATATGATGCAACCGGTTATATTCGTGGCGGACAATACGATCTGGTTCTTTTTGATATAACTTTGGGCGGAGATGAGGGTATGAAAATTTTGAAATGGCTCAAGTATGACGAGAGAACAAAACATATTCCTATTGCAATATTCACCAACAACACCGATGAAAAAATGTTTAATCAGGCAAAAGAGCTGGGAGCTTTGGATATTGTCATCAGTCCAAAATCAGCGCCTAAACAGATAGCGGATCAGATAAAGGAAATTTTTGGCAAGTTACAGTTTGCATAATTGCTTCGCCAAATATTATGACAAAAATTATCATAGTTGAAGACGATCCTATGATTTCGGAAATTTATCAGAAGAAATTTTCTGATTCGGGGTTCGAGGTGTTTTTGGCTGAAAACGGCAAAAAAGCTTTAGGCATAGTCAAAAAAGAAAAAATCAACATTGTACTTTCTGATTTAGTTATGCCGGAAATGGACGGTTTTGAACTGATAAAAATTTTGCGAAGTGGCGATTATAATCTAAACATAAAAATCATCGTATTAAGTAATTTAAACCAAGAGGATTGCCGCAAAAAAGTCACTGCGCTGGGAGCTAATGGTTTTATTGCGAAATCTGACTTCACTCCGGCCGATCTAGTGGTTGAGATTAAAAAATTAGTGTAATAATTAACTAACTTTTTTAATATGAAATTTGAAATCCCCAAGCGTAATTTTAGGGAGGAAAAAGACGGGCGCATTGAAGATGTGGAGCAGGCGCACTTTATGGCGTTGATTGAAAATGCCAAACAAAGTGAGGCTGAGTCGTATGCCAATTACATGGAGCATCCCGAGGTTTATGTCGGCAGTGAACATAGTCGCTTTCGCCAACTTGAGGAAGATGGAATTTTGCCGGAAGATTTGAAAGAAATAGGTCGCAATTGGTCTGAGTCTGCGGGAGATATTTATGCTCACAGTAAAAAAGTGGAAAGCTTGCGAAAAGAAGGCAAAAAATGGGAAATCTTTAAACTATCCGCCAAGCAGGGATTTAAGATGATGGGATACATGGCAACTGATATTTTTGGAACAGTGAAAGATACGGCTGAATTTATTGTTTCTTCTGAAAAACGAGCTCAAGTCAAAAAGGAAATGATGCACAATCTTGGAATTGAAAAGGCTGATCCAAAAGATGCGAGAAAGTGGAAACTTAGCAAGCACGATAAGGGCGTAAAGGCCAATAGTGATTTTACAAGCGCCGTTAAATTTCTTGACGCTACTTTGGCTTTATTTACCAAGCATGGCGAGGAAATTAAAGTCGATGAATTATCCAATGAGCTAAGCGAGGTATTCAAAAAACAGGCTGAGGAATACTACATCCCAAAAAATGAAAAAACTGAAACTACCAAGGAGAATAAAGGTTTCGAAAAAGAAGATTCGAATATCGGAGCAGAATTTGTGGACTATGTCTTCAATGCCGAAGCTGACTTTTACGATGATTTTCTAGGTGGCAAAAATATCTTCGGTGATTCCATTAAAAAGCATTTTGAATCTATGAAGAAAAAAGGTATTGATCCGGAAGCAATCAGGCAGGATGGAAAATATTGGAAAAAAATCATGGCTGATTTGAAAATTTGGAATGAACGCTTAAATAAAGTTGATGATAAACAGCTGGAAAAAGAACTTAAGGAAAATCTAATTCGGTTCAATCAAATAATTTTTGGACTCAAAAAATACAAGAAAGGCGAGGAGAATAAATACATGCAGGACTATATCGCTTCAATGTATAAATTCTTCAAAACTTGCTATGTGCAGGCTCGCAGAAAAAGCGCAGAAAAAAGCGGGGCGAAAGCGGAGTTTGCGTTTGGGAATGTTTAAGTATTAATTTGAAAGCCAGTTATGACCGAAGAAGAAATCAAGAAGTTATCGGATAGTTTGAATACTTCCAATATCAACAATCTTTTGCAATACAAACAAAGCGGCGCGGTTACCAAGGTTGAAATTTTGTCCAGCGACAATTCCTGCGAAAATTGCCAAAACCAAAACGGAAAAATATATACTGTTGAAGAAGCGATCAAAACTCGGCCATTACCCTGCAAAGAATGCAATCATGAAATGGGTTATTGTCGATGCGTTTATGTGCCGGTGGTGGATTAGAAAGCCAGGCGAAACTATCAGGAGGCATTAAAAAGAGAAGCGAAAGAAGAAACAGGCTTGGATGTGAAGATGGGCGATATAGCCGCATGCGAAAATTCTGATGATTGAGGATGGAGAGATATTCATTAAAATTTTTGGGTGGTAATTTAAGCGAGATTGAAAGAGTGGGTATATAAAAAATCTGAAAAGTGGGGTGTGCGTGCTGTTGCGCACACACTGTTGCACACACACTTGACCAAGGCGCGTGTTTGCGGTAAAATGGAGCATTCATTAATAATCAAGGGCACATAATGAGTGAAATGCAAAAAACATACGAACCAAAGAATTTTGAAGATAAAATTTACAAAGCCTGGGAAAAATCAGGCTATTTTGCTCCAGAAAAATGCAAAGAGGATCATATTACTAAAAAAGATAGTAAGCATTTTTCCATTGTTTTACCGCCGCCAAATGTAACCGGGACCTTGCATATGGGGCATGCTACCATGCTCGCAATTCAGGACATTCTGATCCGTTTTCATCGTATGATAGGGGATGAAACTGTTTGGATACCCGGCACTGATCATGCGGCCATAGCCACTCAAGAAAAAGTAGAGAGGATTATTTATAAAGAAAAAGGACTTACTCGCCACGATCTTGGGCGCGAAGAGTTTTTGAAACAAGTCGAAAATTTTGCCCAGCAGAGCCATGATACCATAGTGCATCAAATGAAAAAGATGGGAGCTTCCATTGATTGGACGCGGGAGGCTTACACGCTTGATAAGGAAAGAACTTTCGCTGTTCAGGCGGCTTTTAAAAGAATGTACAATGATGGAATTATTTATCGTGGGCATCGGATTGTCAATTGGGATCCACAAATGCAAACAACCGTATCAGATGATGAGATTGAGAGAAAAACAAGCAAGGATGTTCTGTACTATTTACGATATGGACCATTTGTAATAGCAACAGCTCGCCCAGAAACAAAATTTGGAGACAAGTATGTTGTTATGCATCCAGATGATGATCGCTACAAAGAATATTATCATGGACAGAAAATAAAACTGGAATGGATTAACGGGCCTGTGATAGCTACTGTTATTAAGGATATAGCTATTGATATGAAATTTGGGACAGGCGTGATGACTATTACGCCCTGGCACGACGCTATTGATTTCGAAATAGCAGAGCGTCACAATCTTGAAAAAGAACAAATCATTGACTTTAAGGGAAAACTGCTTCCTGTAGCCGGGGGTTTTTCCGGAATGGATTTACGGGAAGCTAGACTAAAAATAGTGGAAAAATTTGAAAAAAAAGAGCTAATGGTAAAAAAGGATGAAGATTATATCCATGAAGTAGCTGTAAACAGTCGTGGAGGCGAACCAATTGAGCCACAAATAAAAGAGCAGTGGTTTATTAATGTAAATAAAGAATTTTTACAAAAGGGAAAAATGGTCACCCTTAAATCATTAATGCAGGAAGCTGTCAGTTCTGGATCAATAGAAATAGTTCCAAAACGTTTTGAAAAAATATATTTTCACTGGATTAATAACCTTCGAGATTGGTGTATTAGCCGTCAAATATGGTATGGACACAGGATACCCGTTTGGTATAAAGAGAAAGAAATATTTGTTGGCGCAAAACCGCCAAAAAATGGAAAATGGGAACAGGATCCTGATACTTTGGACACCTGGTTTTCTTCGGGTCTTTGGACATTTAGCACGCTCGGATGGCCTAAAACAACAAATGATATGAAAAAATATCATCCAACTTCTGTTATGGAAACTGGCTATGACATTATCTTTTTTTGGGTAGCCAGAATGATTCTTATGTCGCGTTACTTGCTTGATGGAGAAATACCCTTTAAATTGGTATATCTACATGGCCTTGTTCGCGACAGTCTTGGCAAAAAAATGAGTAAGAGCCTGGGAAATGTAATAGACCCGCTTGACATGACAGAAAAATACGGAACTGACGCGGTACGCTTATCTCTGGTAATTGGTACCACGCCGGGAAATGATACTAAGTTAAATGAGGAAAAAATTGCAGGATTCAGAAATTTTACGAATAAAATTTGGAATATTAGCCGATATGTCATTAGCACAACAAAGGGTAGTTTAACTCCGGGGGACATTGATGCTAAAAAACTTACTCTAGCTGATTTTTGGATATTGGAAAGAATGTCTTTTTTGATAAAATCTGTCAGTGGTGATATTAACAGCCTTAATTTTTCTCAAGCCGGAGAAAAATTACGTGACTTTACATGGAATGATTTTGCTGATTGGTATATTGAAATAAGTAAATTCGAAAAAAATGAAGAAAAAAACAAAATATTGATTGCGATTTTGGAAGACTTGTTGAAGTTGTGGCATCCTTTTATGCCTTATGTAACTGAGGCTATTTGGTCACTTATGCCAATAAAAAAGCATAAATTTCTTATGATTGAAGAGTGGCCAGCAGTAAGTAAGTATGAGGGCATTATTTCCAATTCTTACAGTGAATCAAAAAATTTTGAACTTATCAAAGAAATAATAAAATCCATAAGAAGCGCAAGACTTGAAGGTAGAATAGAGCCAAATAAAAAAGTCAAAGTTATCATTAATATCAGAGAACAAAAAAAATATGGAAACAAAAAGACCGAAGAACTCATAAAATCTCAAGAGGGTCTCATTAAAAATTTAAGGACAGGGGTTGATAATTTGGAAGTAATATCTTCGGGAGAAAAAATAAAAAATGCCATTCAGCGTACTATCGTCGGAATAAATATTTACATTCCTCTTGAAGGAATTGTGGATTTTAAAAGGGAAGCGCTCAGAATAATTAGAGAAATAGAAAAACTTGAAAAATATGTTTTCAGCTCAAAAAAGCGCCTAGCGAATAAGAAATTTATTGCCGGGGCTCCGAAGTTGATTGTTGAAAAATACAAGGAAAACTTAGCTGGAGCTGAAAACAAACTTAAACAGCTAAAAAATCAAAAAAAGCATGAATAAGCAGAGGGAAAAATTAATACTAATCGCAAAAAAAGTTGCCAAAGAATATTCCTCTTTGCCCCAAATTGAAAGCATTGTCATTGGCGGATCTCTAGCGAGGGGCTTTGCTGATGAAAATTCAGATGCGGAGATGTATGTCTATTATAGGAAGAAGATGCCTTCAAAGAATGAAATTAGGGCAATACTGGGAAGATTAACTGCCAAGCTTACCAGGTCAAATAATCCGCATTGGCATCATGATGCCTGGGGATACCACACATTTTTTGAAGTTGATGGCGTGAAATTTGAATTGGGATACAGATATTGTAAAGAAATAAAGAGCAGAATGAATAAGTTTGTTAAATCGTTAATACTTCCTAAGCATGGTTTATTTGATACGCCGTTTGGTCATTATGAAAGCGGGGTGGCCAATTGCATTAAGTCTTGCAAAATACTGATTGACAAGAAAGCATACATTGCAAATTTAAAAAAATATCTATCGAGTTATCCTTCTAAAATAAGAAAAGATACTTTCGATTACTACTTTTCCGACGCAAAAACACTTACGAATATAAAATTAAAGCAAGCCATCGAAAGAAACGACGATTTTCTTTTTCATGCTTGCCTGTCTAGAATAATTCGCTCGATCATTTTAGTTATGTTTTCTTTGAATAAAGTTTATTATCCAGGAGATAAATGGAATAATAAATATATTACAAAATTCAAAATGAAACCTTCGGGTTTTGATGCCGATATAAAACATATTTTTGAAATACCGATTACCGGAAATAAAAATAAAAAAGACATATATTTTTTATTAAAGAGGATTATGGAAAAAATAGAGAACATGCCTCATCATTTAAAATAAGGAAATTCATCCATTGTAAAATTAAGTCGAATATATCAATGAAAAAAGTAGCGTTAATTACGGGGATTTCCGGTCAGGATGGAATATATCTATCCAGGTTTTTGCTTAAAAATAATTATGAAGTTCATGGAATAGTGCGAGAGAAAAACAAATTTGATAAGTATAGATTGAAGATGTTTAGTTCCAAAGAGTTTGATTCCATACATTTCCATAAAGCAGATTTGGTTGATTATGAAAGCCTAGAGATGGTATTAAAAGAGATAAAACCGACGGAAATATATAATCTTGGGGCTCAAACTAGCCCGGAACTATGTGAAACATCTCCCGATTATACATTTGATGTTAACGCGTTAGGAGTAGAGAGGTTATGCAAAATCATTTATACAAACAAGCTGAACTCGCGACTGTTTCAAGCAGGATCGATTCTGCAATTATATTCAAATAACTCAAAGAAAATCAGGCCAGTTGGAGTTTATAAATTGTCAAAGGACAGAGCCTATAATTATATTAAATATTATCGTAAAAAATATGGAATTTTTGCAGTTAATGGTTTTTTATCTAATCATGAAAGTCCTTTTAGAGGCGATTATTCACTAAGCAAAAAAATTGTCAAAGGCATAATCAAAGCTCTTTTATATGGTAGCTGTATAAAATTATATAATTTGGATTATAAGAGGGAATGGGGTCATGCGGAAGATTATACAAGGTTAATATGGCTTGCTTTGAATGGTCAAAAACCAAGAGATATGATTATTTCAACTGACAAAACCTATTCCATAAGAGAATTCTGTGAGTTGGTTTGCGAGTCGTTAGACATTGCTATTATTTGGCGAGAAAAAGGCAAGGAGACCATAGGAATGGATTCCAAAAATAAAAAAATCATTGTTATAGGTTCAAAAAAAGATCCGTTCGCTCATGAGGGAGAAATGGTTGTAAAAAAGAATTTACCCAAGTTGTCTATGCCTAAATCGAGTAGGGATATAAAATGTCTAGTAAAAGAAATGGTTTTGTGCGAATTAGAATTATTAAGTGACGGTTCTGGCCTAGCTTTAAAAGAGAGCCATCCATTTTTTATCCGTAAAAATTAGCGTATGAATGGAATAAAAAAAATAGTGGTTATATTGCCAGTTCACAACAGAAAGGATATAACCATCGAATGTCTTGAATATATAAGAAAACAAACAATTAAAAGTGAAACAATTGTAGTGGCAGATAATTGTAGCGATGGTACTGAGCGGGAAGTAAAAAAAAGTTTTCCTGAGGTTATTATTATAAATACCAAAAAAGATTTGTTTTGGACTGGATCCATGAAGATTGGAGTCGGGTATGCTCTAAAAAATTTTCCGGATGCCAAGTATATACTTTCCTTAAATGATGATACATATTTTGGAGAAGACTACTTTAAAAACTTAATTAATTTTTCCGAAAAAAATCCCAATAATATTATTGGATCCGCATGCTTTAATTATTACAGAAGAAATGAGCTATTTTACAATAAAATAAAAGTTGATTGGAAAAAATATGAATTTAGGCATTACTCAAAACATGATGAAGGCGGGCTTTTTAGTAGTAATGATGTTCTTCCTGGAAGGGGAACCTTATTTCCTGTGGATGCTTTGAAAAAAGAAAGCTACAATCCTGAAATTTTCCCCCAGTATTTGGGCGATTATGATATATCCATAAGGCTGAAAAGATATGGTTATGGGCTGTTGATTGATTACAATTCCAAAATTTATTCAAGAAGAGAGCTTACTATTGATATTGGAAGAGATAGAAAAAAAATTTCTGCAAGGGAGGCAATAAAGTTTTTAACTCAAAATACTCCTTTAAATTTCAAACACAATTTCAAATTCATAATGAGGCATTGTTACGGCAGAAAATTATTTTGTGTTGCAAGTATGGTTAAAAATATATTCAAACAGACGGTATTAAAAATTTTTTAACAAAATCATAATAAAAAATGAAGCCAATTCTTTTGTTTTGTACAACAGGTCTCGGGGATTTTATAAATCTTACGCCATTAATAAAAAAACTCAAGATGTCAAGCAGTATAGAGATAGTTGTAGACAGGCGGAGGGGTTTTTTTGAAGAGATAAAAAAATGGAGCGATTTCAGCAGCGTTAATGATGTAAATGAGCTTGAAAGTATAAATTTAAATAAGTATAGCAAAATTATTTTTAGCATTTATAGTGAGTTTACTACTCCTAAAAAATTAGTGCAATTGCTGAAAAAGCGGGCGTATTTTATTAGAGATGTTGATAATAAATATGCTCATGAAATAATGAAGAATCTGCAAGATAGTAATATCGATCTTGCAATAAAACCATTTTTTAGAATAGATAAAAAAGATTTAGACTGGGTAAGCAAAAAAGCGAAAAAGAATATGATTGTTGTGGCGCCAGGTTGCAACAATACGGCCAGGTGGATTAAGAAGCGATGGTCGGAAAATAAATGGATTAAATTATCGGAAAATCTCAGAAAAAAAGGATTCAAAGTAATATTCATTGGCAGGAAGACAGATTATTCCGAAAAGATGTTGGGGAAAATAAAGTCTGATTTTATTGATATTGGGCTTGGAAAAACGGCAGCACTGATAAAACGGAGTAAGTTTTTTATTGGAATTAATAATGGGCTGTCCCATTTGGCTGCTGCTCTTAAAATTCCATCAATAATTTTGTTTGGGCCTGCTGATGCCGAAAAGGACAGGCCATGCTATAATTCAATTGTAATTCAAAAAATCAATTCATGTAAATATTGCCCATGCCTAAAAAAAGGTGTAAGCGGATTGAAGATATTTGACGAGTGTGATAATCAGAAATGCATGAATGCTATAAGAGTTAATGATGTGGTAAAAATTGTGAATAATTATGAAAAAACTGCAAACAAAAGAATATGAAAAAGATTGTAGAATAACAGGAGAGTTTAATGGGTCAAGCTTGGCAATTGCTCGAGCTGTAACAAACAATGTGTTGCCGAAAGAAGAAATACATTGTCATTCTATTGCCACTGAATATTATATTTTTCTTAGAGGAATAGCTGAAATGATGGTTGGAGATTCAATGATTGCAGTTTCCTCAGGGGATGTCTTGGTAATAGAGCCGGGCGAAAAACATAAGATTATTGAAGTAAAAGAAGAAATTGACTATATAGTTATTCGAGATACGGTAAAAAATGATAAAATATCAATGTAATTTTTTTATGAAAAGTTACAATCCTAATGAAACAGAGGCTAAATGGCAAAAAAAATGGCTTGAATTGGGTATTTATAAAAATTACAGCCGAAACAAGAAATTTTATGCTTTAGATATGTTTCCTTATCCATCAGGAGTGGGTCTTCATGTTGGTCATCCTAAAGGATATATAGCAACTGATGTCGTGTCTAGATATAAATTACTTCAAGGATATAGCGTTCTCCATCCGATGGGCTGGGATGCTTTTGGTTTGCCAGCTGAGAATTATGCTATCAAAAATAAGGTTCATCCGAAAATTGCGGTCGAAGAAAATATTATTACTTTCAAAAAACAGTTGGAGAAGTTTGGATTTACATATGATTGGGATAAGGAAGTAAGCACGACTGACCCGAAATATTATAGGTGGACGCAATGGATATTTTTGAAAATGTTTGAAAAGGGCTTAGCGTATGAATCGAATGAACCTGTAAATTGGTGTCCGAACTGTAAGACAGTTTTAGCAAATGAAGATCTTGAGGAAGGGCTTTGCGAGCGTTGTAGAACTCAAGTTGTGCAGAAAAAGATGCGCCAGTGGGTTCTGAAAATGACAGATTATGCCGATCGCTTGCTTTATGACTTGGATTCAAAGGAACTGGATTGGGAAGATTCAATTATTGAACAACAGAAAAACTGGATTGGCAGAAGTGAAGGCGCTCAGTTTGAAATGAAAATAAAAAATAGCTCGGAAAAAATAGAGGTATATACCACGAGGGTTGACACATCATTTGGAATGACTTATGCGGTGGTAGCGCCCGAGCATCCTATCGTTGAAAAAATTAAAGAAAAAATTGAAAATTATTCTGAAATTGAAAAATATTTAATTCAAGCGCAAAAAAAGACTGAGCTCGAAAGGACTGAATTGCAAAAAGAAAAAACAGGAGTTGAGCTTAAGGGTGTAAAAATAATTAATCCATTTACGAAAGAGGAAATTCCATTGTTCGTTGCGGATTATGTTTTAGGATTTTATGGAACTGGAGCGGTGATGGCGGTGCCGGCACATGATGAGCGCGATTTTGAATTCGCGAAGAAATACAGCTTGCCGATTAAAAAATCAATTGATTCAAACAAAACTTATATTGTAACAATCAAAAGATCGTTCGCTGATAATTTTTTTAAAGAAGTTAAAAAATTTGCTCAAATAATTGAAATAGGTGGTCTTGCGCGGATTTACTCAGAAGATGTTGATAAAATTTTTGATTTGGCTAAAAAACATTTTATTGGAAATCCTTGGTATATTCATAGTGAAGGGTTTACTAGGAAAATATTATTTCATACAGAGAATGAAGACAAGTGTTTCGATTGGAGTGATATTGACGGAAATCAGGAGGCTTATCAATATGGATTGAGCATCGGAATTAAGAAAGAGCAATTGGATTGGAAAGGGGCTTATGATGCTACTACTGAGGATGGCATAGTAATAAATTCAAATGAATATTCGGGCTTAGCTTCCCTAGATGCTAGAGAAAAAATGACTAGCTGGCTGGAAAAAGAAGGCATCGGAAAAAGAAAAGTAAATTATAAGATGCGTGACTGGGTTTTTTCTAGACAAAGATATTGGGGCGAGCCAATCCCAATCGTTCATTGTGAAAAATGCGGAGCAGTAGCTGTCCCAGAAAATCAATTGCCTGTAATATTGCCTGAGGTAGAGCATTACGAACCGACTGGAACAGGAGAGGGACCTTTAGCGGCGATTCATGACTGGGTGAATACGAAATGTCCAAAATGCGGTGGCGTTGGCAAGAGGGAGACAAACACCATGCCGCAATGGGCTGGGTCAAGCTGGTATTATTTGCGCTATATTGATCCAAAAAATAATAAATCATTGATTGATAAAAAATTGGAAAAGGAATGGATGCCAGTAGATCTGTATATTGGAGGAGCGGAACATGCTACTAGACATTTACTGTATGTTAGATTTTGGCACAAGTTCCTTTATGATATTGGCGTTGTATCAACAACAGAACCATTTAAAAAGTTTATGTATGTCGGACTTATTCTTGCGGAAGATGGTCGAAAGATGAGTAAGCGCTGGAACAATGTTATTAATCCGGATGATATTATTAATCAGTCTGGCGCTGATTCAATGAGACTTTACGAGATGTTTATGGGGCCTTTTATACAGGCGATTTCATGGAGCATGGATGGTGTTAAGGGGGTTAGGAGATTTTTGGATAGAATTTGGAAACTTCAAGAAAATCTAGTTGAAATAGGAGAAAAAAATACAGAAAATTTAGTTCATAAAACAATAAAGAAAGTCACAGAAGATATTGAGCAGTTCAGATTTAATACAGCCATTAGCGCTATGATGATTTTGGTTAATGAGGCTGAAAAGAATGGCATAACTCGAGCAGGTTATGAAGCATTATTGAAGATTTTGTCTCCATTTGCTCCTCATATTACAGAGGAAATTTGGGAAAAAATTGGTCATAAAGAAAGTATATTTTTAGCAACTTGGCCTGAATATGATTCTGCATTGATTAAGGATGAAGAAATTAACCTTGTTATTCAGATCAATGGTAGGGTGCGAGATACTATCAAAGTTAGCGCGGATATATCCGAAGAAGACGCAAAAAAAGCTGTTATGGAGAGCGAGAAGGCAAAAACATATATTGCCAATGGAGAAATAAAAAAGATTATTTTTGTGGCAGGAAAACTTATTAATATAGTAATATAATGCTGAAAATCAAACCATTTCAAGAAACATTGCATGCCGGTATGTGTGGGCCGGCTTCTTTGAAGATGGTGCTGGATTATTATGGAGTAGAAAAATCTGAAAAAGAAATAGCTGAATTGTGTCAACATCACAAAGAATATGGTGTTGACGATGGAAAAATAAAAAGAGCGGCAGAAAGGTTGGGTTTTAAGGTAAAAATAAAAAATAACAGCACTTTCAGGGATATTGAAAAATGGCTAGATAGAAAAGTTCCAGTTATTGTAAATTGGTTCACGGTAGGTCGGAGGGACTATTCGGAATCAGAAATAGCAGGTGGTCATTATTCTGTGGTGGCTGGATTGGATAAAAAATATATCTATCTGCAAGATCCAGAAATTGGTAAAATTAGAAAGCTGAAAAGAGACGATTTTATGAAAGTCTGGTTTGATACTAAGGGAGATTACATAACGCAAGATGATCTTATTAGCAGGCAGATTATAGTGATTTATAGATAAGCCAATGAACGCACGAGAATTATACAAAAAATTAGAAGTAGATTTTAAACTGGACGAATGTTCAGACGATTGGAGCAATATTGACTTTGACGCCGATTTTGTCACGGAAATTTTTAGAAAAAGATATATGGGCATCTTGGCTGATAATACTGATGATGTTCAGAAAGCATACACAGCTGTTTTTCCAAGCGAAAAGGTAATGAAGGAAATATTGAATCGCGGTGAAAAAAACATTATGCTTTTTACCCATCATCCCGTAGATTGGAAAATCAGGTCTGGACAATCGCCGTTTGTTAATCTTAATACCAATTTGCTTCAAAAATTCAAGGACAATAATATTTCAATTTATACCCTCCATACGCCCTTGGACAGAAATGGGGAGTATTCCACATCCGTCAATTTCATGAAAGCTCTTGGCATAGTCCAAGATGGGGAGTTTGCTGAATATTTTGGATTTTTGTCCGGGGTAATTGGCAAAACCGATTGTAAAAATATTTCTGAAATGGCAGAAAGGTTTAAGGAAGCTGTTGGCCATAATGTCAAAATCTGGAATTATGGGGCAGATGAAATCAAGGGTGGCAAAATAGCGATAGTAGCTGGAGGCGGAAATGACCCGGAAATACTTTCTGAAGTTGCCAAACTGGGAATTAACACCTTTTTGACTGGGGTGACTTATCCTAATCAGGACTATGAGCCGTCAATTAAAGCGCATGAAGTTGCCAAAGAAAATAAGATTAATATGATTGGCGGAACTCACTACTCCACTGAAAAGTTTGCCTGTATGAAAATGACAGAATACTTTGAAAAACTTGGCATCCCGGCTGAATTCTTTCGGGACGATCCGGATATGGGAGACCTTGAATAGCTCATTTTCCAAAATTTACCGAGAATCACTTTCTAAAATTTTCGCTTGACAACTTTTTTAATGTTGCTATACTATAATCACTTTGAAAATTACAAAACCTAAAAGCTGGATCCCGAAGCAATTCGGGGCTGGGTCTGGCTTATTTGCCGAAGAGGCAAAATGGTGGTTTCTGCAATAGTGGAAACTCGGCATCCTCCGTAATCATGGGATAATCAATGTCGTTCGCGAAAAGCGAAGCCTGAGTTGATGAGCGGGAAACAGTACTGGCACATCCGTGGCAGTTTTTTGTTTCCCGGAAAAAAGGTGGCAACACGAAGTTTTTTTAAGACTCTTCGTCCTTTTGCACAATGCTTTTTGTATTGTGTGTGAGGACGAGGAGTTTTTTGTTTTTAACAAAAAACCCGGCTCAACATTGTTGAGAAAAGTTCTTTAAAAAGGAGAGATTATGGAAACAAAATATAGGTTAATTGCAATCCGTCATTTGGCAACGAAAGATAATTTGGCTAATCGCTTTTGCTCTGGAGATAGGGATGTCCCTATTCTTTCCAGACAGAATGTTTCATCTAATATCATTCATAGAATAGGAAAGTTAAATGGAAAGTATCTGCTGGCTCACACGGGTCTGACAAGGACAAAAAAAACCGTTGAAATTTTGGGGGAATCCCTCGCATATTCTGGTAAAATACTTATTTTTCCAGAATTTAAAGAACGGATGGGCGGCCAACTGGCCGGAATGGAATTTAACAGGATACAAGAACTTTTCCCGTGCTTAATCAAACCTTGTGATCTTTGGAGAATCGAATCTTCATCACTTGAACTGGAAAATATTAGGAGTTTTATTAATCGAATAGAAAAGGGTTTAAAGCGTATTTCTAAAATCAAACGGAATATCGTTTTAATTGCACATGCGGGTTCTATCAAGGGGATTAAGGCAGTCCTAGAAACAAATAATGAATCGAGTAGAAGAGATATTCTGTGCCAAAGTACGCCTAAAAATGCAGATGCTTTTGAATTCTATTTATGAAAGGAGGCTTAAAAATGGATGACAAAACAATGAGAATTATCAAAAAAGAAAAACTAAGCAGTGAGGCAGTCAGTGTAATAACTCGAGTCTTAGAAGAGTGGGAAAGCAAGGGAATTGGTTTTTGGCCAAGGAGCGATTCAAATCCTAAGGATTGTGCGAGAGCCGCATCGATTTTGGGACGGGCATGTGAAGATAAGGAAGCTATCCGCTTCTTCGTTCCAGTATGTCCCGATTATCCTGATTCAGCAACGGACCAATTGGGAACCGGCATACTTGAATTAAATATCCCCCTAATTGACATAAGCAAGATCATAGTCAACTCATTGCTAAAAGAAAAAATTCGTTTTGAGATAAATTTTATTCTTGCTGACACTGAAACAGACATTGGAGAAATAATTCAGCGACTAGCCGGATCGGAAAAAGATTTTTTAGCCCGTTGCCAGTTATCAATCGAATCTTTTCGAATGAAACTGCCGGTCCAAGCTAAAGTTTCAACTTTTTCCGATTTCTTCAAGAGCAAATGGCATGAGATGCAGTATTTTTGGGAAGAAATCATCAAGGAAGCGATGGGACAGCATGGTAATCTTGACTATTTTTTGAAAGACCTGGCTTGCCACAGAACAGAAAAATTTGTATGCCAATTTGGCAGAAGGCTCAATTTTGATGAATGTGTTAAGATGGCAATTAGGCACTATGCCCAGTATATGACTTTAGGGCACTGGATGCGTCAATATTCTGGAGCTATTTTGATAAATACTGATAGTCCTAATCTGAGCGCCATAAGAAAGCCATTGGTTCCAAAAAGTTTGCCAGGATTTTTACCAAAAATTAAAGATACTTGGCAAAGAGTTCCTATTATTGTCCCTCTCTCTCCTTAAATCAGGAAGGCAACGATTATTTTTTTCGTTGCCTTCCTCTCAAATTTATCAAAGGCAAAGTAAATTAATAAATTCTAATCATATGAAGAAAATAATTTTCATTCGCACAGCGCCTTATTTATATAAACTTCCAAAGAAGTCTCTTTACGCAAGCTTTAATGAGGTTGGACTTCGAAAGACTGATCCACACATACAAAAGCTGTCTGAAGAAAATATTGATAGGGTTAAAAAAATTATAAAAAAATACAAGCCAGATCTTGTTTTATGCTCCCAGTTTATTCGTTCTCAGGAAACTGCCAGATTGTTTTCTGATAATATATTGATATTTCCCGAACTCAATGAAATCAAATTTTCAATGGAAGATTTTTCAAATCATTCCGACTTGCCTAATAATAAGTTTGATTCTAACAAAATTAATTCTTTGCGCTACGATTTTTCACAAGCTTTAATAAATGACCAACTGCAAGAATGTATGACTGAAATTACTGCAAGAATCACAAATTTTATAAATGTTTTAGATAGCATGGAATCACCAAAAAACATTATCTGTTGCAGTCATGGTTTTATAATGAAACTTTTTGAGAATTATCTACTTTCAAATAAAAACATGAAAAATTTCAAATCTTTGGTCAGCATGCACGACTGGAGGAAACCCACATACGATTTTCTCGAAGGATTTACTAATTTTTCTGATTCAATTTGACAAAAAACCACATTCCGTTAGAATGAAAATAATAAATAAAACACATGGACAGTTTTAACTGTAAAAAACAGGTTTCACATGTTCCGCATCCTGGACAACTAGGCTGTTTTTGTGTGTTTAAAACCAACTAAAAAATTCCAAACTTTTACATACAGAGAAGCAGCCTAGTCGGGCTGTTTTTTAGTTCTTTAAGAAATGGGCGAAGCGTATTATTAACTCTTAAAATTTTCAAAGGAGGAATAATCATGAAAATGGTTTTAGGAATTCCAAATGGGAGCTCGTATGATGCAACTATCAAATTACTGAATAAAGTCGGAATTAGCGTGTTTGAAAATGGCCGCCAATTCAAAGGAGAAATCAAGGGCGTGGATATTTTTAAGGAGGCGATTATTATGCGTCCTCAAGATATTCCTGAAGCAGTCGCTGACGGAATTTTGGATTGCGGAATTTGCGGCTGGGATTGCGTGGTGGAAAGCGGCAAAGAAAAGGAGCTTGTAAAAATCGCGGAACTTTGGTACGGCAAAAAAACCAGAAACGCTGTAAAAATTGTGGTAATCGGAAAGGAAGATAAACTGCGCGATGATCCGGATGTTTTGGTGGCCGCCGAGTTTAAAAATATCGCCAGGACTATTTTCAAGCGGGCGAAGATTCGTTTTTCACATGGCGGAACTGAACAAAAAGTCGCCTATACAAAAAAATATGATTATGGCGTGTGCGTGATGGAGACTGGCAGGAGTATAATAGAAAATGGGCTGAAAATTGTTAAGGTCATTATGAAATCCCCGATGGTTATCATCGCGCGCGAAAAGTCCAAAGAAATTGAGCAATTCGCGGCGCTTTTGGCCGGCGGCCTGGAGGCGGAGAATTATGTTTTGATCAAGATGAATGTTGATCAAGAGAGTTATCTATCAGTAATTCCTGTGGTTCAGGCACTAAAATCGCCGACCATCAATGATTTAAAAAATGGTGGAATGGCGATTGAAGCGGTAGTTCGCAAAAGGGGCATTGCCGACTTGGTTATACTGCTTCGCCAGAAAGGGGCAACAGGAATTATCGTGCAAGACATTAATTTTATTGTCTAAAAAAAGACAGAGGAGGATTGCGTGAATGAGCAATTGCTTAACAATTTGAAATTCGAAATCTCTTATCACAGAGACGGAACAAGAGCTCCGAATTTGATCAATGTTGTGCTTCAGAATTTTGAAACCGGTCAAGTGTTGTTTTTAGCTTCAATGAGCAGGAGATCTTTAAGGCTTACTCTGGAATCAAAGGAAGTTGTGCTTTACAGCCGTAGCAGAAAATGCCTGTGGCACAAGGGAGCAACAAGCGGAGATATTCTATTGGTCAAAGAGATTTGGGTCAATTGCGAGAACAACTCATTATTAGTTAAAGTCACGCCAAAAACCGGAGGAGTTTGCCACGAAAAAGGAAAGGCGAGGGAAAGCTGCTATTTCAGAAAAATGGTGTAACTTTTAGAGAAATAAAACGGCCGGATGGAATAATTTCCACCCGGCTTTTTTTTATTGTTTCACTCAAGGAACAAGCAGGCGCATAGCCACATCCTGGCAGTTTGCGCTCAAAATGAAATTTGGGTCGCGATTCTTATTGTCCTTGCATTTGAGGCAATCAATATAAAGCTTGTATGAAATTTCTTGCTTGGAAATTTTCACAAAGCCAAGTGTTTCATAAAACTCAGGCTGTTTCGTAAGGGTGAAAAAGCGAGCGAAGCCAAGAGTCCGCGCCCGGCCTATGCACTTGCGGTTCAATTTCGTGCCGATGCCTTTCCTGTGGTGCTCTTCGATGACTGCGGAAGAAATAATTTCTGCTTCTTTTGTCAGCCATATTTTGAAGCCGCATACCCCGATAATTTTGCCGGAAAGTTCAGCCACAAAAAAGTTTGGCAGAAGCTCAAGCATTTCGCAGAAATTCTTTTCCAGCATTAGTCCCTGGCTTGCATGCTCATTAATAATTATGAGTATAGCCACAATGTCGGATATTTTTGCTGGTCTGATAATTAATCCCTGCATATTCATTTTTTCCTCCATCAAGTTTTTTAGGTGTTTTTGGGATAACTTCTTCTGCAAAGACCTTTTTTCAAAACCATAGGCAATCTCCTCCTTTTTAAATTATTAAACAACAAAAACGACCTCCCTTGAGGCCGGCTGGTAATATTTAAATTAAGAAAATAATTGCTTAAACACTAACAAACAACCTCAAAAGATTTTTGGGGTTGCGGCGTCGGATTGAGATTGCTAGTATGTTTTTCATATGGATATAATCTAAGATATTTTCGGCAGAAAGTCAAGACTATTGTAACAGACTATTGTATTTTTTTTGATTATGCTGTAGAATCATAATGTAAATTTACAATTTAATTTTTGCATACTAATTGCAGTTGCAAGATCCAACATTTTGCTAGTCTAAGCCATTATTTGACTGAACAGCAACACCTCCTTTCTAGGGAGAACCGATAATAATCCAGAGTATTGCTCGCGAAGTCCGAATCCTGTCATGGGAATCGGATGAGCAGTATGGTTATTATCTCGGCGGTCGAACCCCGTTCGCGGGGGAACGCCAATGCCCAGCAGTGCTATATGAATCTGCAGGTGTGTTTGTACCCGCACCGATAGACTTTTAGGACTAGTCGCAAAAGATAACGATTTGCTGAATACTTTAAAAATATAGCTGGAGATTTTGGGAAAATTTCCAAAATTATTAATAAAGAAGGAGGATATAAAATGAACAGAGAAGAAGCGAAAGAAATGAAAGAAGGAGATGTGTCAACTATCTTAGTGGATATATCGGGGAAAATAATGGCAGCATTCTATGAGTTATCGTCAGCAAAAGAGAAAGCAGAGAAGGCAATTGATGTTGGCATTACTAATGTAATGGATATTTTAAAAAAAATAGAACCAGATATTCCTCTGTTTGAAGTTTTTGAATCGAAAGGGAGGGATCTTACGCTAATGAATGAGCACATTGATCAAATCAGGCGAATGATTCCCAGGTTGGAAAAAATGAAGCAAAAAATACAGGAGACATAAATTAATGGGAAGCCTTGACTAAATCAAGGTTTCCCTC
>Ga0209048_10001890_pt1 | contig 21139 bp, 15 predicted proteins | sample FrelakmetCRP12CR_FD_187146 | JGI IMG/M metagenome (GOLD analysis project Ga0209048, IMG submission 187146) | Freshwater lake sediment microbial communities from the University of Notre Dame, USA, for methane emissions studies - CRP12 CR (SPAdes)... | ecosystem: Environmental > Aquatic >... | reverse complement strand
CAATCTATGGCAGTACTGCGGCGGCCCCGCTCTGGAAAACGATTGCGCAACAATTGATGTGGTATTACGCTATTCCGCCTGACCTAGCGTAGTAAGTATTATCAGTACTGGAAGCAGAAACGTATTCTAGCTTCTTCGTTACAAAACAAGTGTACTAGAAAACTTGTTCTATGTCAAGTCTAAAAGGTACTTCATTCGGGGAAATTTGGAAGTCAGGGGTTTTACTGAGGCTATTAGTCTCCTGGAACTCTACAAAAAGAACTGAGCGCATATGACACGTGACGTTCGCAGGCAGCCAAATAAGGAAAGACAGCAAAGGTCGCATGTACACGAGCCTTCAGGTTCCTATGTGCGTTCCCCAGCATTGCAATCTGCAGAAGAAAGACGTAGTTCAGTAGCACAAGGAAAAAAGTCACCAGGAAGCAAAACATCAAAATCAAACGCGCGTTTCGCATTTGAAGAAAAATTGATCAATCCTGGTGTACCGCTCAAACGCCTTCCTCGTCTGAATCCGAACAGTGTTATGCAGGATTCAGGAAAGGTAAAGAGTTTAAAACAGCAACGCAGCGGTCTCACAGCGGATTGGCGCACGCAGACGTCATCGCAAGGAGTTGAGCGCCAGGAGAAGAATGCACAGCAGACGAAGAAGCGGGCAGCAACAGTACAGGCCATCACAGAGGAAGAGCAAGAGAAACTTGCCACGCTGGAAATGCGACTGCCCCGTGTTGCAGGTAAGGTAGACGCCTGGTTATTGATAATTGTATTGACGTTATTGTGTATCGGCATCGTAACCGTTTATAGCGCAAGCTCTTTTCAAGCGGCGCGCGCTCAGGGTGACGCTTCGTACTATTTCCAGCGCGAACTGATGTGGGCAATTCTTGGAATCGTGGCGATGTTGCTTACGTTGCGCGTTGATTATCGTCAATGGCGGCGTTTCTCGTTGGTTGGGATGTTGATAATTCTGCCGTTGCTGGTGATTGTTCTGAAGTTTGGTGTAAATGTGTACGGAGCTTCGCGCTGGTTATCTCTTGGTTCGTTCTTTTCGTTTGAGCCAAGTGAATTAACCAAGTTAGTGCTGGCTCTCTACATCGCCGATTGGTTAGCTCGAAAAGGAGACCAGGTAGGGACATTTCTCTATGGTTTGGTTCCGTTCATTATTCTAGTAGGTATAGTTCTGGGCCTGGTGTTGCTGGAGAATGACCTGGGTACTGCAATAATTATTGCAGGATTTGCTACAGCAATGTTCTTTATAGCTGGCGCTAATATAACGCAGTTCTTACTGGCAATGGCATGTGGCGGGTTGATTTTCTTGAAAGAAGCGTTCAGTAGTTATCGTTTTTACCGTATAGCGGGTTTTATGAATCCATTTAAGGATGTTACAGGTATTAACCTGCAACTACATCAGGCATTGCTGGCATTGGGATCAGGAGGATGGTTCGGTTTAGGGTTAGGGAATAGCCGTCAAAAGACTGGCTATCTACCGTTCCCTTATACCGACTCGATCTTTCCAATCATCGGCGAAGAGTTGGGCTTTGTTGGCTGTGCTGTAATCGTAATGCTCTTTCTTTTTTTAGCTTTTCGGGGTTTCCGACTTGCCAGGCGTACTCCTGATCTATACGGAGCGCTTCTGGCAACAGGTATTACAACGTGGTTGGTATTACAGGCAATGATAAATATTGGAGCGAACACCGGAACAATCCCTTATACAGGAGTGCCGTTACCTTTTATCAGCTTCGGCGGATCGTCGCTTGTAGTATCACTGGCTGCTGTAGGAGTCTTACTCAACATTTCGCGTTATATTCAGGAACCGGAGGCGCCAGCTCTCTCGCTGCGCAAAAAGCGTGTCGGGTCGAGATATATCACATCTACACAGCAGTTCTAGGTTTGAATAAATAGAACGATCGGGAATTGTATGCGAGTGCTTGTTTCAGGCGGAGGTACTGGCGGACATATATATCCTGCTCTGGCAATAGCGACACAGTTACGAGAAAAGTACCAGGCAGAGATAGTGTTTCTAGGAAGTGATGATGGACTGGAAACTGAAATAGTGCCAGCGTCAGGATTTCGCTTAGCAACCATAAAAGCTGGCAAACTGCGGAGATATATCTCGTGGCAGACAGTCACAGGAGTGATGCGTGTACCTATGGGGATGATACAGGCAATAGGCATTGTAAGGAAGTTTCGTCCGCAAGTCGTTTTTACAAGCGGAGGATATGTAGCTGTTCCTGCAGGATTGGCAGCGCGTCTTAATCGGGTGCCGCTATTGATGCACCAACAAGACGTACCACCCAATCTGTCGAACAAACTTGTAGCGCCGCTGGCAACACGCATCTCAGTGGCATTTGCCGACTCGCTGGCCTTTTTCCCGGCACGTAAGACGTTGCAACTAGGTAACCCGATACGTCAGGCAATGCTGGATGTACGCCAGACTGTACCCCGGGAAGCGCGTAAGATGCTTGAATTTGAGGAACAGGAGCCGTTATTACTCGTCACAGGTGGCAGCCAGGGCGCAAGACATCTGAATCAAATAGTGTGTGAAGCGCTGCCAGATCTGCTAGCTCACTGCCAGGTGCTACAGATAAGTGGTAAAGAGTTGTATAGCGAGACACATGAGTTGTCGAATAGCACATTAGCTCATCTTGAGGAACCGTTGAGAAAGCGTTACCGATTGGTAGCCTACCTGAATGAGGAAATGCCGCTAGCATTGCAGGCAGCGGATCTCGTGCTTTGTCGTTCAGGCGCTTCTACGTTGAGTGAGCTGGCTGTGCTGGGTAAACCGAGCATTCTGGTGCCGTTACCCCCGGCAATTGGAAGTTCTCCGCAAGAGGCGAACGCGGAGATGTTTGAGCGTAAGGCAGCGGCTGAAGTGATCAAAGATCATGATCTGAATCCGCAGGAACTTGTAGAACAAGTGAAATGCATATTGTCATCTTCTACCCATTTAGAAGCCATGGCAGCAGCTTCGAACTCATTTGCGATGCCACAGGCAACGCAAGAGATCACAGCAGAGTTGGTAAAAATTGCGCGATGAACATTGCAGGATTTGAACAATTGAAAGACACTCACTTGCACTTCATGGGCATTGGAGGTCAGGGCATATCGGCGGTGGCGCAAATGGCGCTTCAAGAGGGTGCCATAATCAGCGGATGTGACCAAACTGCATCAGCTACGACGAGTATGCTGGTGCAAAAAGGGGTGTCTGTAGAGATTGGGCATAGCTCCACACATCTTGTGCAGGCCGATGCTTTGATTTATGTGCCCGCAATTGTGGCTTTCAATCCTGATAATCCTGAATTAGTCGCCGCAAAAACGAGAGGCATGCCTGTCATGACGTGGCAAGAGTTGATGGGCAAGTGGATGCAAGGTAAGTTAGTGTTTTCAGTCAGTGGTGTTCACGGTAAAGGGACAACAACAGCGATGCTTGCGCTCATGCTGGTTGAAGCCGGACTTGATCCAACGTGTGAGATAGGGGCAATCGTTCCAGGCTTTAGCGCAAATTATCGTATAGGGAAAAGCCAGTACTTTGTAAATGAAGCTGATGAGTTCAATAACAATTTCTGGAACTACCATCCCCGATTGGTAATCGTGACATCAATCGAGTTCGAACATCCTGAGTTTTTTGCTGACTATGAAACGTTCCTACAATCTTTTGAGCATTTTATTCGAGGGATGGATATGCATGGTGAGTGGCCTATCCAACCGACTCTTATTCTGAATGCAGATAGTCCTGGTTGTCTCGAATTACGCGATCGGTTGAGTGACTGGACAGGTCGAATTCTCATGTACGCAGTTGAGGGACATTCCAATACTGAAATGACGACAGTCGGTAGCCTGCCTGCTGACGTTCGTAGTTTGATTGATTACACAGCATATGACATAGAGTTAGCAGGAAAAATAAGTTTCCGCGTGCGATCTCAGGGAGCTGGAGTAAACGCATTCCCGGCGGATACAACCATCCATTTGCGGTTACCGGGAATATACAATATTCAGAATGCACTGGCAGCCCTGGTTGCTGCGCGTTGCATCGGCATACATGACGACGTGATTATCCATATATTGGAAAACTTTGGCGGAATTGGCAGGCGTTTTGAGATCCGGTTTGAAGGACTGCTTGAGACCAATGGGGCGATGCAAGATGTCATCCTGGTTGATGACTATGCTCACCATCCTACAGCGATCTCAGCGACTCTGGAGGCGGCTCGCCAAAGATTTCCAGGACGGCGGCTTATAGCGGTATATCAACCGCATATGTATAGTCGCACGAAGACTTTTTTTGAACAATTTTTAACAGCCTTTGATTATGCTGATGTGGTGATAATAGCGGATATCTTTCCAGGGCGTGAACATGATAACGGATCTATTCATGCGCGTGAACTTGTAGAAGCAATGGTGAAGCGCCCGCCATTTTTGTCGTCGGAAAAACGAGTAATCTATAGTGGGAATGTTGAAAATACGGCAGCAATACTGGGTAATACTTTGCGCTCAGGTGATGTAGCAATTGTGATGGGAGCGGGAGATATCTATGCTGTAACGGAAACGTTGTTACAAGAACATAGGAAACGATCATGACGTTTGATGCTCAAACAATCTATACAAAACTACACCCCTATTTTCAGGGTCGTATTCGCCTCAATGAGCCATTGGCACGGCATTGCACTTTTGGGGTAGGGGGACCAGCCGACGTGTGGGTTTCCGTCGACACGTCAAGGGAACTCATTGACCTGGTGAACATGTGCATCGAGGAGCAGTGGCCATTGCTGCTGGTGGGTAACGGCACGAATATCATCTTTGCTGATGCAGGTGTGCGAGGTATTGTAGCTCGTATTGTACTCGATAATTACACTATTGAAGATCAAGGTGATAAGACAGCTCTTCTGGTGGCAGAAGCTGGAGTGAGTTGGCCGCGCCTTTTAAATGAACTAGCTCCTCAAGGGTGGGGAGGGTTAGAGTTTGGACCAGGCATACCGGGAACCCTTGGTGGAGGTGTCATCTCAAATGCAGGAGCACACAACAGTGATCTCGGCCAGGTACTGGAATGGATTGAGGTATTGGATGCGCGTGGCGCTTTGACAACTCAAGATGGGATATCGGTTCCAATCATACGACGCTACCTGCACGACGAAATTGATTTGAGTTACCGGCATAGCCGTTTCCAAGAAAGCCGACGCATTGATTTTGACGTACAGGGATATCCAATAGTTCCTCCGCGAGGTCTGATTGAGCCGGGTGAGATCATCTTGCAGTTGGGGATTCGTCTTCGAAAGGAAGCTCCTGAAAAGTTACGCGCTACCATCGAAGAATATAAACGACATCGCAAGAAAACACAGCCGCCACAGAAGAGCGCTGGTTCAGTCTTCAAAAATCCGCCAGGTGATTACGCAGGGCGTTTGATCGACCAGGCCGGGTTGAAGGGCAAAACTCACGGTAAGGCACAGATTTCACAACGCCATGCTAACTTTTTTATCAACTTAGGCGGAGCCAGTGCATCCGACGTCATAGCTTTGATAGTTGAAGCTCGCAACAGTGTACACGACCAGTTTGGGGTAGATTTAGAGTTGGAGGTCGAGTTGCGAGGCGACTGGGGGAAGTAATCATGGAGCAAAAAACGAAAACTCGCAGAAGGGTTGTCAGTATGCCGCGGGAAATCGCGCAGCCAAAGCGCTGGGCTGATCGGCATGCGCATAAGCGGAGTGTAAATGCGGAATCTCGTACAAGAAGTAGGATGGTAAAGCGCACGCTTGCTCAGACGGGAGTGCCAGCATCTGAAGGTCAGGTTCGCATCGTTCGTCCAATGCCGCGACAACCTCATGCTGCCAATATACCGGTGCGCAGTGGCCGGCAAAAAGGCAGAAGCTTGAGCTTCTGGCGAAGAATGTTGACAATGATTGTTCTGTTCGCGATAGGTATTGTTGGGGTAAGTTTCGTACTGAGTAGTAGTAACTTCCAGATTCATCAGATTGATATTATGGGTACTCAGAACACCAGGTTGGTGAGCGATATCCAGCAAATGGGTATCCAGGGACAGAACATTTTTCTATTGGATGCAGGCGATCTAACGGCACGGATTGAAGCTCTACCTATAGTAGACTCGGTAAACGTTTCAAAGCAATTACCAAACCTGGTGGTTATCAATGTGGTGGAGAGGACGCCTGTAATACTCTGGCAGACGCGGCACGGAACGTTCAGTGTTGATAACAAAGGGGTAGTTATAGCGCCTGCCAGTGATACTTCAGGCGCAGATCGTTTGGTGACAGTCATGGATGTGAGCAAAGGCGTAGCGCGGCAGATACACCCTGGAACCTTGTTGAATGCAGCCGATATAGCATTTGCGATGCAGCTTAATACAGGACTTCAGCATATGTCTGGAGTGTCTCCATTTACGCTGCGCTATGATGTAATACCCAGTCAAGGGGGGCATGGGTTATTCATCGTAGTAAGTTCAAATGGCTGGTTAGCGTACCTGGGCAGTGCCGATGATACTAATCCATTGGATAATCGATTGATCGAACTCCAACAGATTCTGCATCTGGCACAGCAGAAACAACTCAATCTGGCAACAATTGACCTGCGCTTTGGCTTGCGTCCTGTATATACATTGAAATCGTAGTCAGTTGATAGTAGTGACATAGTTCGTAGTGCGAGGGCATCACAAACGATGCCCATACAACCCCCCAAGGGAGCGTGTATCGTGCAAGAGCGGGTGATAGTCGGTATCGACGTCGGAACAACAAAAATTTGCGTTCTTGTTGGCGAATTGGACCGCGATGGGAAGCTGAATATTGTTGGCGTTGGCACCTGCCCTTCACAGGGTTTGCGTCGCGGGGTGGTGGTGAACATCGAGGAAACAGTCACTTCCATTGCAGCGGCGCTGGATCGTGCAGAACGCCTTTCAGGAAAGGACATAACTACCGCCTATGTCGGGATTGCTGGTAGCCACATCGATTCCGAAAATAGTAAAGGATTTGTAGCCATCTCGCCAAGCCATCGAGATATTATTCAGAATGACATCAGCCGCGCTATTGAGGTTGCTCGTGCTATTGCGATTCCCGCCAATCGCGAGGTTATTCACGTTATCCCGCGCGGTTATGTCGTTGATGGTCAAGAAGGCATCAAGAATCCCATAGGCATGTCCGGTTTTCGGCTAGAGGTAGAGACACACATCATTACCGGTGCAGTGTCATCTATTCATAACTTAATTAAATGTGTTCATAAAACGCGCGTTGAGATCGAAGATCTCGTCCTCGAGCCATTGGCCTCAAGTGAGTCTGTACTGGCTGAAGGTGAAACTGATCTCGGTGTAGCGCTTGTTGACATCGGTGGTGGTACCACTGATGTGGCAGTCTTTACTGATGGGGCAATCTGGCACAGCATAGTGTTACCAATCGGGGGGAACCTGATTACCAGCGATATCGCTATCGGTTTGCGCCTGCCATTCGGTGTAGCCGAGGAACTGAAAGTGACCTATGGTCATTGTGACCCCTCAACTATCTCCGATGACGACATGATTGACCTGTCGCATTACATGCCGGATTGCAATGATCTAGTGCCTCGTAAGCTGCTTGCCGAGATTATTCAAGCAAGAGTGGAAGAATTGTTTGAAATGGTGCATGAGGAGATCAAGAAATCCGGTTTTGATGGACTCTTGCCAGCCGGTCTGGTACTTACAGGAGGTGGCGCTGAGTTGCCAGGAATCCTGGATGCCGCGGGACAGATTCTCGATTTACCTGCGCGTATAGGATCGCCACTAGGTTTGCATGGGCTTGCCGACTCGATAAGCCGTCCAGCCTATGCCACTTCGGTTGGTCTGTTGCTTTGGGGCTTACGTCATACTTCGTTTCTTACAGACGAGGATGAAATGGAGGAAACAGGGACAGGGGATGTGATATCTCGTTTAGGACGCTGGTTCCGCGCTTTTGTTCCATAGTATTGATTGTAGGGGGCATGGAAATTGTCCCCGTCAGGATTGCCATCGCCTGTTTGTTTGTTTAGTACCAACGTTTGTACTGGAACAACAAACACGAAAGGGGGCCAAAATGCTACCAATGGGAAATCATCAAGTTGAGGGCTTTGCCCAAATCCGTGTTATCGGTGTAGGAGGAGGCGGCAGTAATGCAGTCAACCGCATGATTCAGGCCAATATGATGGGCATTGAGTTTATCGCCGTCAATACTGATGCCCAGGCCTTGCTACTGACCGATACGCCGCACCGTATTCGCATCGGTGACAAGCTCACACGTGGCCTTGGAGCCGGTGGCAACCCAAATGTTGGGGCAAAGGCTGCGGAGGAAAATACGGAAGATTTGTACGAGGCGCTAAAAGGCTCCGATATGGTCTTTATCACAGCAGGTATGGGAGGCGGAACCGGTACCGGGGCAAGTCCGATCGTAGCGCAGATTGCACGCGAGTTAGGCGCTTTGACTGTCGGTGTGGTTACAAAACCATTTGCCTTTGAGGGAAATAAGCGTCGAGCGGCGGCTGAGGAAGGTATTGCCAATCTCAAGCAGCATGTTGATACGCTTATCACTGTACCGAATGATCGGCTCTTGCAAGTGGCTGACAAGAAAATGCCATTGAAAGAAGCCTTTCGCCTGGCAGATGACGTATTGCGCCAGGGTATCCAGGGCATCAGCGATTTGATCACCGTACCAGGGCTTATCAATCTGGACTTCGCTGACGTGAAAACAATCATGTCTACGGCTGGTTCTGCATTGATGGCAATTGGAGAGGCTAGCGGCGAGTCTCGCGCAGTAGACGCTGCACGTATGGCGATTGCCAGTCCCTTACTCGATATCGATATTAACGGTGCACACGGTGTCCTGTTCAATATTACAGGTGGTCTTGACTTGACTCTCTACGAGGTGAATGAGGCTGCTGACATCATTAGCAAGGCAGCGCATCCAGAGGCAAATATTATCTTTGGCGCTGTACAGGATCCTGCGTACGATGGCAAAGTCAAGATTACGGTAATTGCAACAGGGTTTGATGGACGGACACATCTATCAACATCACCACAAGGCCGTATGGAATACAATCGCAATATGTTCTACCAGGTGGCTTCTTCGTCCAATAATGGAAATACTTCAATGCGTCAGCAGCAGCAAGGTGCATCGAACGGATATAGCCCGTTACCGGTAACGCCACCTATGAACATCGCTAAGCATCCAACTGGGCCTTTACAGCCTGCTGCAGGACGGCCTATGCAGTCAGTGCCGGTACAGCAGGAACAATTGCGGCGGCCTGTAAATGTTGGACATATTGATGTGCTTGAGGAAGATTTCGACATGGATAATGAATCTGGTGATGTACTCGAGCCTGTTCTTGAACATACACGGCTGCCTGTTCCAGAGCCAGAGGCGCAGCCATCACAGCGTCCAGTGTCGGATTCACGCCCGCAGCGCTCAATCAGGCGAATGGATCCGAAGGCGTTGGATCTTCCAAGAGGTAATCGAAACGCTCCTCCGGGAGATGTAATCGATATTCCGGCATTTCTACGCAAACGCTAAATGTTGCGAGCCATCATTAGTATGGCAGAGATAACAGGGCGGGGGCTTGCCTTCGCCCTATTTAGCATACCTCCAGACAGAACTCTTTGTGTTATTCCCTTTTAAATGCGGGCTATCCTATTGGTAGTTCTCCCCATATTCCCAGGAATGTCCTTATCCAGGCCAATATGATTGATTACCACACGAGCCCCAGGAATGCCAGTAATCTCGTTCTCCAGCATGTATTTCATCTTGGGATCCGGGACCTCACCGTACAGGCTAACAATATAGTTTTCAACCAGCACTGAGATATTTTTCGCTCCCTCAAGTTTACCTGCTGCTTTCAAGCTTTCGATGTGAGCATTGACAGCGTTTAGAAGCTCATCTTCAGCGACAAGGAAGTTCATGACATCGAGTACGCCTGGCATCTTACGCAGAGCAGCCTCGACTTCCTGCTTTTGCTCCTCTAATTCAACTTTGCCATACAACGAAAGCACAACACCTTCGCGTTCAATAAATACCTTAACGGGATGTGCGCTCCATGCAGTAGTATCAACAGTAACAGTCTGATCTACCACATCTTCTGCCTCCCGGAGAATTTTTGCCGCCAGAGGTGTTGGCTTTCCTGTAGACGCAGCCTCCTCAAATGTTGCCGAATACTCTCCGGGCCTGGCATGTTCACCATGAGAAGCCATTGGATCTTCTAATGCCCAACCCATGATGCTAATAAATACAAAAACGGCGCCAATGACAGTGACCCAGTAAACAGTGTTAATGAACACAAAACCAGCCATTGTTACGAGAATGGATATGCCCAAAATAACTGGCCAGAGACTACCATTGGGGAGGTGAATGTGGACTTCTTCGCCCTTAGTATGTTCTGCTTCCTGGACTGCTTGCGCAGGCATTGTCATTTCGTCTTCAGTAAGACGCGTGTTTTGAAGAGAAGTATCCATAAGTGCTCGCTTTCCATCGAAAGTGATTATGATCTACCCGGACATTGCTTAGTTATGACAGTTATCTTACTATAAGAATAACAGGAATGAGCCACTCTTGCAAGCGGTTGAACGAATTTTTGCATCACTTTCCCGGTTAAACTTCCACAAAACATCCCCTCTCAAAGAATGTATAGAAAGAACTTTTGTTCTATAATATCAATAGAAGCATTTATGACATACCAGTTAATAGCTGGCTAAGAAAGAGACATAATCACATGCTCCGAGACGTAATGAAGGAGACGTGGGCTTTTCAAAAAACTGCTCTGGAAGGACATGAAGAGGAACTTCCACAACGATTTCAGATGGCATTCATGCAGGGAGTTCACCAGGCTCACACAGAAATGCTGCTAGAACTGCGCCAGACACTCGTGAAAATCGTGCGCCTGCGTTTCCCTAATGTGGTACGTCTGGCAAAGAAGCAGACCTCTTCTCTCGATGATTCGGCTCAGATGCGAGACTTAATAGTCAAAATGAGTATTGCGCAAACATCGGAAGAAGCTGTCGTATACCTGCTCGAAGTTGATGAAGACGAGGTCGAAGAAGAATGAGAGAGATGTAGTGACACCCCTTGCGGGTGTCAGGCTTGGGTAGTGGCACCCGCCTAGGGTGCCAGGTTTCGCGGGTGCCAGGCTTTGCTATTCCCCTAGCAGAATCTTCAAATCTGAAGCCAGTTGGCTGGAAGTGAAGCTGTTATCAAGCAATGCTCGCTCATTGCCTCGCTTGTCGATGACATAGATAGCAGAAGAGTGGTTGACAACTCCACTGCTGGTAGCTGCCTGGGCATCAACACTATACGATGCCCATACAGGCGCCAGTTGGTTGTGGGCGCCAATCAGATAATAGAAGTAATCTCCCAGCTTGTGCACGCTGGCGAAATTTTGCGTGGCAGCGGCGGTATCACCTTTGGGATCCATACTCACGGCTAGAACTGCTATGTGCTGCGCATTACTCCCAAGACTTTGCATAGTGGTATGTATTTTTTCCGCGGTAAGAGGGCACACATCAGGGCAATGCGTGTAGAGGAAAGTGAGGACAACCGGCTTCCCTTTGAATTGTGACAGCGATATTGCATTACCAGACTGATCTTTTAGAAGAAAATCAGGAGCAGGGGTGCTGCCTAGATTAGTGCCTTGCAGGTTGGTTGAACTAGAAGTCGGATTAGAAGTGGCAGCTCCTCCTGTACCATTATGCAAACTGAAGAGCGCTACCACCAGTACAACCAGCAACGCGAGGCTTATAACTGATAAACGAGAGGCTAAACGCCAGCTCATAGTCATTGACTATCCTTTATGTTACCACACTCATGACACTCTATGAGCGTCTTCGTGACGAGCTATGTATTTTGGATTAATGCACTACCCTGTCGATTACCATAGCCGCAAAAATCAGGGCAAGGTAACAGTTAGAATACCAGAAAAGAGTGCGTGCCCACTTTTTCGTTTGGTCGCGTATGAGACGTATCGCCATGTAAATCAGTATGCCACCAAGTACGAGAGCAACAAGCAGGTAGAAGTATCCCATAGCATGCATTGCGAAAAGAATCATGGTTACGGCCAGAAGTAATAATGAGTAAAGCAATATCTGCTTGCGTGTCTCTCTTTCGCCCATCACCACAGGCAACATTGGTATGCTGGCTTTCTCGTAATCTTTCTGAATCAGCAATGAAAGAGCCCAGAAATGTGGAGGCGTCCAGTAAAAGATGATTGCAAAGAGCCAGATTGCTGGCAGCGTCAGTGAATTTGTTACCGCAGCCCAGCCTACCAGTACGGGGACAGCTCCGGCAGCGCCGCCAATGACGATATTTTGCGCTGAAGAGCGTTTGAGCCACATCGTGTACACGAAAATGTAAAATAGTATGGCTGAGCAGGCCAGCAGTGCGCTTAGAAGGTTGACAAAGGCCGTTAGAACAATAAATGAGCCGATTCCTAACACGATGCCAAAAACCAGCGCCTGTGTAGGCTGCACTCTACCTGATGGCAAGGACCTGCGTTGTGTGCGTCCCATGATTAGATCTATATCGCGATCAATATAGCAGTTAATGCAATTCGCGCTACCTGCTGCCATTGCTCCGCCCAGTAATGTTGCCAGTACAAGGCCAAGTGGCGGCAATCCCTGGTGAGCGATGGCCATTGCTGCTACGGTCGTACCCAGCAGGAGAATCGTCACATGCGGTTTCATGAGATCAATATAGCTGGAAATTGTTTGTTGGATCGGGCCTGCTGGTTTCTTCTCTTCTACCAGTTCTTCCAACTCTGCTCCTTGAGGAGCCGCTCTTAATTGACGTGCTGCAAGTACAGCCAACAGTACCAGGCTGCCCCATACTGCTGTAGCAAGGGCGAGGTGCAAGCCCGCAATAAAGTCAGGTCTCTCCAGGAGTACAACCAGGCCTCCAACAGTGGCTTGCGCCACGAAAAGTATCCCCGCTACAAGCGCAACCCATGCCTGGCCGGGCGCAACGTTCCTCCTGCGCCATGCTGAAATCAATGTCCAGATGAGTACGAGTCCCACAAACGTGGCTACGAGTCGATGAAAAGTATTGATATCTGACAGGTGATACTGTACAGCCCATGCAGGAGCGGTTCCACAGAGTGGCCAGCCTGGACAAGCAAGCGTCGCTCCACTTCCTACCACGTAAGAACCGCTGAGCATCAATCCATAGACCAATATGGCGTTGGTCATGGCCAGGCGCACAAATTTGCGAGTCTTAGCTGGATGTTCTTTGCTTGGTTTTGCTTCACCAGACATTACCGCAGTTGTAATGACCATGGCGAAAATGGCCAGCGCCGTCCCAAGATGAGCCGTGATGATTGTTGGTGGTAATTTCCATAACACGGTGAGGCCGCCAAGCACAATTTGAACTACCAGGAAGCACGGTGCCAGTAGAGCAGGTATCAAGACCTGACGCTCTTTACGTGCCCAGATCAGGGCGCTAATTGCCAGTGAAATTATGAGGATGCTGACAATGGAAGCAGTATAGCGGTGAAATTGCTCCAGCAGCACATGATAATCAAGCGCGACAAAAATATCACCATGACACAACGGCCAGTCAGGGCAACTCAAGCCAGAGTCAGAGACACGTACAGTGCCTCCGAGCGCAATCAGAAAATAGGTAAATCCGACCGTCACCCATGCAATGCGACGTACTATTTTCATAGGAGGTACTATCCTTTGTGATTGAGAGTATAAATCTCATTCTATTGTCAAGGACAATCCTGTTACCATCCTTGCAAAGCATCAGGTATGCCTTACAAGTAACTGAATAGTGCACACCTTGCAGCCGCTCTTGACCCTTGCTATAGTATGTAACTGAAGACACATTCGCTCGAAAGGTCAGCAAGATGGTAAGTATTGGACTCGATTTCTGGCTCACCCAATGGAATCTGGAGCCATCGATCCTGATAGGCACAGCACTCATTACAGGTCTATATCTTTATGCAATTGGCCCGTATCGAAAACGCTATTTCCCCGAAGAGCCAATAAGAACAGGCCAGACCATCGCTTTTCTTTCAGGCATGCTGATTATGTTTCTGGCTCTTGTTTCACCCCTGGATGAACTTGGCGACTCTTACTTATTCAGCGCGCATATGGTACAGCATCTGTGCCTGACGATCATTGGTCCACCATTGTTGTTGCTTGGGACGCCTGAGTGGATGGTAAAACCAGCGTTAAGCAACAAAGTGATATTTAAAGTAGCAAAAGTTTTGACGTATCCTGTTGTGGCTTTCGTCCTCTTTAACCTTGACTTCTGGCTCTGGCACGCCCCGCCTCTCTACAATGCAACGCTTGAGAATCAAACGATCCACATCCTGGAACACCTGACGTTTATTTTCTTTGGTCTATGCTATTGGTGGCCAATATTTAGCCCGTCAAAAGACTTACCACGTCTCCCCATCGGAGGACAAATACTTTACCTTTTCTTGAGTGGTATGCCTTCAGTATTACTTGGAGCAGGTTTGACATTCAGCCCTCCACTCTATGCTCCGTATATCGCTGCGCCACGTATATGGGGCATCTCTGCGGCCACGGATCAACAACTAGGCGGACTCATTATGTGGGTACCGGTTAGCATTTTTTACATCGTTATCATGAGCGTGCTCTTCTTTCGCTGGATGCTGCAACAGGAAGCAAAACAGCAGGCCAAAGAGAGAGAACTATACGAACAGCAGGATTCTCAGGATCAAGCGGAAGTGGTATAACATATCAATTTCATATGTTCCCAATGCAAGGCTCTATGATGCATAAAGAACGCATGTTATAATGCGCCTGTACATTTCCACTTTCCTGGGCTAGTACGAGAAGAGGAAAATGGGAGATCAGTATTTCACAACTGTTGGGAAGGCGCATCATCATGCTCATTACACGTATCGAGTTAGAGAACATTAAGAGTTATCGCAATGTCACTGTAGATTTTCGGTGTGGTACAACTGCTATCCATGGCCCTAATGGTGCCGGTAAGACGACACTGGTTGAAGCAATCGGATTTGCGCTCTTCGATCATCTAACGTATAACCAGTCGCAATTTGTGCGTGAAGGCGAAAAATATGGACGTGTTGTTGTTCATCTCATTGGAAGTGATGACCGTCCCTATGAAGTCGAAAGGCGTTGTGGGACAGGGGCGAAATGGGTCGTATTTGACCGCGAAGCGGACCTGCGTGTAGAACAACGCACCGATGTCCTGGATAAGCTCCATGAGCTTTTTGGCATTGATCGCGAACGACCACTGGATGTACTCTTTCGAGACGCTCTAGGAGTGCCACAAGGCACATTTACCTCTATTTTTCTGGAAACTGCCAGTAAACGCAAGCAGACATTTGACGCTCTGCTCCAAATCGAAGATTACAAAACTGCTGCCGATTATCTGTTAGATACCTCGAAAGTATACCAGGAGCAGATTCAAACACAAAAAAGTGAAATCCAACGCCTTGAAATTGAAACACGCGATCTGGAAGAATGGCGAGCAAACCTGAAAAGTTCGCGCCTGGAAGATCAGCAGAAAAAAGAGCAAAATGTACAATGGACACAGCGATTGGCAGTGTGCAAAGAACGCGCTGAATTGCTAAAACGACAACGTGACCACCTCAACCAGTGCCAGTCGCAACTCCTGCTAAAAAAAACAATACATCATAATTCTCAAGAATTGCTAACGAACAGCCAGAAACAAGTAAACGAAGCTCGCTCTGCTCAACAAGCGATACAAGAGAGCCAGTCAGATTACGAACACTATGTGCAAGCAACAGAAACTTTAAAACAACTTCGTGCTGATGAACAGCAACGCAATAGATTGCGGCAACAACTATCAAGTTTACTTGCAACCTTAGCAACGCACACGGCAAATATTGGGAATCTGAAAGGGAGGCTCGAAGATGTAGCCGTTGCCCATCAACGACTGGTGGAGTTATTGCCCCTGGTCGAACTGCAGCATGAGTTAGAAAAGCGAAGAGATGCTCTGGCACGCCAGGTTACTGAATATGAAAGATTATTAAAGGACATACAGCGTCTTCAGCAACAACGTGGGAAGTCTCTACAGCAGGAGAAAGATGCGCAGCAGCGTATTGCCGCTATAGAGCCTTTACAACCACTAGCCGAACAGTTGACGGAGCGAGTCGAGAGATTAGCAAAGTTACAAACGAGAATGAGTGAGCGAGGTTCGAAGCGATTGCAATTTGAAGAGAGACGCAAACAATTGCAAGCAAAATACACCGAGCGCGAAGATATCGCAGAGAACTTACGCAAGGCCGAAGATAATATAGTCAAAATTGAAGAACATCGTCAGGAAGCTGAAGAACTACCAGCATTACTAAGTCAACACGATCGACTCTCTGCGCAACAACACAGGCTTGAAGGGAATATTGAAGGTTACGTGAAATCACGTCAGCTTTCAGCGGGCGGCCAGTGTCCTCTGCTGCATGAGCCATGCCTCAATATTAAACAAAAGGGCATTGTCAGCCTTGAATCGTACTTTGACCTGTTACTTTCTCAAGAACATGAACAGCTTGGTGCGCTGAACTATCAAGTGCTTGCTGTTAGTGATCGCATATCTCATGTCAAGAAATATGCTGATTGGTTGAGTAAATTGGGTCAGTATATCGAGCGGCGCGATAACCTTGTTCTACGCTTGCAAGGAGTTGGATTTGATATTAAGCGCCTGGAACACGAAATTGAGGAAATTGGGAATGAACTGGAAGAACTTAAACTCCTGGATCAGCAAATAGTTCAAGCCAGATCTGAGCGCGATGAAAGTGAAAAAGCAGATCAACAGGTTCGTGAACTTGATGGTCTTCGTAAGCAAATGCTACATTTGCAGGCACAAATTCAGGATTATACAACCCAACAGAATGAATGTCAGCAACGAGCTAACGAACTCCGCGATAGTGAAGATGAACTAAAGGAGCTGAGCCAGCAATTAAATGCGCTCAATGATCCTCACTCGCAGAGTAAGACACAACAAAATACCATTCAGAAAGAAGCTACGTATCAGCAACAAATGCAAGTTGAGCAGCAAAAGGCTCAGGAGGTCGAAGAGCAGGTACGACAATTGGAACAGCAACTAAGCCGTTATGCTGACCTCGATGCACATATTGGCCAGCAGGAATCTATTCAACAACAATGTGGAGCGAGCTACTCGACATATCTAAAAAATATTGATACGGCAAAACTGCTCCCTGAACGTATGCAAGTATACAACCAGGCACTTCAGAAAGCAGAGCAAGCAAAACAAGCGTTGACCGTTGCCGAGGAAGCATACCAAAAGGCGCAGGAAATGTTCAATGAGCAGGAACTGAGTGATCTTGAGCGTGAAATCAACAAGCTTACAGGTGAGTTAGCAGGGTTGGCTGCGGAAATGCAAAATCTGCAGGTGGAAATCAACGAATGTGAGCAAAAGATAGAACATGCTGAGCTATTGCTTGTCAAGTTGGGAGAGGCTGAAGAGGAAAAACGCACGCTTGAAGAACTGCACAAAATGTTGGAGCAGTTCCGCAAATTAATCAAAGAAGCCGCACCCCATGTATTGAAAGCCATGATGTCTGATATCTCTATTGAAGCGAATCGCATCTTTGGCGAAATCATGGGTGATCGCAGCGCCCAACTTTCCTGGCAAAATGATTACGAAATCATCCTGCATCGCCAGGGGGTCGATCGCACGTTTGCCCAGTTGAGTGGAGGTGAGCAGATGAGTGCGGCGCTCTCAGTGCGCCTGGCACTACTCAAAAAGCTCTCAACGTTGAATCTCGCGTTCTTTGACGAGCCGACTCAAAATATGGATGAACTGCGACGCACAAACCTGGCAGAGCAAATTCGACGAGTGCGTGGTTTCGATCAATTGTTTGTAATTAGCCACGATGATACGTTTGAGCAAGGGCTTGATAGTCTCATTCGATTGCGCAAAATGGATAACAAGACCGCTATCATGACAGAGGATGATGGAATGATCGTAGAAGAACAGGTACACGTCCATGCTTCATAAAGGCAAACTTCAGGCTGCTTTGAACCTTAAGCGAGGGCAATTCGACGCTTTTGATGATTCGTTTAGCGATCAATTGAATGCGTATCGCCATGCTCTCGAAACACTATATACCCGCTATCCTTCAAGTACGCATTTAGAGCACAGGCTCCCACCCGACGGTATTGGCATGCCTCCGGCGGGTGCGCGCCCCACCATGGAATACGACCGCTGGTTGGTTCACGCTGCGCAAGGCGATTATCACAGCCCAAAAATTCTTTTTGGTAGTGAGTTTGAGAACCACGAACAAGCTCGCCAATGGGCCGAATGCGTTGAAGGCATAACGACAATAGCTGTTGATGGAAGCCAGCTCCAACCATGGCGCGATGCCTCGATTCCCGTAGCCTTGATTCAAGTGGGTCTGTTTGCCAATCCCCATACTCAGGGGCGTCCGTACACGAAAGATGTGCGCTTAGAGGTGCTTACCCCTGATGAAATCATGGAAGAATCTCTTACTGAGAATAAAAATCCCGATAGCTATCCCTATTCCGAAATGCAGGTGACGCTTCGCCGCTACATGTTAGAAGTTGAGACGCTTTGCAACCAGATGGAACTGTATGGTCAGAAGCGACGTGAAGGTGATCCCTCCCACAGCCCTATAGTCTTTTTCGACGGTTCGCTTGTGGTTTCATTCGCTTTGACTATGCCCAGTCCCTACAGAGAACGTTATATTGCTTCGGCCATCTCGCTCTTACAAACCTCAGAGCAGCAACGTGTTCCGCTCATTGGCTACATAGACACGAGCTATGCACGCGATATGATTACGATGCTTCGACGCCTGGATGCTATGGAAAGCCGGCCAGTTCTGCGTGAGACAAAAAATATCCATGATGCGTTGTTGTGGCAAGGTCATTTACGCTGGGGGGATCGCACTCCCGCAATGATCTGCGCTCGGGGTGACATCCTGGAAAGCTATGGTGCCTATCACGAACATGTAGCTTTCTGTTATCTTCAGACAACTTCAACACGTCCCCCTGCTCGCCTGGAGTTCCCCCGCTGGATGCTGGATGACGGAATACTCGAACCTGTCCTCGATGTAGTACGTGCTGAAGTGATTGCCGGACAGGGCTACCCCTATGCGATTGAATCTGCCGATGCTGTTGCTGTAATAACCATGCAAGATCGAGCCGAGTTTTACGGCCTGTTCCAGAATTTTATGGAGAGGCAGGGATTAAAGTTTACCTTTTCAACGAAGTCGGTGAGCAAAAGTAGGAGAAGGTGATAATTGCCTGATTCATCATCCAGCCTAAGTTGTCATCCTGAGCGAAGCGAAGGATCTACCGAGCAGTACGACGTGCCTTTGCAAACTCGCCACAAATGGAAGCAAAAGGAATCAATCAAATAACTATTCACCACTTTTGTTGAATGCAGTCTCCAAAACCTTTTCCTGATCATTGATGGTTTTTGTATCACTTTCCTTGCTGAGAGAATAGCGATAGTAGTAAATATGCACAGACGCGGCTAAAATGAATACTGCTCCCGCCACGATGGATGCCCATGTATTGGAAAGCGGTTGCTCTGTGAAGAAGAATACAGCTCCAGCGAGACAGAGACTGCCAATAAAAGCATTCAGGGCCGCAATCATAAAAGTGACACTGCCGATACGTTCGCCCTTAGGCATTGTTGTAAGCCGCCAGCGGAAGGCCTTCTCAATCGTCGGCATCTGCTGTTTAAATTGATCTATATAGTACTCCTTGATCACATTCATGCTGAGAAGACTCTCTTTATATGCCTGGCGCAGGCGAATGAGAGTAACAAAAAAGCAGATGCTGATGAAAGCGCCAATGAAAAGCAATAGAGCGACTAAGGCCTGTGGAATAGTGCGCGTGCCCCCGCTGAATTGATACACTGCTGCCAGGCCGGACACCAGAACGCCGAGCAGGATGTAATAGAAACTGGAGATCCTCGCTCGATCCTCCATCGCTTGATATGCGGTCACGCTTGCGTAATTGAACTCTTCGAGTAGCATATTCTCTATCTTGAGCGATGTATCAAATGGTCGATCGGTGCCATTTGTTTGTTCGTTTGAGTCGTCATTCCCATAGGATGCGGATCGTTCAAAAGGCATATTTGTTGCATCACGGGCCATCGAAATTCCCTCCTGCAAATCCTATTCTTCAAGATGATGCGGATATAGCTTCACAAGCGTCGTCGGGCTGATGAATTTTTCCACGCTGAGTATAGCATATTTTGCGAGCAGCTAACATGCATCTTCCCATTTCCCTCTTCGAATATTCTGAATTTGTATCTTTGCGTTTCAAAACGTGTCAAGATATTTCACTATATATCAATTAATTTCTACTATGACTTTCGTCCTATTCGCTTGAATATTGAGAAAATTTTCTGTAAAATTTTCTCAATATTCAAGCGAATAGTTGTCTCACGATGACAATTGTATCTTTTACTTGCTCTTTTTGAGATGTTTCCCTTGATCTCAAAGGCAGCGATGGCCACCTCGAAGTGCAGATCCAGCCCGGTTCACTGAACCTCACGCATGCCACAGTCTCAAGTGGCGGCGCGCCTGTTGGTGCCATGAGCCTCCACCTGGTGCAGATTCATGGTCACACCATCGGCCAGAAGAGCGTTCTGGGAACCTACCAGTTGCAACTACTTGACAGCCAGAGCCACATCGTGAATGGCCTGGCCTTACATACCCCGGTGACCATCATCTATCACTACCAGCCCTCCGAACTGGCAGGCCTGGGTCTTGATCCCGGACGCATCACCCTGAGTTGGCCAGCCCTGATTGCCGCAGCTCAGCAGGCCAAACAACCCATCACCGGGCTGAGCATCCCTATGCACAACGACCCGGTGGCTCATACACTCACGGCTCAGACGACCGTCATTGATGCCACTCCGTTCACTGCATCGGGCGCGCCTGCCAATCAGAGCTTGCCCGCCTTGAAATTGGCCTCGGTGCAAGGCAACTCCGGGCAGAGTAGCTTCAGCTATCCTTTACAGGTCGCACCCGGCACCGGAGGCTTCACGCCGCATCTGGTGCTCACCTACTCCAGCGCCGGACCCAACGAGCGCCACAACGCCACCTCGCCCGCTGGCGACGAAGGCGATGGCTGGTCGCTCAACCTGGGATCCATCAGCGCCGAAGTCTACCCGACCAGCCCTAATCCTACCACCTGGTATTTTCTCAACAACGTCGC
>Ga0209048_10001889_pt1 | contig 21156 bp, 18 predicted proteins | sample FrelakmetCRP12CR_FD_187146 | JGI IMG/M metagenome (GOLD analysis project Ga0209048, IMG submission 187146) | Freshwater lake sediment microbial communities from the University of Notre Dame, USA, for methane emissions studies - CRP12 CR (SPAdes)... | ecosystem: Environmental > Aquatic >... | reverse complement strand
CCAAAATGTTAAGATATCATTTTGTATCAGCAACCATGCACTTGTCTTGAGGAATCGAACCCCGTCCAATTGAAACCAGAGTCTTTCGTCACGTGAAGTATTAGCCTCATCCGGATGATTGTCAGTTCGAGTCTTGAAAACTACAGTTTAGCTTCTATCCACCTCACCTTGTTACCTGATGTTACTCAATGCCGGAAAAAGCTATAATAAAATCAGCTACACTTCAGCCTTCGCAAGGCGGCAGACGATCTGGGGCGGGAATTTTGCCCGTGTGTGGAAGGAAAATGCACGACCATTTCATGAGACGAATCCTTCTCGATTGGTGAACAAAAGGTGAAAGTAAAATGATTGGGTAACAGTTGAGTAACAAAAAAGGGGGGTGGCGCCCTATTAGGACACCTGAAAGTGGTGGAGATGAACGGGATCGAACCGTCGGCCTCAGCCTTGCGAAGGCTGCGCTCTCCCAACTGAGCTACATCCCCACTCGGGTGGTTTTATATCGTCTAACGGATGGTGTGTCAATGATTCAACAGTGTTGACTTGCCCCAATCAAGAACCGGCAGAGGGTTGCGTCTTACTCTTGCGGTAAAACTCCATCAAAAACTCCCCTTCCTTGGGTGAGAGATCAAAACGCAGGACAGCATCTTGAACCAGTTTTTGGAGTTGAATGCCCGGGTTTTCTTCTATGTGTGCAGAAATCCATTTCACAGCCTTGCGTATGGCCTCACCTTCCGGCATGACAGTAGTCACAGTACAATGCTCCTTCAAATCAGGTTTGCGCCCCCGGAACCAACTTTTTCAACCGCTCTGGATTGTACACGAAATTCAAGTAATATCCAAGAAATTCGAAAAATCACCAGCTTCCCTCGTAACTTGTCATCATGTCTCGTTGGCAAAGTTCTACTCAATGAGCACCCTTCTGATAGTTTAGCGTGTCCCGAAGAGTCGTGAATGAATGCGCAAAAAAAAGGAAGGATTTGAAGTTTAATGCGTATAGCGCTTTATTGCTGGTATCTGAAAACTTTTCTTCAAAGCTGCGATGGTTTGATTTGTGTCGTTACCTTCAATAACAACCGAGACGGAAGAAACTGCACAGCTCAAGGCGAGCGGAGCTATGCCGGCGTGGCGCAGTGAGGTTACAAGAGCATTGGCTATTCCGTAACGGTCTCCAAAATGAGGGCCGTGCAAAAAAAATACTGATACCGGGCCATGCCAGTGGAAGTCAAAGCCTCGCAGGTTACGATCCAAGGCATCCTTTACTTGATCACGATACGCGGCGGCAAGACAGAATGCGAAGTACATGCTTTGGCCATCAGGGGAAGATTTCGAAACCAGGAAAGGAATCCTGAGGGACAATGCATCCAGTTCCAGTAGTGCTGCACCCAAATCCCCCAAGCGGTTCAGAGGCAGGGAGGTGTTCAGGAAATCGAGGTCGGTATGATGGGTTACATTATACACCTTGATCATCTCCTCCTGGTATGAGCAGATGATCTCTTTGAGCAGATCTTCCTGGCCCCTGTAGGCAGCGTGCCAATCTAACGGCGATGAATACGTAGGGAACTCGAAGACATCAAAAAGCCCGTATATTGTGGCTTCAAAATCTGAGGAAGAAACAAGTATTGCAATGGCCGAAGGCGAACTGGCAAAACCGTAAGGCCTGATACCATGGCCGGCCACGGAATCCATCAATAATCCGGTCACGTTCAGCTTCTGATCATGAGGAAAAACGGAGATTATGCTGACGTCTGTCAGCAGTCTTCCCACATCACATTCCCCGCGACTGGCCTTCCAGTGGACATAACTGGAGAAACCATCAACGTTTTCGGTGCACGCAGCCGTGATTGATTCGCGCGTCCCCTTGTCGGCAATGTGAGTCAGTAGACTAAGATTTATCCGGTCAGAAGCCAGACGTGAGCAAATATCCCCCAGGGCGTCTTCTCCACTTCGGCATAGCGAAGTGAGATAGGCGCGCTTTTCAAAGGCTTTAATGCCTCCGAGTCTCACCTTGGACATCAGGGCCTTACCAACTCCTTAGGAAAAAAACCTCTCTATTGCCTCAACCAGCACCTCGGCTTCAACAGGCTTGGGAATATAATCGTCAGCTTCCGTAGCCATGCCATCCGCGTGTGAGTAGCTGGTTGTCGGCACCGCTTCGCCTACCGCGGTGAGCAATATGACGGGGATCTCTCTTGTTTTCTTATTTTTTTTCAATTCTGCGCACAGTACATAGCCGTTCTTGCGGGGCATCATGACGTCGAGAACCAGAAGGTCAGGCCTTCGCTTGTTGACGGACTCCTCACCCTCGACACCATCATAAGCCTTCCCCACTTCGTAGCCTTTGCTCTCAAGCATCATGCCGACAGTTTCAACCATATCCGGATCATCGTCGACAATCAGAATATACTTGCTTCCCATTTCAGCGCCTCCTTAGATTATAGCGAGTTCATACAGGTAAGGTTTACCTTATCATGTTTACTTCTCGGTCCGCAAGACAATCGCTCACCAATTACAGATAAAACGATCACACAGGACGTGGACCGCAATGGGAGATCAAAGTCCGGCAGCCTTCCAAAAGTGGATTATTCCACTTTCGGCCGCGGATAAAGCCCGGCCCGCTCAACTATCTCCGGGACCTTCTCCTCCCACTCTATGGCCATGATATGGAAGCCGCGGATTCCTTCCACTTCTTTCAGCTCCGCTATCTGCTCAAGGCAGATGTTGATTCCCTCTTCAGCCTGTTTTTCTTTGGGAACGCCGGCCAAGCGCTTCACAATCGGATCCGGAACATCAATACCCGGGACCCGATTCTTCATATACCTCGCCATCCCCACATTCTTCATGGGGGTAACACCGGCGAGGATGGCAACGTGTTCATGGAGTCCCATTTCGCAGACCCCTTTCATCCAGAGTTTGAATTTCTCCATGTTGTAAATACACTGCGTCTGTATGAACTGAACTCCGGCCGCAGCCTTCTTTGCCAAGCGGAGCACCCGGATTTCGAAAGGATCGGCGAAGGGATTTTCCGCTGCCCCTATGAACATCTCAGGGCGTCCCTCCTCCATCTGATAGCCTCCAAGCAGACGCCCTTCATCACGCATCATCCTGACAGTCTGAATCAATTTCGTCGAATCCATGTCAAACACATTGACGCTGTTGGGGTGATCCCCAAACCGCTGATGATCGCCGGTGAGACATAGAATGTTGTGAATTCCAAAAGAAGTGGCTCCCAGAATGTCGCTCTGTATGGCTATGCGGTTCCGGTCCCGGGTCACCATCTGCAAAACAGGATCTATACCCATCAGCTTCAAACGGATGCAGGCGGCAAGACTACATTGCCTTACCACGGCAGTCTGATTGTCGGTAATATTGATTGCATCCACATGATTTCTGATGATCTCAGCTTTCTTTTGCACCACGCTCGCATTTCCGTTACGTGGCGGTCCGCACTCTGAGGTAACGGCCAGATGTCCGGCTGCCAGAATCTTTTCCAGCTTGCTGGGCGTTTTTGAGTTCATGGCCTAACATCCTCCCTTATGATTTCACGAGGTCCACCATCACGACTAACCGTCCAGTCCTTGTCCTCCGCAGGCTCCTTGAAGCGCTCCAACTCTCCAAGCTTCTTGAGTCGCTCGAAAATGAGATGCCAGCCGCAAGCCACATCCCTGTTCACAAGGATGCTGATTTCACACTTGCCATTTTCGGAGCCGCCACAGGGTCCATTGAGCATTCGTTTGGAACAACGAGTAATGGGGCAAATGCCGCCGGTGCTTGCAAGTACACATTGCCCGCAAGCCTGACATCTTTCACTCCAAACCCCCTGTTCCTGCGTCACACCGATAAAGCAGGTATCAACCGCCGGAAAGATCGGTTTTTCACTGAACATTTCTGCCAGAAACTGCACTCCCGCCCCGCAGGCTAGAGAAACCACGGCATCATAGCTGTCCATCTTGTCCTTGAGTTCCTCCAAATACTCCTTATCGCATTGGCGCGTCAGGCTGATCTCGTCAATTACCGGACGCTTTCCTTTCTGCGAGAAGTAAATGCGCAGGGCCGAGGCCAGGGTCTGGACCTCTTTCAAGCCACCGGCTTCGCATACTGCAACACAGCCATTACATCCGGCCAGCAGTATCTTATCGAAGTCCGTGATCGTGTTTATGATCTCTTCAATCGGTTTCGCCTTTGCCATAATCATACGGCCATCTCCTTCAAGTAATTCGAGTTAGCGTCTGCGTCTGGGGATGCAGCTTTATCAGTGTTTGCTTGCTTCAGCCTTGACGCCGGCGGCGGCATGCATTGGACCAAGTTGCCGCACTCTGTCGGTCATCTCCCGAACAATCTCGGCAAACCTGGGTCCCATGCCCGCAGAGAGATTGTACATGTGGACTCTTTCCGGGTCGACTCCAATGCTTCTCAGAATCTGCTGAACATAAGCCACTCTCTTTTTGGCCCGTAGGTTACCTGATTGATAATGACAATCGCCTTCTAAACACCCTGCTACAAAAACCCCGTCAGCACCCATCTCCAGCGTCTTCAACAGATGAACAGCAGCCACTCGGCCGGTGCAGGGCACAATGACGATCCGGACATTGGGGGGATAGTTCAATCTCATCGTACCTGCCAGGTCCGCAGCAGAATACGCTCAGTAATTGCAACAAAATGCGACGACAACTGGTTCAAATTGCTCCATTAGATCACTCCTTTAAACAAAGCGTCTATTTTTGCCATGAGCTGGTCGTCCGAATAATGGGCCAATTGTATGGCCATGGCCGGACATTCTGAAGCACAGATTCCACATCCCTGGCAAAGGGCTTCATTTATTTCCGAGACATCGTTCTCGTTGATCCGCGGCACACCATATGGACATCTTCTCACACAGACGAGACATGCAGCGCATAGGCTTGGCTCCACCTGCGCAACAACTCCGCCGATGGTTTGACCCAACGAAGCCAGGAACGAACCCGCTCTGGATGCCGCAGCCATGGCCTGAGCGATGCTTTCCGAAATCAGTTTAGGCCCATGTGCCAAGCCGCAAAGGAAAACACCTTCGGAAGGACAATCCACTGGCCGCAGTTTGGCGTGGGCCTCAATGAAAAAACCTTCCGCATTGCGAGGAAGTTTCAGGAAGGATGCCAATTCTTCGGTATCCGCGGCTACCGTGGCGGCGCTGAGAATGACTGCATTAGGACCCATCTTCAAGGGACGCTTCAGGACGTGATCCATGAAGGTGACACTCAGATCATCTCCCTGCAGGTGAATTTCGGGAGGTTCATCCAGTCCGTAGCGGCAGAATAGTACCCCTTTATCCCTTGCCGCAGTGTAGTAATCCTCGAGCAGCCCGAACGTTCTCATGTCCCTGTAAAGAACAATGATATTCATATCCGGATTCAGCTCTTTAAGCAGCAGAGCGTTCTTAACCGCACTCTGGCAGCAAATACGGCTGCAGTTTGGATTTTCATCGTTGCGCGACCCTACACATTGAATCATGACCACATTGCTCCATCTGGCCACGTCTTTGGCACGGTCGTGCATGAGCCGCCCAAGATCCAGCTGAGTCATTATTCTGCCGTTTTCACCATACATAAATTCCTTGGGCTTGTATTCTTTGGCTCCCGTTGCCACAATGGTGACTCCGTGGTCGATCTTACGTTGATACATCCCCGGGCCAACCAGCACCTCGGTACTGAAGTTGCCTTTGTATCCGCTAAACCCAACCACGAGGGCTTCGGTTAAGACCTGGATTTTCTCATGTGCGGTCACTTCGCGAATGAGCCGCTCGAGATAAGCCTGCACATCCATTCCTTCAATGGTATGCTGAAGGGAGAGCGCCATTCCGCCCAGTTCTTTTTCCTTCTCGATGAGGACGGCTTCGAATCCCTGACCGGCGAGACTCAAAGCAGCATTCAGGCCGGCAATGCCGCCCCCTATCACCACACCCCTTTGCTTTATTTCCAGTGGCCGCTCCAATAGCGGCTGCAAACAAGCCGCTCTGGCAACAGCCATTCTCACCAAATCCTTCGCCTTCTCCGTCGCTCGCGCCGGCTCCTTCTGATGCACCCAGGAATCCTGGTCACGGATGTTGGCCATATCGAACAGATACTTGTTGATTCCACATGCCTTCAGAGTTTCACGAAAGAGGCTTTCATGGGTCCTGGGCGAGCAGGCGGCCACCACAATCCGGTTCAGTCGCTCTTCCTCGATGACACTCTTGAGCTTTTCCTGAGTATCCTGAGAGCAGGTGAAGAGATTTTCCGTGGTGAATACCACATGCGGCAGGGTGGCAGCGTAGCCGACCAATTCCTTCACGTCGACCACCGAGCCGATATTTATCCCGCAGTTACAGACGAAGACGCCGATCCGGGGCTCCTGCCCCGAGAGATCCAACTCAGCCGGCAGCACCTGCTCCTGGACCTGAGTTCCCCGAGCATCAGAGAGATCGATGGCCGAGGCACAAGCCGCCGCACTCGCCTCCATTACCGAATAGGGAATGTCCTTGGGACCCTGAAAAAGACCACAAACATAGATCCCGGGTCGGGAAGTGCTGACCGGAGAGGTTGTCTCGGTTATGGCGAAGTTATATTGATTGAGCTCAATTCCCAGCTTTTTCGCAAGAGCAATCGTATCCCGCCCGACCATCATTCCTACAGAAAGCACCACCACGTCAAATTCTTCAGCGGCCATCAGTCCGTCTTCCGTGGCATAGTTTATCTGCAGACTCCCATTTTCTGCAATCGGATCTACTGTGTGAATGCGGGAACGAATGAAGCGCACTCCGTATTCATCCCTGGCTCTATTGAAATACTTCTCGAAGTCTTTCCCATGAGTGCGCATGTCCATAAAGAAAATGGCGGTATCCAGAGGTTCGCTGCTGTGTTCCTTGGCAACTATGGCCTCCTTTATGGCGTACATGCAGCAAACACCGGAACAGTATCCATTTCCACCATGCTGGATGTCTCTCGATCCCACACACTGAAGCCAGGCAATCTTCTTGGGAGCCTGCCCATCCAACGGGCGTTCAAGGTGACCTAGAGTAGGTCCGGAAGCACTCAAAATACGTTCGAATTCTTTGCTTGTTATCACATTGGGGTGAGTACCGTACCCATAAGCGTATCCTTGTGGGTCGAAGGCCTCAAAACCGGGAGCCAATATTACCGACCCGACCTCAATTCTGTGAGTTTTAACTTCCTGTTTGAGATCGACAGCTTCTGCCGGACAGAATTTCTCGCAGGCCTTGCACTTGCCTTTCTGGAAGTAGATGCAGTTTTTCTCGTCGATAGCATATTTCAGGGGTACTGCCTGCGGGTACTTGACATAGGCAGCTTTGCGTTTGTTCAAACCTTCATTGAATTCATCTTCCACCTTCCGTGGACATTTCTCTGCACATACTCCGCATGCAATACATTTCTCCATATCCACATAACGAGGATGCTCCCTTACCGTGGCAACGAAATGGCCCGGGACACCTTCAAGGTCTTCCAGTTCCGCCATGGTATGCAACTTGATATTCAGATGACGCCCGCATTCGACCAGTTTGGGGGACAGGATACACATGGAGCAGTCATTGGTGGGGAAGGTCTTGTCCAGTTGAGCCATGACACCCCCGATAGCGGGGGATTTCTCTACCAGGTGAACGTAGAAACCTGCACTGGCCAGGTCGAGGGCAGCCTGAACGCCTGCCACGCCGCCTCCTACAACCATTACCGAACCGACAGAAGGACCCTTTTTGCTCTCCATGACCGTTACACCTCCAGGATGTTGGGAAGTTTGTCTTCCCAACCGATGGTGGAGATGAGCACACCGCTGTAACCCAAATCCCTCAGTGCTAAAACAAGCTCACCAGCAATTTGTACGCATTCTCTGGCCTTGTCCGGCGCCTTTTGAATCCGCCGGATAAGGTCTCCGGGAACATGCACGTAATCCAGATGTTGGTCGATATAGCGAGCCATGCCCACCGATTTGAGCAAGAGGACAGTCGGGATGATCTTAGCCTTGCGCTCCTCCACTCTTTTCATGAACTTAGAGAGTGGTTGCAGATCAAACACCGGTTGAGTTATGAAGAACTCCGCTCCGGCAGCCATCTTTTTGCTCAGCTCTTCAAGCTCCAGGTCCAAGAGTCCTCCACTGACGCCGGTATTAACAGTGGAACCGACGCAATAGGTGGGAGCGCCGTTCAGCTCAACCCCTGCCATATCCCTGCCTGACTGGAGTTTTTGGATGGTTTCAAGTAGTTCCAGCAAATCTATATCATGGACGGAACGAGCACGATGATGGTCACCGTGACTCGGGTCAACACCCGTGGTGGCCATCACATTCGATACACCCAAAGCGTTTGCCGCCAGGAGGTCGGCCTGCAAGGCCAAACGATTACGGTCCCGACAACACACCTGCATCACCGTCTCGAAGCCCTTGCTCTGCAACAATGCACAGCCTCCCAGTGAACTCATCTTCATGACTGCATTGCTCATCTCAGGAACCACGAAGGCATCCACCTTGCCCTTGACCCTTGTGGCATGAGCAATCACTGAAGCGAAATCCGCTCCCTTTGGAGGTTCCATCTCCGCTAAAACCAGGAACTCCCTCGAGGCAAGTTTCTTCTGCATGTTCATAAGGTATCCCTCCGCAATATTAATGCCGTTGGCTCTTCGCCCCTGTGTCCACATCCAGACTCCCAGCTATTACCACACCTCGGAATCTCAGCACCCGATGGTCATAAAGATGAACTGAGCAATCAGAGTGCAAGGTCCTGAATTGATTACTACAGACTGGTGAGTCCTGACACTCTTTTCTGAAACAAGGTTTAAGGGCTAGAAGGCTGTTCTTTTGCGCCGCTAACGATTACGGGCAATTCTCTGCACAGGCCTTCGATCAACAAATTAGATTCATAGCCCGACCGGAAAAACATCCATTACCAGGATACAGGTCTTTCATCGTGAAATGCGATGAAAAGACCCCTTAGATTGTCACCTACTTTAGGGTTGGTAACGCGTCTCTTGCAACTAGAGAGAGAGGGTGGCGAACAGCTGAGTTCCAGGTTCCGCTATCAATAGAGTTTTTCATTTGTCCACTAATGTGGGCAAGCCCCTGCTCGGTGGGGCGTTGCGCCGACACCGGATTTACCGACAGATCTCACATACCATTATTCTTTCACCATGGCAAACTCTATTCTTTCACTATGACAAACTCTAATGTGAAATTATTCGGAGCGGAGATCAGCAATGCCATTGCAAAACTACCGGATTGTGGGCAACAGGACCCGAAAGGTCGTCCCCACACCAGGCTGGCTCTCAACTTCGATAGATCCACGGTGTGATTCGACGATCCCTTTGACAATAGCCAGGCCAAGACCCGTCCCTATCACCTGCCTGGTTTTCGGGTGTTTGACCCGGTAGAACTTATCGAATATCTTTGGAACCTCCTCCGGATCGATGCCGATCCCGGTATCGCTGACCAATACCGCGAGGTAGTCTCCGTGCGAAACGGCAGACACCAAGACTTTCCCGCCGTCCGGCGAGTAGTGGATCGCGTTGCTTACAAGGTTGCCAAAGAGCTCTTCCATGCTTCGAGCATCGGCCTGAATGAGCGGGAGCTCCGGAGGGAGATCGAGTCGCAGCGACACATTCTGACTTTCCGCCCGGGGGTTCATCAGGGCAATTGTCTGCCCCAATATCTCACCCAACTGGAGTGGCACCTGTTGTTGAAATGCATAGCCGCTCTCAATCTTGGCCACATCCAGCAGATCGTTGATGAGATCGAGCAGACCCTGAATTTTCACTTGAGAACGACTCAGCAGGTCTCTTTGTTTGTCCATCAACTCTCCGGCCAGGCCGTCCAGAACTACTGTCAGCAGCTGTTTGATGGACGCCATGGGGGAGCGCAGCTCATGAGAAACCATCTGGACAAAATTGGATTTCATCTCATCCAGTTGTTTGAAGGTCGTTATATCCTGAAAAACTGTAACGGTCCCGAGAACCTGATCGTTCACTCCGGGAACAGGGGCCGACAAAGCATGGATATATTTATTCCCTTTACGAAGCTCTCTGGAAATCAGTCCGGACTCTTTGCCATTTGCTTCCAAAATTTCTTTGAGGCCTTTCACCACATCATCATCCTGGAAATAGTCAGACAGAGCGGCGGGTTCAACCAAGGAGGTTGAGAGCTCGAGAAGCCTCATGAAAGCTGGATTATGCAGGACAATCTCAAGGTCACGATTGGTCACCATGACCCCGTCCGCCATACAGTTGATGATCGTCCTGATGCGGCTTTTCTCCATTGCGAGGTCATAGAGATTTTGAGCCTGTGCTTCCTGGAGTTCTCGGGCACGACGCTCAAGGGTGTGTTTTTCCAATGCTCTTTTTATTATTAGAATCAGGTGATCGGCCCTGAAAGGCTTGGTTATGAAATCGTAGGCCCCCTTCTTCATGGCCTCAACCGCATTGGCTACCGTACCATGCCCGGTGATGACAATCAGGGGCAGCTCGGGGCATTTGGCTTTGACTTCCTCAAGAACCTCAAAGGCCCCCATCATCGGCATGACAAGATCGCACAGAATCAGGTCCAGCGGTTCGACTCCAAGCAAGTCCACTGCCTCCTGGCCATTTGTTGCAGTCAGGACTCTCCATCCTTCGAGATTCAGCAGGCGGCTGCAACCGTCTCTTATTACCTTCTCATCATCTACAACCAGAACACTGTACATAATGCCAGCCTTGCTAAGATTCGCCACCCCTGTCATCACTCAAACGGCCGGAAGCCCCGGCATAGTTTCAGATGACCGCTCTTGCCTGATTCGGGAATGCAAAACGCTGATTCCTATAACTTCGGGGGAGGAGGGAGCTTTTCAATTGCACGCTTTATGAGCGACAGCACCTCACTGGTCCGGCAAGGCTTGGTGATGAGATCATAAGCCCCCTTCATCATACATTCCATAGCGTTTTCCGGAGTACCCTGGCCTGTAAGAATGATGATCGGCATATCCGGGCGCGGCGCCCCGACCCTTTCCAGGATCTCTATGGCCCCCATCACCGGCATCTTGAGGTCACAAAGCACCACGTCGATATTTTCAGAGCCAACAATATCGAGAGCTTCCAGGCCGTTTTCAGCAGTCAGCACTCGATAGCCTTCAAGGGTAAGAAGGCGCCTGAGGCCCTCCCGGAAAACTTTCTCGTCTTCCACAACAAGTACGGTCTTCATTTATTAGGTTAACTCACTGAGTCTTCGGGGCACTCCAGGGGGAGTGTGACCGTAAACAGAGCCCCCCCTGAATGAGGATTCCGGACTTCTATGTTCCCTCCGTGTTGCTGAATGATCCCATAGACGACGGACAGCCCAAGCCCGGTACCCTCTCCCGGCCGTTTGGTGGTGAAGAAAGGCTCAAATATCTTATCCATGATATCAGGCGGAATCCCCGGGCCCGTATCGGCAAATTGCAGACTGACCTCATGGCTTTCGGGGTCAAACCTGCTGGTTATGATGATTTTACCCTTGCCGTTCATGGCGCTTCCGGCATTGATGATGAGGTTGGTGAAAACCTGCTGGATCTGGCCGGGATCACCCATCATCTGAGGGATGTCGGGTTGGAGGTCGATCACAAACTCGACGTCGTGAAAAAGAGATTGACCCCCTAATAGTTCTGCAGAGCGGTTGATAATATGGTTGACATCGAAAGGCATTCTCTGACCCACGGACTGCCGGCTGAATTCCAGAAGACGAGTTACGATCTGCTTGCATCGAAGGGTCTGGTCGATGATTTCCTGCAGGTCCGCACTCCACTGCGGGTTGTGTGCCAGATCCTTAAGAAGCATGTCTGCAAAGAGTAGGATGCCGGAGAGAGGGTTATTGATTTCGTGAGCGACACCCGCAGCCAGTCTTCCAACAGAGGCAATCTTTTCCGCCTGCATCAGTTGAATCTTGGCCTCCTCGAGTTCTCTGCGTATTCTCAACTCTTCTCTGAGGTCGGAAAATATGCCGACACTTCCAATTTCGCGATCGTCTTTCTTGATGATGGCAGCAGAGAAGTTTACCGGCACACCTTCTCCGCCTTTTCTCACAAGGTCCAGGCGTAAGGCTGTGACCTTCCCGGGTGGGCCATAATCGTCACTACGCATCCGCCGCATGATTTCTCTTGCCACTTCAGGACTGTAAATGTTGGATGAAGCGATTTGTCTGCCGACTACTTCTTGCGCCCTGTAACCCAAGATCCGTTCGGCCCCTTCATTAAAAATCAGGACCTTCCCCTCACTGTCGACAACCACTATACCATCCGCCGAACTCCTGATAATGTTGTTGAGAAAACTGTTGGCATTGTGAAGCTGACGTTCGATTTCTATGTGCTTTGTCAAATCATGAAAGAATATGTAAGTTATCAAGCTTTTGCCAATGCGGGACACTATGGTGCAGGTTTCAAAGGCACGATACTCTTGCTGCGAGGTTTTATCAGGCTGTATTGTACTGCAAAAGCGCAGTTGCTGAGGGTGTCCCGGATCAACATTATGCATCAAATCATCTATGATATTCGAATGCTGAATAGGAAGAAGTTCGCTGACGTCTTTGCCAATAAGATCATCCTTTGGTTGATCGAGGATTTCCGCCATCTTTGAATTGGCGAAAATGACGCGACGGTTTTCGTCTGCCATCAGGATGCCTTCCTGAGTGATCTCAGTAATCATCCCGATCTTCTGCTCCGCTTCGACGACACTGGTGATGTCCCTTAGTGCCTCAAATCCACCAACTATCCTACCTTCCGAGTCTGTAATTACGGAAGCATGGAGCGCCACCGGGATTTTTCTGCCTTCGCGATCAAAGACGTTGCGGCGCAGTCCGGCAATAGGCGCTCTGTTTTCTATGGCCTGCCGTATTGCACAATCCTTCGTATTGCAGTGAGGAGTTCGGAACAACTCGGCACAGGTCATTCGGTTCACCACCTCAGCACTGCTGTACCCAGTGAGTCTCTCCAGATGATGGTTCATGTAAGTGACTGTAAGGTTAGTATCCACAGTGAAAAAAGGCATGGGAAAGTTATTGATGACGCTGGAAAAAATGGATCCCGGAATGTGATTCTCTATGTTGGCAGACGCTGGAAGAACATCTCGCACTATAGCCACACACCCTGACGGGTTCCCATCTTTATCACGCATCAGATGGGCGGAGAGAGAAAAGGGCGTCCAGTCTCCGGCAGAGTTCTTGAGACGCACTGGAATACCCCTCAAGGTCCCCTTGGCATCACATTGCTCGATCAGAGATCTCAGGGCATCGTCGGGATCCATCCGCAGAATATCGTAGCAAGTCAAAGGTTTTCCCTGAGTAATGGAACAGCCCATTAGGCGCTGTGCACTCTCATTTAGAAATATGACCCTGGACTGCATGTCTGTTACTATCACCGCGTCGGGAAACCCTCCGAAGCAATTCCGGAAGAACTCTAAATCCAGTCCGTCCGCGCAGGCCCGCGATTTGATGTGACTATCAATTTGAGATGTAATTGCGGCGGACTCGGGCCCCATCTTCTAACTCCTTTTCGTTTGAACATGCGCTATCTTGTTATCTCTGAGCGTTTCAGATCCGGTGACTGGAAGCAACACGAGCATCAGAAACATATATACTTCGGAACTCTAGATCGGACTGAGAAGGACTCTCAAACTGACGTGGTACTTATAACGCAAATGGCAAAACAAACGAAACAGAAAAATTGCTGCACTAAGTTTCATCTCTTGGTATGAGCAAGAGTGTACAGGGATAAGCGGAAGCGACTTTGCGGGTAATGGCATCGGCCCAGAAAGCGCTCAGCCCGGCAAGCCCCCGCGCAGCAATCACCACCAGGTCGGCATTGATTTCGCGTGCCACGTCGATCAGCACTGCCGCTGGAGCACCCCGCCCTACCCTGCCGCTCGCCAGGATGTTGCCGGCATTCAGCCGGTCCACTTCTTCTTGTAGGAAAAGAGCGGTCTCCTCCGCTGTTAACTCCAGAATATGACGCGTGGTGCGCGGCGTGAGGCGACCGCTGGCTGCCTGCTCGGCACTCATGCTTGCCAGTGTCGGCACCACCATGAGTAGATAGAGCCGGGCACGGGCCACCCCCGCCAGATCTTCACTGATTGTCAGAGCCGGCCTGGCAGCGGCAGTGTTTTCAACGAGCACGAGAATGCGTTCCGGGCCAAAGGGGCACGTTATGCCCTGATTGTCGGGCTGGATGAGCATGACCGGTGTCGCACCGTGCGTCAGCACCTGTTCCGCATTGCTTCCGAACACCAGACGTCGCATCCCGCCCATCCCATGAGTGCAAAGAACAATCAGATCCTGATCCAGTTCCTGTGCATGTTCCGCCATGCATCGCGGCACATCCCCCTGTGGCGCCTCATGGGTGTGATGGTCCACCTGTAGACCCGCCGCCTTCAATCGTTCTGCGATCTTTGCAAGGTATCCTTCAGCCTCGGCAAAAGCCCTCAGGTGCGTATCACCGTGGATGCTGGACGGCGCATTCTTCTCCAGCACGTGCAGCAGCGTAATTCTGCAGTGGAAGAGTTCCGCTGATCTTTGCACCACCGGCAAGACACATTCGGCCAACCTCGATCCATCCAAGGGCACTAGCAAACGTTGAAACTTCATGGCCTATCCATTTCCAAGGATCAGAGTAACGAGCAAGTACAGGTTCAGGCATATGATCAGACCGGCAACAATGGTCGCCAGCACCGTTGTAAAGTGTCGGTTTACTAACGGCCCCATAATCCGGGGGTCCCTGGTAAACATCACCAACGGAACAATCGCAAAGGGCAACCCAAAGCTCAATACCACCTGGCTGAGCACCAGCGTTCGTGTTGGGTCAAGACCTATGGCGATGACAATAAGCGAAGGGAGCATGGTGACCAGGCGGCGCAGCCAGACCGGAATATGGAAACGCAGGAACCCCTGCATGATCACCTGCCCCGACATCGTACCAACGGTGGCTGAGGAGAGGCCGGAAGCGAGCAGCGAGATGGCAAAGACATCACTCGCAGCGCGCCCTAACAGCGGAGTTAGAGTTCGATAAGCTTCTTCAATGGTTCCCACCTCATGTAGACCCTGCGCGTAAAAGGTCGATGCCGCCATGAGCAGCATGGCCCCGTTAACCGCCCCCGCCACACACATGGCAATGAATACATCAATGACTTCAAAGCGCAAGAGCCTTTTCAGCTTTTCCCGATCCCGGACCACGATGCGCCCCTGAGTCAGGGCCGAGTGCAGGAAAATCACATGGGGCATGACCGTGGCCCCAAGTATCCCGGCGGCCAGCAGAACACTCTCCGACCCCGCAAATCGGGGGACAATCACGGCATGAGCGATCTCACCCCAGTCATGCCGGCCCAGGACGGTCTCAACCAGGTAGCTGCATGCCACCACTCCGAGAAGCAGACTGATCACCACCTCGATCGGGCGAAACCCATACCGTTCGAGTCCCAGGATAAGGAACGTCGCCACTGCGGTCAGTAGACCCGCCCATAACAACGGGATGTGAAAAAGGAGGTAGAAGCCCAGCGCGGCGCCCAGGAACTCAGCAAGATCCGTGGCCATCGCCACCACTTCCATCAGCGCCCACATGGCCCAGACGATAGGTGGAGGGAAGCGCTCCCGACAAAGCTCGGCAAGGTTCAGGCCGGAGGCAATCCCAAGCTTGGCCGAAAGCACCTGCACCAGCATTGCCATGAGGTTACTAGCCACAACAACCCACAACAGAGTATAACCGAATTGAGATCCACCCTGTATGTTTGTGGCAAAATTGCCTGGGTCGATATAGGCCACAGCGGCCACAAAAGCGGGACCAAGAAAGGGCAGCAAGCGCCGGTGCCATGCCAGCTTTGTACTTCCATCGAGCACAGCGTGCGCCGCGATTACCGTGCCCACATCTTCAGCTTGTTTACCCATTGCAGTGCTATCTCTCGCTAAAACCCTTATCCACGAAGACACACGAAGTAAAAACCCGAAGTCACACGAATGACAGCAAATTACTGTACAAGAAAAGATTCAAGTAGTCCTTTTTAACACTCTCCTTAATTCTTTGTGTCGATTCGCATTCCTTCGTGTGACTTCGTGGAGAGCTTCATTCACGGATGAAGTGTGGACCTTCCGAGGCCACATAACGGGCGAAGACAAAAGATATTACTATCGCCAAGAAAGGAATCACATAAAGGACCAGGGCAAAGAAGACCATCACCTCATTTTCAATCGCTTGCACCTTCGTCATCGGTAAGGCCAACCGGATAACCTTTTCTTTTTCTTTGAAAAACAAAGCGGCATAGAACATATCGACCCCGAGTGTTTTACTATAGCGAACGGCTGTAGCGGTCCCAACAGCGATAGCCTCACTGATCTCCGGCCTGTCCAGATGGTTCTCACCAATGATGGAATCCTCACTGGAATCGCCAATCACTGCCCCGTCACTTTGTATTACGGTGATGCGCACCTCGGCTGCCTCCTCGTATTCCCGACACCAGGGTATGAGAACGGAAGGCTCCGCCGTATCGGGTAACACCCTTACCAGAACCCTTGCCAGAGTGAAAACCTGTTCTTCGAGCTGGGCCTTCAATTTCTTCTTCAATTCAACCTGCAGGACAAATCCGGCCACGGTTACCAGAACTACGAACAAAGCGGTGGAGATGATATAGAATTTCCATGTGCGGCTTAGTCTTATCATGACGCTCTCCCATGTGATGATCCGTGTTATAATGGGGCATTCCCGAAGGTCGGCGAAAGATGTCGAAAGAAAGTGATCATCGTCTCCAGTGTGTCGAATCTAATAAAAAGGTATGCCAGAAGTGCGGCTGAAGCAGGCGCCGAAATCCAACCCAAGCCAATCTTCGTCAACATTCTGAGACTCACCGTTTGGACGTCGCCGGAGATGCCGATGCCCACCACCGCGCCGACGATGGCCTGTGAAGAAGATACAGGCACCCCTACCTGGGTAAAGACGTGGATGGTGATGGCGCCGGCAAGCACAGCCACCAAAGCAGAAAAAGGGTCCAGCGGGGCAATACCCTTGCCGATGGTCATCATCACCTTTTTGCTGTAGGTGAGCACCCCACTGGCGATACTGAACCCGCCTATAAGGGATGCCGCAAAAGGGGAAAGCATGCCCGCGCCTACGTAAACCCCCGTAACGTTGGCAACATTATTCGAACCCAGGCAATAAGCCCCATAGCACCCTGTGACAATCGTTCCCACGGAGTAAATGAGGTTGCGCTGAGTGATGCTGGTAACGGTTCTGTCAAGGAGGTACCCCAGAAGACGATAAAGAGTATAGCTGGCAAGAATGGCAAAAAAAGGTGTGCAAGCCCAACAGACAACGATCTTGTAAAGCTTCGAAAAATCTGCCGTACCGGAGAAGATGCCGGCGCCGATGACGGCCCCTACAACGGCCTGAGAAGCCGAACCAGGAAAGGAGAGGAAGGTGAGGAGGCTCATCATGATGCCGGCTGCCAGGGCGCAGTAAAAGGCGTCGATAGGGGTCAGGCGGGACAGGGCGCCGACGGTGCTCATGCATTTAGGGCCTTCAAGGAAAGCACCCACTGCCACAAACACTGCCGTCAGCAGGATTGCTGCGCGGTAACTGACAGTCCCTGTCGCCACCCCAGTGCCGAACACATTCGCGGTATGATTGGCTCCAAGGCTCCAACCCAGAAGAAGACCGCTCAACAGCATCCACATGCTATAAAACGTCCTTGCCCGATAACATCAGGTCAGCCTACCTGGTGCTCAAATTGAGGATCTGAAGATGATCACTGGCATCTTCAATCACATTGCTGATCGAGGTTAGGCCTGAGATCAGGTCGGACAGCATCTTTCCCGACCAGAAGTCGCTGACCGGGATTTGTTGAGCCTCATTGATGATGCTGAACTTCATATCGTCAATTTTCTTCTCATAAATTCTTATGGCAAGGGTTTTCTCGCGAAGGTCCTGGCCTTTCAGCATCGCATCAAAAGCGATCATTAGCATCTCGGACATACGGAAATTCAGGAGAGCGACTCTCACGCACTCGCCACGCAACGGCTCGGGGAGGTCAGTATCCAGACAATAGGTGGCTGTATCTTTTAGAAGGTCGAAAACCTCATCCACCACCTCAACAAACTTGCAAAGGTCCGGCCGCAAATATGGCAGAAAAGCCCCCTCGTAGATGTGCGAAATCACTCCTCGCCTTGCAGAATCGCCTTGACGCTCCAAATCAATGACTTCGCGCATGAGTTTCCTGTCCTCATTCTCAAGGGCCGCCTTGAACGTCTTGCAGGCGTCGCAGAGGAGCTCAATATGTCTTCTCATGTCTTCCGTGACATCCCGCTCCTTCTTGCCAAGCGATAATAATCTCTCAAGAACCATAGCTCCCCCTCGCGCTGATGATCAACTCGGCAGCCATGATATCGAGCATGGATACGAGCCCGACAACCTTTTCCCCATCACTTACATAAAGTCTGGCTATGTTGGACTTTTCCATGACTGCTGCAGCGTCTTCGATGTTCGTCTCTTGGTTGATACAAATGATGGGTCTGGAAGCAATTTCTGAGACTTTGACATTCTTGGGATTCATACCCTTGGCGAGGACTTTGAAAACGATATCCCGCGCCGTTACCACCCCTTCAATGGATGCTTTCCCGGATTTTCCCGACACTTTCACGGCCAGTGAGCGAAGGTGTCGGTCTACCATGATTTCCACTGCATCATACACGGACCCGTCAGCGTCAATGGATTCTATCTTTGTTGTCATGAACTCTCGTACTTGCATTCCTTTACCTCCATACGACAGGAAACAAAACTTGATCGAATGAAAAAGCCGAAGTCAACACCAGAACGGTTAATAATGCGCCAATCATAACTCAATAATGCAGGAGCGGGAACAGGCTGCTGAAGTGGTCAGTCCACAAAGGCACAGCCACCTCATCATTAAACTCCCTTGACGGCATGACGGGCACCGATCCCAGGAGGTCGTCGTTTTCCGTCAAAAGGATCCAGTCGGAATCCAAGGTCAGCCTGTCCTCAACCTCTTGTGTGATGATCCTCAAGCTCTTGAAACCGAAATGTTCGGCCATGCCCCGGACCACGGGCGCCAGATGCAGATGGCGATTGCTGATGTGAACGGCAATGACACCTCTTGGAGCGACGTGCTGCCTGTACAGAGCAAAAGCCTCCCGGGTGAGCAGGTGCACAGGGACGGCGTCACTGCTGAAGGCGTCCAGTACAAGCACATCGAAGTTCTGTGGCGGTTCTCGCTCCAGCGACACCCGGCCGTCCCCCAGTATCACCTCGCATTTTCCGCGACAATCCGCCAAATAGGTAAAATGTTGTCGAGCTAGTCTCAGGACTTCCGGGTTGATTTCGTAGAATCGGTAATCATCTTCCGGCCTCGCATAGGTGGCTATGGTGCCAACGCCCAAACCGACTGCCCCCACCCGGATGGCGCCGTGTTCCTGGTAGTAGCCAATGGCCCGTCCTACTCCGCTTTCTTCGGCATAATAAGCAGTCGGCCACCGTTTTTTGGCAACATCGACAAACTGCCGTCCATGAAGTGTGGTACCATGTTTCATAACGAATTCACGGGCAGTGGGGTCCCCGACATTCTTTTCATAGACGGCAACCACCCCGTAGAAATTGCGGGTTCTCTCAACCAAACCTGTCGGTTCCGAATCCGAAGAAACAACCGATAACACTCCGATCAGCGCGACCGGCAATGCAATGAGCAGGCAAACGAACTTAAGCCTGCCGTATCCGGCTCTGAGACTTCGGATCAAAACCATCAGGGCAAGCGCGTAGCAAACAATGGCCCCCAATTTCCATTCAAGATAGGTGTGAAAAAAATTTGGAGCGACCAGGCCGGCAAAGAGACCACCCAGGGCGCCACCGACCCCGAGGACCAAGTAAAACTCGGTTAGATGTTCAGGTTCCGGACGCAGTCGGACGCATTCCCCGTGACAGACCATACAGGCAGAAAAAAGACCCGCAAAGTAAAGGATGAGTTCTCCACTGAAATGGATGGAATAGCCGAACCCCTCAAGATCCTCCTTGGACGACAGGAGACAAAGGATGAGTACTGTCACCAGGCCCCAAAACTCTCGGTTGCACCATTGCGCTCTACCGAAACAGAGGATGAAAGAGAGTAAATAGAGCGACAGAGGAAGCACCCACAGGAATGGAACCACCGCAATGTCTTGACAGACCATGTTCGTTGTGGCCAGGAGCATTACCGATGCGGACGCGGTCAGGATCAACCACTGAATCCTATGAAACCATCCAGGGGACTGCGTGGGGTGGCCGGCCTCATGCTCCTTTGGATTGCCAGTCTCGCTGACACTCGTCTGTTCCTTACTCCGCAAGGCAAGTGCGCAGAGAACATTCAAACCCGCAAAGCACACAAAAGCCCCCGACCACAGCTCGGACTGCACCCTCAGGCCAAAAATGGGCTCGAAGAGGAATGGGTAGCTCAAGAGTGCCAGCATGGATCCGAAATTGGATAAGGCATAGAAACCATACGGAGATCTTCCTGGAAAAGCGTGGCTGAACCACGCCTGCATCAGCGGGCTTGTGGCCGAAAGAACCAGATAAGGCAGCCCCACAGCCGCTCCCAACAGCTCGATGATGCGCAAGGCGGGAAAAGGACTGTCTGTCGGCTTCCAACCGGCGGCTGGCTCGATTGGCAAAGTCACCATTGCCGCAAAAATAAAGAAGCAATGCACAAGAACTTGCCAATGGACCTTTACAAAACGCTGAAGTAGGTGGGCATAAAGGTATCCTGCAACGAGCAGCGTCTGATAGAAAAGCAAGCACGTGGTCCAGACTGCAGGAGATCCGCCAAACCAGGGCAGGATGAATTTGGCGATCAGTGGCTGCACCTGGAACAGCAGGAAAGCACCGAGAAAAATTGATGAGGCAAAACTCCACATGGTCCATATGGTCACGGGCTGCGAACGCTCCCTTTGCACTGCCACCCTGCTACCCCGCTAATCTCAAAGCCGCAACGCATCCTTTAGCCTTTCTAAAGGATCTCACCGCAGAGACGCAGAGATTTGCAGAGACTCGCAGAAAAAAGAATGACTTACAATAGAATCTTAATTGAGTATCAAGCAAAAAAACGAAAGGACTGAAACTCCTGGTTTACACAGGGTGTCACCTGAATATTTCAGAATGACAAGGAAGTTGCTCCGATTGGCACT
>Ga0209048_10001888_pt1 | contig 21166 bp, 13 predicted proteins | sample FrelakmetCRP12CR_FD_187146 | JGI IMG/M metagenome (GOLD analysis project Ga0209048, IMG submission 187146) | Freshwater lake sediment microbial communities from the University of Notre Dame, USA, for methane emissions studies - CRP12 CR (SPAdes)... | ecosystem: Environmental > Aquatic >... | reverse complement strand
GGCTTATTCTCGTTTTTTGCCCAAAAGCGTTCAGTTGCCACTAGGGGCCACTAAGGGGCCGATTATGCCATTTTTTTGGCCCCATTTTGGCACAGCCCCACCCCGGCCCGATCCGGCCCGGCGATGATCCGGCCAGCACTAACCCGCCAGAATCGCCGGCAATGTGGTTTAATGGCCCTTGGCGGCGGCGGTGTGCTGGCCCTGTTGATACGTCCAGCGGCAGTCCCGCGCCGTGGCCTTAATCCTGACGTTGCCAAGCGTTCCGGCGGGCATCCCGGGCGCGACGTGGAACGTGTCCGCGTAGCTGCCGGGCCGGCGGGCATTTGTCATGGGCCGGCTGGCGGCCTTGGCGTGCGTCCTACGCGGTCAGCAGGCGGCGAACAAGCGCGGAAGGTATCAACACCCCAACCAGGCGCTCAGGATGGTTTTTAGCGGCCAACGACGCGCCGAGCCGGCCCTACATTGCCGGATGCTGCTTTTCATATTCGCTCACCATCGTCTTCAGTGTCTCGATGTACTTCTGTTGCCCGTCGCCCCCCAGCCATCCACCGCGAAACTGTTCTGCATCTTGGTGTTGCCATCATACGAGCCTCCCCATCCAGCTCCCCGCACTACTCCTGCAGAGTCAGCAGGAAGCCCTCAGCAGCACACGGTTGCCATCCTTTGGCGCTGGCTTTCGTTACCGATTGATCCGGATTATCCCATACCCGATGCGGGCAACAAGTTTTTATGAAGAAAAGTTAAATAAATATTTTGCTGCTCTGCGACAGAAGGCGTATTTTTAGGGCTAGAAGCCCGTTGGCCAGCATAATCGTCGTGATTTGTTTCAGATTGTGGTAAACGAACAGGGTAAAACCATGCCGGAGATCCAACCATAAGGAACCAGCGATGAAAAAATATTTAATATGGATTGCCTGCGCTACGATCGGGATCGTCTCCTCCTGCCTGACGGCATCGGCCGCTGTGTTCGATATCGTCGGGTTCAATGGATGGACGGACGGTTGGGGGTCCGGCACGCCAGACTACGCTACGGACGTGCTCGTCAACGCCACCCCCTTGAGCGGAACTGGAGTGTTGAAATACGAGCATGTGGACGGCGACCCGGGCCGCGGCGTGCAACATCTGTTTGACTCGCCTCTGACGGGAACGGTGGATGTCAAGTACAACCTCTATATCCCCACTGGGGCCAACGGCGGCTGGTTTAACGCGTACCTCATGACCGATGCGAGCAGCAATGATGTCTCAAGCTGGGGCGCCACGTACGCACAAAATGGTGGCTGTTGGATCGAGGAGTGGGGCGGCATCACCGGACCGGGCCTCACACGCGACGTGTGGCAGGAAATCAAGTTACACTTCGATTTCGGTGCGGGCACGGCACAATACTTTTTGGACGGCGTGGCAGTGGGCAGTCCCACGGCCATCGCGGGCGTCAGTCTCAGCGGCATCAACTATCAGTTCCAGGAGTCCTATATGGGCGGAGACTCGGCCTTTATCGACGGGCACCCTATCTACTTTGACAATTTCTCCGTGGACAACAACGGCACGACCATCTGGTCGGACGATTTCGAGGGCTACTTCGGCGATCCGAATTTGATCAGCATTGACGCGATCGCCATCGGCAGCGTACCGGTGAGCGGGAGCGTGACGGGTGGCCTGGCGGGCCAGACCGGCGCGTGGAACCCCTTGGACTTGACCGGCAGCCAGATTACGCTGACAAACCTGACCAATGGCGCGGGGTCGGCCTCGGCGATCGGGTTTGTGTTTGATGCAGACAATGTCGGCTATCACGTGCAGCAGGCCGACGCACCGTACAACCCCGGCGTAGTTCTGGCTGCGGATAACCCTGAGCGTTCGTGGGTTACCGGCGGGGAAAGCCCGGTCACATTCAAGTTCACCGGCCTGACCGTGGGCGGGAACTACGAGCTGGCGATTTACTCGACCGGGTATGGCGACGCGCCCGAATCGGCCTTGAAGAGCTACACCATCAACGGCACGGTTTATACCAATCCCGTTAACATCTTGATCACGACGCAAACCGCCGACACCAACGGCGATATTGTCGGGGTTGTGAGCTGTGACGGCGATGCTTACACGTGGTATGCCGAACTGGCCGGGTTTCAACTCAAAGCCAGCGCCGCGCCGCCGGCGTTGGGCGTGACGGTCGCCAGCCCGACGAACAATCAGGCGTTTTCGATCTATACGTCCTTTTCCGCCACCGCCACGGTGGCCAACGGCACGGCGCCGATCACCGTGAGTTTCTACACGAACAGCGCCGCCGGCGCGTTCGCCCAGGCGGGCGCGGCCACGACCAATGTGCCGTACCAGGTGAACCTCGGCACGCTGGCCGCCGGCACCTACCACATCTATGCCGCGGTCACCGACAGCGTGAGCTCGGCCATCTCCGCCACCAATACATTCACGGTGAGCGACCTGCCGCCCACGGTCACCATCACCAACCCGGCCAACGCCGCTTCGTTTGCCGAGGGCGCGCCCATCGCGATCACGGCCACGGCGACGGATGACGGCTCGGTCACCAACGTGGCCTTCTACGCGGATGGCCTCCTGCTCGGCAGCGCCGCCAGCGCGCCGTACACCAACACGTGGAGCGGTGCCACGGCGGGAGCGCACGCGTTGACCGCCATCGCGACCGACAATACGGGCCTGAGCACCACCTCGGCGACGGTCAATGTAACCGTCGTTCAGCCCACCGACGTGATCAGCGTGGACTTTGTGGTCAGCGGCTCCCCAGGTTCAGGCCCCTGCTCGGGCGACACCACCTTGACCGGCACCGACATGAAGAACGCGGTCGGTAATATTTTCACCGGCCAAGCCGGAACGTGGAATGCCCTGAACATCGGTACCTACAACAACAATTCCGCCATCACCGGTTTCCTAACCAACGGCTTGGGCGCCGTGACGACGGTCAAGCTGGCGCTGGGGCTGCAAGCGACAAATGATGCCACTGCGGCGGGCGGCTGGCGCTGCAGCCCGAACGAGGCAGCCACTAACAGCATCAAGCAACTGCGCAACGAGTCAGCTTACCTTTACAGCCCCATGCTAACCGTAGATCATTATGCTTGGGCTTTCACCGGCCTGACCCCGAATGGCCATTACAAGCTGACGCTGTTCGGCAGCGGCGGCAATTCCTTCAGCAATACCGCCAACGGCGTCGCCGCCTCCAAGGATTCGGAAGGCGACTGGAATTGGACGGACATTCAAGCCGATGCCTCCGGCGTGATCCTGGGTACATTGGCGACCACCGGCAACAATGAAACTTGCGGGCTGTATGGCGCGCAGATTCAGGCCATTGCCAACCCGCCGCCGCCGGAGGCGCCGACCAACCTGACGGCCACGGCGGGCAATGCCACGGTGGGCCTGGGCTGGGACGCGGTGACCAACGCCACCGCGGGCTACCTCGTGAAGCGGTCGCTGACGAACGGCTCCTACGAGTTTCTCGGCAGCACGGCGGACGCCAACGCGACGAACTATACGGACAACGCGGTGAGCAATGGCGTCCTGTATTGGTACGTGGTGTCGGCCACCAACCAATGGGGCGAGAGCTCGAACTCGGCGCCGGTCAGCGCCCGGCCGCTGCCGGCCGTGGCGCCGACGCCGGAGCTTTTGACCGGCAGCGGAGTCAACAGCGGGTACAGCCTTGATCCGGCCAGCGGCGAGGTCCGGCTCCAGTTCACGGGCATGGGCGGCATCAAGTATACGATTGTTTACAAGGATGACCTGCTGGACAGCACCTGGCACCCGCTGCCCGCGACGGAAGTGACGTGCACCAACAACGGCACGGGGCCGATGACGCTGGTCTATACGAATGCGCCGGATGTCACCCAGCGCTTCTACCGCGTCGAAGCGCAGTTGCCGTCTCCATAGGCGGGCCGGGTCAGGCTGGCTCGCCGGAGGCCGGGCGCATGCGCCCGGCAGGCGTTCCGTATGGGGTCTACTTCGCCGGGGTGAGCGTCACCTTGCGGAACTCGATGGGACCGTGATCGCCCTGAATAAGCAAGGGGCCCGGCTCGCCCTCTTGCGAGTCCAGCGCGCCCCCGGTAATTCCCGGAATTTCCTGCTGGCTGATCATCCGCGCGCCGTTCAGGTCCACCGTGACCATGCGCCCGACCAGGATGATGTCGTAGGTCTGCCACTCTCCGGCCAGCTTGGCGGCGTTGATGCGCGGCTGAAGGAAACCATAGATGCCGCCGGTGGCGTGGCTGTCCGGCGGCAGCCCGCAGGTGTCCTCGATCTGTACTTCGTACCGGCCCCGCAGGTAGATGCCGCTGTTGCTTTCCTTCGGATAACGGAACTCGGCATGCAGTTTGAAGTCCATGAACTTGCGGAGGGTGACGATGTCCGCGCCGGACTTGAGGTTCGTCATCAGGCCGTTGGTGACGACCCACTGGCTCGCGCCGGAACGCGGCGTCCAGCCGTTCAGCGTGGCGCCGTCAAAGAGTTCCAGCGGCTCACCCCACTCCGGTTCCCGGTCCCGCAGCAGACGGGGCGCGCGCACGCCATCGAAGGGGACCACCCGCCCGGTGCAGGCGAGCGTTTGGCCGCTGATGGCATCGCCTTTGACCTCGCCGCGCATCCACTGATCCCGCTTCAGCGACTCCCACTGGACCGGAAGGGAAAAATGGAATGCGCCGTCGCGGTAAAAGACCTGCCCGATGGGGCGCGCGCTGCCAAACTTCGCCACAAACTGTCCAACTAGTGTCTGGCGGCCCGACAGCCGCACCTCCAGCCAGGACGGGAAGTCGCCGGCCGGATCATGCACCACAATATCCCACCGCCCGATGATCGGTGGCGGCGCAACAGCCCCCGGCTGGGCCCGGGGCGCCATGCAGGATGCGGCCGCGGCCAGCAGCAACACGGCCGCGCACCGTGCGCCAGTGAAAATTCTCCCGGGAATCATTCCTCGTCTTCCTCGCGCTGACGCCTCCGCGGCAGCTCATTTGGCCTGGAAGGCCCGCACCTCCACCAGGTGCACGCCGGGGTTGGCGCTGTTCTTGAGCATGTTGACCCGGATATAGCGGGCGGCGCGCGGCGCAAACTGGTGCAGGTCGCCGGCGGCCGTGGCGGGCTTGGTGTTCGTGCTCAGGTCCACCACCTGCGTCCACTGCGCGCCGTCCACCGAGAGCGCGATGGTGTACTGGTAGTACCGGCCGCCATCCCAGTACGGGAAAACCTGCACGGCGTTGAGCTGGTGCACCTTTTCCAAGTCCACCTGCAGCCACTGCGGATAGGGCCCGGCCCACCAGGCTTGCTCCCGCTCGACGATGCCATCCACTGCATTTTCGGGGACGTACCCCCCCTCTACCGATGAGGCGGTCACCGGCTTGCCGGTGGTGAGGTTCTTCACCACCGCGACCCAGTTGAAGCCCTGCCGCCACAGTTCGCCGGCCCGCTGGCCGTCCACGAACAAGCCGGCCACAACGGTCGCGGTCTTGTCCACCCGGAGCGGGGCGGTATAGGCCGGGGACGCGGCCGTGGGCTCCTTGCCGTCCATCGTGTAGCGCACCGTGCCTTTCATCGCGGACTTCAGCGTGACGGTGGCCGGTTCGCTGATGCGGTCGCCGGGCCGGATCTCGCCGGTCACCACGCCCGCGATGGGCTTGAAGTAATATTCGCGGCTCCAGATGGCGCCGAGGGGTTGGCCGGCGGTGTCGAACGCCCGGGCTTTCAAGATGACCTTGCTGTTCTTGCCGGTGTGTAGCTTGAGCGGGGCGGTGACAAGGGTCGCGCCCGCGCCGGGCTCCTGGCCATCGGTGGTGTAATGAATCCTGGCGCCCGCCACCGGACATTTCAGCGTCACGGTGGAAGCATCGTCAAAAGCGAATTTCGGCAGGATGCCTGAGCCTTCGTCGCCCCGGCCGCCGGCGGCCAGCCAACTGTGCAGCGTCTCGAGCAGGCCCTGCTCCGACGCGGAGAGGCCCGTCAGCAGGCGGTCCAGCACGTCGTCGGCCGCCCCGAGGCGCGCGGCGAAATTCAGATACGGCAGGCCGGTGTAGGGGTTGCGCACGCGCTCGCCGCGCGGCGCCGCCTTATAGCGCAGGAAGGGCACCGCCGCGGCGCCGGACAGTTCCCACAACACCATCTGCCCGCCCAGCATCTTTCCGCCCGGGGGCCACTCCTTCCGCCAGGCGTTCCACTCGTAAACCTCCTTCACGGACTGGTACACGCACGGCGTCCAGGTGACCTGGATGACGGGCCGCCCTTGCTGGAGGTAGTCCGGCGTGGCGCCGTTGTTGCCGTCAATGTGCCAGACCATGACGATCACGTCCTTGGACACCCGGTCCGTAAAGGGCGCATCCTGCCAGGCAATGGCCCGTTTGCCGTGTTTCTTGACAATCGCGTCCATCTTCGCGATATGCCAGGCGAACAAATCGGTGCCGTCCCGGATGCCGTTGGCGTCGCGAAAGGCCTTGGAGTTCACGTCCCGGCTGAGGGGTTCGATGTTGCACTCGTCGCAGCCGATGTGGATGTATGGGGAGGACTTGAAGACGGCGGCCAGCTCGCCGATGATCGTGTCCAAGGCCTCGTACATCTTCGGATTGGTCATGTTCATCACCGCCACGTCGGGCCCGAAGACCTCCGGCGCATCCCGCCGGGCCGCCCCGCTGTGGCCGGGCGTCTCGATCTCGGGGACGAAGGTCACGCCGCGTTCATCGGCGTAGCGGACCAGTTCCTGCCACTGCGCTACCGTGTATACCTTCGGCACGGGTCCGCCGCGCGTGGCCCAGTTCGTCTTGCCGAGCTTGGGATAGGCCGTGGAGGGGAAGGTCCACGCCTGGTCATCGCTCATGTGCAGTTGCAGGAAGCGCAGGCGGTAGAAGCGCAGCAGGTTGACGACGCCCTTGAGCTCATCGAGGGAGTTGTTCTGGCGGGCGATGTCCACCATCGCGCCGTAATACTCGGCCCAGGGCGCGTCCTCGACGTTGATCTTGGGAATCCATAGGCCGCCGGGGCCGCCCTGGAGCGCCTGCAGCAGCAGACTGGTGCCGTGGGCGGCGCCCAGGTACGCCGCGCCGGTGACGGTGACCCGGTCGCTGACCGCGACGGTAAACGCCGCCTCCGGCCGGCCGCGGGCCTCGAGGGCGAGCACAATGTCGCCCGCGCGCCCGCTACCCGTGGCGGGGACCAGTTGCACGCCGCTGATCAGCCGGATTTCCCCGGACAGAATCGCCGCCAGGGGCGCCAGCGACGGGTCGGCGGCGACAATGCGGGCTTGGGAGGTCAAGCGGAGTGCGCCCGAACCCGCGGACTTCACCGACTGCGGCCAGGGCACGAAGTTGAACGCCGGGGTCGCCTCATCGCCGTGGGCCAGCGCCATGAAACATGGCATAAGGAGCACCGCCAAACGCCACTGGAGCCTCATCGTGACCGCCCTCCCAAGAAGAAGACCACGTTGGGTTTGCTCGTGGTCAGAACCCAGATCAGTATGCCATGCCCCGCCGGAAATGCAACTTTCCAGCCTGTGATTCGTGCCTGTGGTTTGGCTAGGGCAAGCCGGTGGCGGGTTGCAAAGTGACCAGATTTGGCTGCGGCTATCGCGCAGGCGCTGGCCGCAGGCCACAACATCAAAGATCATCAACGGCTGCTGGCCATGCACCTAGCCGCCAGCGGCGAATTCACCGCCGCCCAAATCGCCACGCAATTGGACGTCAGCCGCCGGCAGTTCTTCCATTGGCTCACGGCCCTTAAGCAAGGCGGTGTGGAGGGCTTGCTGGCGCGAGAACATGGGGGCGGAGCCCCAGCGAGAGTGCAGGGGCACATTCGCGAGGAACTGCAAGCGGGTTTGCGTAAGGGCCAGTGGAAGCGGGCCAAGGAAATCCAGCATTGGTTGGTCGAGCGCCACCAGGTGAAGATGAGCACCTCAGGAGTGTATTACTGGTTGGGAAAATTGGGCGGGGTCTTAAAGGTGCCGCGCAAGACCCACGCCAAAAAAGACGCGGCCCGGAGCGCCGAATTCCAGCAAACGCTTTGCGCCAAGCTCAAGAGCTTGAACGTGGCTGGTGGAAGGCCGGTACGCATCTGGGTGGCCGATGAGCACCGCGATGGATTGATTCCGGTGGTACGCAAATGTTGGACGCTGCGCGGGCTGCGCCCCACCGCTCCGTACCAGACCAAATATGAGTGGGGTTATCTTTACTCGGCACTGGAGGTGGATGGCGCGAATGCCGCAGAATTTCTCTGTCTGCCGGAGGTCAATCTGACCATGAGCCAGTTGTTCTTGCAACGGTTAGTCGCGCGGGATCCGCACGCCGAACATGTGGTGATCTGGGATCAAGCAGGCTTCCACCCACGCCCTGGCGATCCAACCTTGCCGGCCCATGTCCATCTGCTACCGCTTCCGCCGTACAGTCCGGAACTTAACCCGGTGGAAGCACTCGGCGATCTGATCAAGGATCGACTCGGCAATATCCTGTGGCAGACGCTCGACGCCATGGACGAGGCCATTGGTGAAGAGCTACGGCCGATTTACGAAACCGCCGAACGTGTTCGCAGGTTGGTCTCTCACCCGTGGCTTATCCATCAAGTAAACGCTACCGAGGAAATGAATAGTGCAGTTACGTGCTGAAAGCGGTATCAGGCATTTTTTCGCCACCTGTGAATACCCGTTGTGGCCAGTGAATGCCGATCTGTTGCAAATATAGACGCTTTTTATTGCAACAGATTTGCAACAGTGGAGGCCCAGCGCCGGCCCTTGACTAGGGCGACCGCGGAAGCACCGCTTGGATGCGGAAGAAGCGCTGTGTGGCCGCAGAACCCGGCACGTCCCGCGTGGTTGTGGCGCCAGCGTCGGGGCTGACCAACCCCGGAGGCGAATTCGTCGTCCACGACCCACTCAGCAGATCATCGCAGCTTTGCACCTGATACAGGCGCGTCGGGTGGCTGCTCCAGGTGACTGTCGAGGTTGAGCCGCCGGAGTTCAGGCTGAAGGCCGTGATGCGTAGGTAGTCGTGGGCGTCGAAGGGATTGGTGTCCGCAACGTACTCGTCTTTATCCTTCACGCCATCGCTGTCGCTGTCGGTGGTGGCGTTCATATTGGTCAGGCTACCCGCACGGAAATACTCCCAACTGTCGGGTATCCCGTCGCCATCCGTGTCCGGCCCGCGGTCCAACGCGTCGGTTTGCACGAACGCCAGCGCGTTGCTCAGGCTGATCCAGCCGATGTTGGCGCCATAGACGTAACCGCTCAGGTTGCCGGTCAGCAGGTCAATGCGCGGCTGGCCGTAGCTTTGTTCGAAGGTGATCCAGCCGATGTTGGCTCCGTATGCGCAGCCGCGGAGGTTGCCGGCGCCGTCGTGATTGACACCGTAGTCGTTGGTGGCGAGGTTGCTGTACGCGAATCCGTTGACCGGGCTGCCGCTGCCGAGGTGAATCCAGCCGAGATTCGCCCCGTAGAGGTAGCCCGAGCAGACGAACTCGCCGATGACCGCGCCGTTGGTGCCGCCGTCGCCGCGTCCATCAATCCAGCCTGCGTTCGCGCCGTAGGCGTACCGGTTGGTCGTGTTGATGGTGGAACTGGCACGGACCGCGATCGCCAGGCACAACGCGGCCATGATGATAGCCAGCGTTTTCATGTCGCCTCAGTATGAGAAATTATCCCACGGGTTCGCAACGAAGCCAATCCCGGGAGGATTAACCTGAATCGGCGCCCGATTGTTGCCAGGCCCGATGTTGTAGTCCCCACCAAGACCGTTCCCGCTAGCGCTGTTGCGTACGATCAGGTTCGCGAATGACACCCAGCAGTCGATGCCGGCGGCGGCATTGCGCGTGACGCTGTTGCCATCGAGCCGATTATTGTTTCCCGCCTTGATCCCGGCGCCGAGGATGGGGGGGCCGACTAAGGGGAATCCATTCTGGTCGCATTGATTGGCCAACACGCAGCAGTACGACCCGATTTCGATGCCATCGTTTTGGTTCGCGGTGGCAACGCAGTTCTCGACGGTGCTGGCGTCACCAACATTGAACCCATCCGCGCCATTCCCGGTCGCCGTGCAGCCGGTGAGCTTGCAGCCCGAGCGCGGCATGGGGGGTGGCGGTACGCCGCTGTTGACTGTCAAGAAACCGTGCGCCGCGTTCCCCTCGGCCACGCAGTTGGCGACGCGGACATTCCACTGCAAGTTGAATCCGTTCAGCATATTGCTCTTCGCGATACAGCCGCTGAGCGACGAACTGGCGCAGACCTGGAAGCCTTCTCCCAGGTTGCCCTCCGCCGTACAGTCAGCCACGCGCGCTCCTCCTTGGTAGAGAACAATGCCCATGGTGTTGGTAATCGCCGTGCAGCCAATGAGCACGCTGCCGCTACCGGCTGCAAACCCTGCCCCCGGATTATTGCCGCTCGAGGTGCAACTCTTCACCGTGGCTTGCCCGCCTGTGAACAAACCCGGTCCGTTGCTGTTGTTCGCGAACTGGCAGTCCGCCACCGTCCAACCGCTGCCGATGTTGGCGCCTCCGCCGGCTCCTCCTCCGCTATTGCTGGACACGCGCAAGTCCTTCAGTTCTCCGTTGTTGGCGTTCGTGGCACTGATGCCTGACTGCGCCCAGTCGCGGATGACGCCGTTGTACACATGCAGGTTGGTCACGGCCGCAGGCACCGCAATACCGTTCCCGCCCCCCGCACCGCCCTGCAGCACAAAGCCCCGCAGATCAATCGTCACGTCGTTGGCTTGGACGATAATCCCATCCGGCGCGGTGGCGAGCCCTACCAAGTTGGTGACGAGATAATAAGAGCCGGGCGCTGTGATCGTCCACGGCAGATTGGTGATCGGAATGCGCGGCTCGATTTGGTCCAGCGTTTTCATCATCGGCGCCGGTGCGCCCGGTGGCGTCAGGGCGCCTTGCGAAAACGCGGACGGTGCGCCGAGGAACAGAGCCACGGCGCAACAGGCGATGAACCATACGAATCTTTGCATGACTTCCTCCTCCCACACGACTTGTTGATAAAAAACACTTTTCGGGCGGTTTTGGGCACACGCCCTTTTAGGCCAGCCTAAAAAGACATTTTGATCGTATTGAAACATGCGTGGATGTCAAGCACGAAAAAAAGAAAGATAAGAAGCTCAGGGAGCGCTCAGCTGACGATATTCAGGCGTTTCTGAAGTTCCTGGCGGAGCAGGCGGGTGCGGCCGAATGGCAAGTCAAGCAGGCCAACCATGCCTTACGCCTTCTGTATGAACAGTTTCTACCGAACTACCGGCTAGGCATGATTCGCGCCAGTTACGGCTCAAAAGTCAGCATGCAGAAGACCGCGGTCAGAAGCCCATGCCTTGCGGTATCGTTTTTTCAGAGCGCGTAAACAAGCGCTGATGCCGGATCTGCCCGGCCGGTGACACAACCGCCGGACGTTGAAATGCCGGTTCTTGAGCTGGCATTTAACTTGCTATTAACGCCGGGGTGGGTGCGATGAGCAGCATGAAATGGAGATCCATGTTGCCGGTTGTCACAGGTCGAAGAACCGGAAACCTACGGCGGGAGAGAAAGCGAGGGAGGTAATCATGCGCTGGGCACAAGTCACGAGAATGTTGTACTTGGCGGCCGCGGCGGCGGGCAGCTCCGTGCGCGCGGCCGACACGGGCGCCACCGTCAACGCCGAGGCTGGGGATCTGACGGCGCTCAACCTGGAAACGCTGATGAACATCCCGATCCGGGCGGCGTCCGGCTTCGAACAGACGTCCTCCGAGGCGCCCTCGTTTGTCACGATCCTGACCGGCAACGAACTCCGGTCCTTCGGTTACCGATCGTTGGGCGACGCGTTGTCGAGCGTCGCCGGCTTCTATTCCACCTACGACCGCTCGTACAACTACCTCGGGGTGCGCGGTTTCAACCGCCCCGGCGATTACAATACGCGCACACTGGTCTTGATCAATGGCGTGCGCGTGAACGACCCGCTCTACAGCACGGGCCGCACGGGGATGGATTTCCCGCTCGATCTCGATCTGATTGATCACATCGAGGTGGTGCGCGGGCCGAGTTCGTCCCTGTACGGGAGCAGCGCGTTTTTGGCGGTCATCAACGTCGTCACCCGCACGGCGAAGGACGTCGCGCCGGCCGAGACAGCGCTCGCGGCCGGCAGCTACGACGCCTTCAGCGGCCGGCTCAGTCTGGCTCATGTTTTCGGGGAGAAGGGCAGCCTCCTCATTTCCGGCAGCCTGCTGAACAGCGCGGGTGACGATTTATACTTCCCGTTGTACGATACGCCGACCAACCACCACGGCGTGGCGCAGGGCCGTGACGGCGAGAAAATGGGCTCGCTGTTCGTGCAGGGGCATTACGGGGACTTGACGCTGCAAGTGGTCCATATGGATCGCAACAAGGGCCTGCCTACGGCGAGCTTCGACACGATCTTCAACGATCCGGCCGGCCAGAACCGCGACCGGGAGACCCTGGTGGACCTCTCCTGGGCCGGGGAACTGGCGCCGGACTGGACGGGACTGGCGCGCGTGGGCTATCAGCACTACGTTTACGGCGCCGACTGGCCGTACGACGTCGCTCCGGCCGGAGCCCCTCCGGACCGCATGGTCACCTACGACCGGGCCTCCTCGGATTCCATCGGCGGCGAGGCCCGGGTCACCACCAAGGCCCTGCCGCGGAACACCATGACCGCCGGTGTGGAGGTCCGCGATGTGTTCGGCCTCGACCAGCGCTACATCGTGGCGGGATCGAATGTGTTGGACAGCCATGAAACGCAAGTCGATCTGGGCTTCTACCTTCAGGACGAAATCCACATGGCCGCCTGGGCCATGATCAATGCGGGCGTGCGCTACGACCGCCTTGAACCCTATGGCGACGATGCGCTGAGTCCGCGAACCGCGCTGATCCTGAAGCCGGCGGAGAGTTCCACGCTCAAGTTGATCTACGGCGAAGCGTTCCGTGCCCCCAACGCCTACGAACGGTTCTACGATGACGGCACCAGCATAAAGGCCAGTACGGGGTTGAAGCCCGAGAACATCCGGACCTACGAAATGGTCTGGGAGCAGCAAGTCAGCGCGCGCTTGCAACTGAACGCGGCCTTGTACAGGAATGAGATCAATAACCTGATCACCCAGGTCGAAGATCCCGCTGACGGCCTGTTGGTCTTCCGGAACCTGGACAAGGCCGAGGCGCAAGGATTCGACGTGGAAGGCATCGCGGACCTGCGCGGCGGCTTCCAAGTGCGTGGCAGCTATTCCTTCTGTCAGACGAAAAATGCCACCACCGACGCCCGGCTCAGCAACGCGCCCGAACACATGGCCAAGCTCAATCTGCTGGCGCCGGTGGTCCCCCGCTGGCTGTCCGTCGGGCTGGAGGTCCAGTACCTCAGCTCCCGCCTGACGGTCCTGGGGGAGGAAACCCGGGACTACGTCGTGGTCAATGCCACGTTGCGCACGCAACGACTGGCCCCGAACCTGGATCTGGCGTTGAGTGTCTACAACCTTTTCGATACAAATTATAGTGATCCAGTCGGTTCGGAAATCGCCGGCGGAACGGTGGCGCAGGACGGACGGACCTTGCGGCTGAAGGCCGTTTATCGCTTCTAGCGGAGTGCGTATGAAAATTGGTCATCCCTGGGTACGGGGCGGCCTGCTGGCCGCTTGGGCCTTGCTGGTCGCGATGGGCGCCAGGGCCGAGACGGACGAACATGCGGCCAAGCTCAAGGCCGCGTACGTGTACAACTTCCTGAAGTACGCGGAGTGGCCGCGTCCTGAGATCGCCGGCTCGAACGCGCCCTTCGTATTCGCCGTCGTGGGCCAAAACGGTATGCGAGCTGCGCTGATGAGCGCGTTGGCGGGCAAGACCGTGGCGGGCCGGCCCATCCGCGTGCGGACTTTTGCCGACGCGGCGGCTCTGGCCGTCGATCCGGCGCCTGGCGATGCGCTGTACGTGGAGGTCACGGCTCAACCCGACTGGGACACCATTTGCAAAGCGCTGGCCGGCCGCCCGGTCCTGACCATCGCGGAAATGCCCGACTTCTGCGCGGCCGGCGGCATGCTCAACCTCCGCGAGCAGGAAAACCATGTGCGTTTCGAGGCCAACCCGGCCGCCGTCAAGGCCCGCGGCCTCAAGCTCTCCGCGGAACTATTGAAGCTGGCGACCATTGTCAACAGCGATAAGACCTTCTGACCGCGCTGCCGTTCGTGCGCTGCACGAACTCTTCAGGCGTTGGGCACGGATCTGACCTTGCCCCTGCGGGGCACCCCTCCGGGGACGGTCAGACCGTACCCCACGCCTGATCTCCGCCCCCACAGGACGGTTTTCCTTGCCTTCCCGCTCTTGGCGCGCCACTTTCCCACTCAACAGGCATTCACGAAGACAACGCCACCCCCGCCAGTAGCCAGCGTTGCGCTGGCTACTGGCTCGTGGGCTTTTATTTCTTGGCACGAAGGTTGCTCATTTACGTTGCCGAGGATCTCGGGAGTGCTCTGCCAACGAGTGGAACCTCAGCGTCACGCCGTACGGCATCCCCGCGGTTGGCGGTGAGAACTCGGGCGATGAGGCAGGGTGAACTTTCCGGTTGACGCGACGACGCGGTTCCAGCCGGAGCAGGCGGGAGGCAGCAGGCAGGGGTCGAAACCATGAAGGGGTCAAAGCCATGAAGATGTCCGGGCTGCGGTTGTGCGACATCACCATCAAACGCAAGTTGATCCTGATCGTCATGCTCACGACGCTGACCGCGCTGGTGCTGTCCACCGCGGTCTATATGGCCAACGAGATCGTGATGTCCCGCCGGCAGTTGCGCGAGAACCTCTCCGGGACGGCGGCCATGCTCGGGCATGCTTGCACGGCCGCGCTCTCCTTCGACGATGCCAAGGCCGCCACGAACAGCCTCGCGACGCTGGAGGCCAAACCTTGGATCAGCGCCGCCTGCGTCTATAAGAGCGACGGCACGCCCTTCGCGTCGTACACCGCCAAGGCCGAAGTGTCCCTGCCGGCGGGCCGCGCGTATGAGGAACTGCAGCGCACGGCCACCGAGGTCTGGTTGATCGCCGACCGGTTTGCCCATGTCTGGCATCCCATCCTGCGGGACGAGGACCGCCTCGGGGTCATCCATCTGGCCGCCGACACGGCGCCGCTGACCGCGCACCTCCGGCGGCAGATCGCGGGCGCGGTGGGCATCCTGCTTGCCGCCGCGCTCGTCGCCTGGTTTTGCGCGACGCGCCTGCAGCGCATCGTATCCATACCCATCCTCAACATGATCGAGACGATGAACGCGGTGACGCGGGAGAGCCGTTACGACGCCCGCGCCACCTGGCACGGACGCGACGAACTCGGCATGCTGGTGGACGGCCTCAACGGCATGCTGGGACAGATCGAATCGCACGTGGCCGAACACAACCGCTACAGCGAAACGCTGGAACGCCAGGTGGCGGAACGCACCGCGGACCTGATGGCGGCCAAGGAACGCGCCGAACAGGCCAGCGCGATCAACGAGGCCCGCGACATGCGCCTGCGCGTGCAGAACGAGGCCCTGGCGCGGCTGGTGGTCGAAGCGGCCCTCCATGCTGGCGACTTTGCGGCGGCAGCGCGGTTGATCTCTGAGGTCGCCGCGCGGACCTTGGGCGTGGAGCGCGTGGGTATCTGGCTGTTTAGCGCCGACCGTGCCTTCATCGAGTGCGCGGATCTATTCGAAGCATCCGCCGGCCGGCACTCGTCCGGCGCGCGCTTTGCGGCGCAGGAGCATGCCGCCTATTTTGCCGCCCTGGAGTCGTCCCGCTCGATCATGGCACACGACGCGTATGCCGACCCGCGCACGGCGTCTTTTGCCGTCCCCTACCTGAAAACCGTGGGCATCACCTCCATGCTGGATGCCGTCATCCGGCACTCGGGCCGGGTGGTGGGCGTGGTCTGCCACGAGCACGTGGGCCCAGCGCGCCACTGGGAACTGGACGAAGAGAGCTTCGCGGGGTCCGTCGCCGACCTCATGGGCCTGGCGATGGAAGCAGGCGACCGCCGCAAGGCACGGGAGGAACTGGTGGCCGCAAAGGAGGCGGCCGAAGCCGCGAACAAGGCCAAGTCCCAGTTCCTCGCCAACATGAGCCACGAAATCCGTACGCCAATGAACGGCATCCTCGGCATGGCGGAACTGCTGAGCGATACGGAACTGACCGCCCGCCAGAAGAACTTCAGCAACGCTATTCGCAGCTCCGGCGAGCATCTCCTGAAGATCATCAACGACATCCTGGATTTCTCGAAAATCGAGTCTGGTTGCATCGAACTGGAGACCCTCAACTTCGACTTGCGCCAAGTGCTGGAACAGATGCTGGACCTGTTTGCCGAACAGGCCAGCCGCAAAGGCGTGGAACTGGTGCTGGACGCGCCGCCCGATTTGCCCGCCCGCGTACGCGGCGATTCCGGCCGGCTGCGGCAGGTGCTGATGAACCTGGTGGGCAACGCGATCAAGTTCACCGCGCACGGCGAAGTGACTGTGCGGGTGTCCGCGACACGCCGCGCCAGCGACCAGGCGCAGTTCCGTTTCGAGGTTTCCGACACCGGCATTGGCATCGCGCCGGAGTATCATGCGCGGCTATTCCAGTCTTTTATGCAGGCGGACACCTCGACCACGCGCCGGTATGGGGGCACCGGGCTGGGACTCGCCATTTCACGCGAACTCGTGCGCCTCGCCGGCGGAGAAATCGGTCTCCACAGCGCTGTGGGCCAGGGGGCGACCTTCTGGATCGAGATCCCGCTTCAGTTGCAGGCCGAGCAGGGGGCGAAACTCCCGACGCTGGAGGCCGGACTGCAGGGCCTGCGCGCTCTGATCGTGGACGACAACAAGACCAACCGGGATATCCTGACCACCCAACTGTCCGCCTGGGGCCTGCGTCCGGTGGCCATTGATTCCGCGGAAGCAGCCCTATCCGTCCTCGCGGCGGCATCCCGCGGGGATGACCCGTTCCGCCTGGCCATCCTCGATCTGCACATGCCCGACAAGGACGGTCTGACACTGGCCCGGGAGATCAAGGCCGACGCCACACTCGCACCGTTCCCCTTCATCATGCTGACCTCCGGCGACTCGGAGCACACGCTGCGTGAGGCGCGGGCGGTGGGGATCAACCAGTACGTGCGCAAACCCGTTCGGCAATCGGACCTGTACGAATGCGTGTTGGAGGTTCTTGGGCTGGCGTCCGGCGCCGGCGCACCGCGCGCCCTGCGCCGGCCTGTCCGGGCGGAGTCTCCGCAACTCAGCGGCTGCGTATTGCTCGCCGAGGACAACCTGATCAACCAGGAGGTCGCCCGCGCCATACTCGAAAGCCTGGGTTGCATGGTCAGGGTCGTGGATAATGGACGCCAAGTGGTCGCGCATGCGTTCGACCAAGGCATTGACGTCATCCTGATGGACTGCCAGATGCCCGAGTTGGACGGTTACGCCGCCACGGCGGAAATCCGGTTGCTGGAGGCCAACAGGCAGCGCGCGAAGCGATTGCCGATCGTCGCCCTCACCGCCCACGCGCTGATGGACGACCGCGAGAAATGCCTGGAGGCGGGCATGGACGATTACCTGACCAAGCCCCTGCAAACAGCGGAGTTGCGCCGCGTGCTGTCCCGCTGGCTGCGACCGGCGGAACCGGCGCCTGCGGCAACCCCGGCCGGGAACGGAGCCGGGGCGCCCGTGGCCCCGACCGCACGCCCCCCCGGACCTTCGTCATCGCCGGCGGTTCCCGCTTCGACAGCCAGCGCTGGGGTCGCCAAGGCGGAGGCGGTCTTCGACCGCGCCGCAGTTCTGCAGCGCTGCCGGGGCGACGAGGCTCTGATGACCAGGCTGATCGAGGCCTTTATGCAGCAGTCGGCGGAAGACCTGGCCGCGATCCGCAACGCCGCCGCGAGCGTCGACCTGCAGCGCGTGCTGTGCGCCGCGCATCGGCTCAAGGGCTCCGCCGCCAACTTGTCGCTGGAGAGCATCCGGCAAGCCGCCGCGGCCGTGGAAGCCGCGGGTCGCGGCCGGAACCAGGGCCAGCTCAGCGCCGCCGTGGACGCCTTGCAGGCCGAAATCGCAAGTCTGACAGCGGTGGTGGTCGGCGGACGCGAGACCTGCCTGCCGGAGGCCCGTCTGGCCGCCGTTGCGAGTCAAGGGGAAGCAAGACGATGAAGGCAGCTCGGCATGGTGACGATCGGAGACGGGTGCTCTTCGCGGATGACGATGCCACGGAACGGCTGCTGGCGCGCAGCCATCTCGAAGCGGTCGGTTTTGACATGCTTGAGGCGCGGGACGGCAGCGAGGCCGTGGCCCTGTTTGCCAGCGAGCAGGTTGATGTGGTGGTGCTCGACATCCTGATGCCCAACCTGGACGGGTACGCGGCCTGCCAGCGCATCCGCCAACTTCCCAAGGGTCGGTTCACCCCCATCCTCATGATGACGGCGATGGAGGACTTAGACGCCATCAACCGTGCGTATGAAGTGGGCGCGAGCGAGTTCACGGTGAAGCCCGTGCACTGGACGGCGGAGATCCATCGCCTCCATAACATGATCAAATCGGCGGAAGCCGTGGCCGGTCTCCAGCAGGCGGAGAACGAGTTGCGCGCCGCCCGGGACGAGTGGGTGCGGACCTTCGATGCCCTCGATGACATCGTCATGATCATGGATCGGGAACTGCGCGTGACCCGCTTGAATGCCGCGGGCCGGAAGGCCTTCGCGAAAGTGGGATGCGATCCGCTGGGCGGCGTTTGCTTCGCTCGGTTTCAGTTGCACGATTCCTGTGAAGCGTGTCGTCTTTGTCCCAATCGGGAGTGTTTGGCCAGCGGCAAGACCGGAACCGTTGAGATGGAATATCACGGGCTGGGCACCTTTCGGGTTTCGGCGTCAGCGCTGCGCAACGCCGCGGGGGAGGTGCAGGGCCTCGTCCATCTGGCTTGCGATATCACCGAGCAGCGGCAACTGGAAAACCAGCTCCGGCAGGCGCAGAAGATGGAAACCATCGGTGTGCTGGCGGGGGGCGTCGCGCACGATTTCAACAACCTGATGCAGGTCATTAATGGGTTCGTCGATCTGCTGGGCCACGAAGTGACCGGGCATCCCGCCTCGGAGCAGTATCTCGAGGAAATCCGGCGCGCTGTTGTGCGGGGTCGCGATGTGACCCGCCAACTCCTGACCTTCGGCCGCAAGAGCGAACCGCGAAAAGTGCTTCTCGATTTGAACAAGGAACTGACCGATCTGCGCGGTTTGGTGGAACGCACCTTGCCGAAGAATGTGCAGTTGACCGTCGCGCTTGATCCGCACCTGATCGTCGTTGAAGCCGACCAGTCCCAATTGAGCCAGATCGTCATCAACCTCAGCACGAATGCCGCGTACGCCATGCCGAACGGCGGGAAACTCCTCATCGAAACCCGTTGCCTGCAGGCGGACGACCGTTTCTGCCAGGAACACGCCGGAATGAAGCCTGGCGAGTATACCTGCCTGACGCTGACCGACACCGGTCAGGGCATGGACGTCCACACCCAGGCGCGCGCGTTTGAGCCCTTTTTCACAACGAAACCTTTCGGCCAGGGCAACGGGCTCGGTCTGGCGGTCGTCTACGGCATTGTCAAGAGCCATGGAGGCTTCATCTCGTGCTACAGCGAGGTGGGCCATGGTACGGCCTTCAAGATCTACCTGCCGATCATGCGCCGGACACTCCCCGCGCCAGCCGAGACGGCCGTCGCGAACAGTCCGGCCGGCGGCGGCGAAACGATCATGGTGGTGGATGACGAGTCGTCCCTGCGCCGGCTGGGCGAGGCGATTCTGTCGCGGGCCGGTTATCGGGTGATCACGGCGCCTGATGGCGAAACCGCGCTCGAACTGCTCGCCAGCCTGCAACCGCGGCCGGAACTTATTGTGCTTGATCTCAGCATGCCGGGTATGGGCGGCGAAAGCTGCCTGACCCAGGTTACTCGTGATTATGCCGACGTGAAGGTCCTGGTGGCCACGGGCTTCTCGGCGAACCTGACGCGGGAAAAACTTATGGCCCTGGGGGCCGTGGGCGTCATCGGCAAGCCTTACGCCGTCAATGATATCTTGCAGAAAATCCGTCGCGTGCTGCACCCGGTCCAGGCTGGTAAATAGCAGGCCGCTTGGGGGAGGCCCTATGAAACGCATCATAACGATTGACGAGCAGGCGTTCATCGATGCCCTGCGCCATGCGTTCGCGGAGGACAAGGAGCCGACGACGCTGACGTACGCGTTAGCGTCTGGCGCACTAGTGCCGCTTTCGCGCCTGATCGGCGAGCAACGCAAGGCACTTCGGGAGTGGGTACCGGCCAGAATTCCGGCATCTCTTTTATGGGGCGGGCTGGGATTGTTCTCGCTTTTTCTGCCAGGCCTGTGCCAGAGCCGTGGCCTGCGCCAGTTGCGCGGCTGACATTTCCCTGGCCAGTTTTGAGCGCAGCTCGCCAGCCTGGGGTTGCCCGGAAGCCTCCGCCAGCAAAAACCATTTGCAGGCCTCCACTTTATCCGCGATCACGCCTGCGCCCATCAGGTAACTGCTGCCCAGGTTGTATTGCGCATCGGCATGCCCCTGTTCGGCGGCCCGGCGATACCATTGGACGGCTTCCGTTGGATTCTTAACCAACCCCTTGCCGAAAGCGTAACAAAAACCCAGGTTGTATTGTGCCTCGGCGCGGCCCTGTTCGGCGGCCCGGCGAAACCAATGGGCGGCTTCCGTCGCGTTCTGGCCCACCCCTGCGCCGGTTACGTAGCAATTGCCCAGGTTGTATTGCGCCCCGGCATGCCCCTGTTCGGCGGCTTTGCGATACCACTTGGCGGCTTCCGTCGGATCCGGCACCAAGCCTCTGCCGAATTCGTAGCACAGGCCCAGGTTGAATTGCGCACCGGCCTGACCCTGTTCGGCGGCCTTGCGCCACCACATGGCGGCTTCGGTTGCGCTCTTGTCCACCCCTGCACCGAGCCAGTAGCAACGGCCCAGGTTGTTCTGTGCGCCGACATGGCCCTGTTCAGCGGCTTTACGATACCACCGGGCGGCTTCCGTCGCGTTCTTGTCCACCCCATGACCCTGCTCGTAGAAAAAGCCCAGTCGGCACTGTGCGTCGGCATCGCCTTGTTCGGCGCGTGTCCGCATGCTGGCCGTGTCGGGCAGGACGTTGGTCGTTGTGTTGGCACTGGCCATAGGATTGCCGGCAGCGCCTGCCATCGCCGACCCCGCCGTCACGGCCACCGCGCAAACCAGGGTTCTTCTCAACATGGATTCTAC
>Ga0209048_10001887_pt1 | contig 21167 bp, 21 predicted proteins | sample FrelakmetCRP12CR_FD_187146 | JGI IMG/M metagenome (GOLD analysis project Ga0209048, IMG submission 187146) | Freshwater lake sediment microbial communities from the University of Notre Dame, USA, for methane emissions studies - CRP12 CR (SPAdes)... | ecosystem: Environmental > Aquatic >... | reverse complement strand
ACCCCGATTCGCTGCCCGGCTACTACGGCCTCGCGGAAGGCTCGTGGAAGCACTTCGCCAAGGTCTGGGGCGTCGACTTCGAGTGGATCAAGAAGCAGTTCGCGCCCGGCATGATGGGCAAGCCGGGAATGACGGTGTCGCGCTGGATCGACGGCGTATTGGAGAACAACGAGTTGATCGACCAGCCGTCGAACCTGCGCGGCCAGATCTTTTGGGGCCACGCGCCGAACTCGCAGTCGCGCGGGCTCGAGATGAAGAAGGCGATGGACAAGCTCGACTTGCTCGTCGTCATCGATCCGTACCCGTCGGCGACGGCAGCGATGGCGGCGATGCCGGGCAAGGCCGAGGACCTCAACCCGAACCGCGCCGTCTACCTGCTGCCGGCGTGCACGCAGTTCGAGACCAGCGGGTCGTGCACGGCGTCTAACCGTTCGCTCCAGTGGCGCGAGAAGGTCATCGATCCGTTGTGGGAGAGCCGCACCGACCACATGATCATGACCCAGCTCGCCGACCGGCTTGGCTTCGGTAAGGAACTGGTCAGGAACTACAAGATGGTCCAGGGCAAGGGCGGCATGGAACCCGAGACCGAGTCGATCCTGCGCGAGATCAACCAGGGCATGTGGACCATCGGCTACACGGGCCAGAGCCCGGAGCGGCTCAAGGCGCACATGCGCAACATGAACGTCTTCGACGTGAAGACGCTCAGGGCCAGGGGCGGCGTTGACAAGGAGACGGGCTACAAGCTCGACGGCGACTACTTCGGCCTGCCGTGGCCGTGCTTCGGCACACCCGAACTCAAGCACCCGGGCTCGCCGAACCTGTACGACACGTCGAAGCACGTGATGAACGGCGGTGGCAACTTCCGCGCCAACTTCGGTGTCGAGCGCGACGGCGTGTCGCTGCTCGCTGCCGACGGCTCGCACTCGCTGGGCGCCGAGATCACGACCGGCTACCCCGAGTTCGACCACATCCTGCTCAAGAAGCTCGGCTGGTGGGGCGACCTGACCGAAGCCGAGCAGAAGGCAGCCGAAGGCAAGAACTGGAAGACCGATCTCTCGGGCGGGATCCAGCGCGTCACGATGGCACGCGGCTGCCACCCGTTCGGCAACGCCAAGGCGCGCGCCGTCGTCTGGAACTTCCCCGACCCGATCCCGCAGCACCGCGAGGCGCTGTACTCGAACCGGCCCGACCTGATCGCGAAGTACCCGACGCACGACGACAAGAAGGCGTTCTGGCGCCTGCCAACGCTGTTCAAGTCGGTGCAGGAAAAGAACAAGGACATCGGCAAGCAGTTCCCGCTGGTGATGACCAGCGGGCGCCTGGTCGAGTTCGAGGGCGGCGGCGACGAGACGCGCTCCAACAGGTTTCTGGCGGAACTGCAGCAGGAGATGTTCGTCGAGATCAACCCGAAGGCGGCGAACGACCGCGGCATCCGCAACGGCGAACTCGTCTGGGTCAGTTCGCCGACCGGCGCGCGGATCCAGGTCCGCTCGCTCGTCACCGAGCGCGTCGGACCGGGGACGGTGTTCCTGCCGTTCCACTTCGCGGGACGCTGGCAGGGCGCGGACCTGAAGCAGTACTACCCGTCGGGCGCCGCGCCCATCGTTCGCGGCGAGGCGGCCAACACGGCGACGACCTACGGCTACGACAGCGTGACGATGATGCAGGAGACGAAGACGACGCTGTGCCAGGTCGAACGATCGGCCTGAGGAGACGAGATGCACCTGCCCCTAGCCCCTACGCGTTCGCTGGAGTCTTGACATGGCACGAATGAAGTTCATCTGCGACGCCGAGCGTTGCATCGAGTGCAACGGCTGTGTCACGGCCTGCAAGGCCGAGCACGACGTGCCCTGGGGCATCAACCGGCGCCGGGTCGTCACGCTCAACGACGGCGTTCCGGGCGAGAAGAGTATCTCGGTCGCTTGCATGCACTGCAGCGACGCGCCGTGCATGGCCGTGTGCCCAGTGAACTGCTTCTACCGCACCGACGAAGGCGTCGTGCTGCACGACAAGGACGTGTGCATCGGCTGCGGCTACTGCAGCTACGCGTGCCCGTTTGGCGCACCACAATTCCCGACCAACGGCACATTCGGCCTGCGCGGCAAGATGGACAAGTGCACGTTCTGCGCCGGCGGGCCCGAGGGCAACGGCAGCCAGGCCGAGTTCGAGAAGTACGGCCGCAACCGCCTGTCCGAGGGCAAGCTTCCGATATGCGCCGAGATGTGCTCGACCAAGGCCCTGCTCGGCGGCGACGGCGACGTGGTGGCCGACATCCTGCGCAACCGCGTGCTCGTGCGCGGCAAGGGCAGCGAGGTCTGGGGCTGGGGCACGGCGTATGGCAAGCCCGCCGCCGCCGGCGCTGCGCCCGTCAAGGAGGGCACCAAGTCATGAGGCAACTTCCTGCACTGCAGATCGTCTGCGCACTGCTGCTCGCCGCCTGCGGCGGGCCTTCGGGCAAGGCCGACGCCCCCACGGCCAGGAGCGCCGACCAGCCGCCGTGGGAGGCCGCGGCCAACCCGTTCGTCGTTCCGGGCTGGACGTCGGGCGACAAGGCAAGCTGGCAGGCGCAGATGACACAGCGCGCGCAGAACCAGAATGAATACCTGCGTGCGAACTGAATGACGACGGCGGCACCGCCCATTCCGGGAGACACCATGCACGCGATGATTGCAACTCCGCTGCGCAGCGCGGTCCTGGCCTGCGCGCTGGCGCTCGCGGGTTCGGCCTGGGCCCAGGGCGCCAGCGTGCCGACGGGTGCCAACGCGGGCACGCCGGCCGGCTTCGTGGCACCGGCCGAACCGAAGCCCGATGAGAGCAACGCCCAGCGCGCAAAGAGTCAGCCGGGCAACAACGCGCCGAACTGGCGTGCCGTGCGCGACTCGGGCAACGTGCCAGGCACCACGACGGCGGCGGGCGCAGAGGCTGGCACGTTGATCCAGAGTTTCACGCAGTATCCCGGCTCGCGCAACACCACGGCCGGCGAGGCCTGGCGCCAGGTGCGCAACAACTGGATCCTGCCCTATGGCGGCGCGCTGCTGGTGATCGTGATCGTCGCGCTCGCGCTGTTCTACTGGCGCCGCGGCAGCATGGGCGGGCACATGCCCGACACCGGACGCGTGATCGAGCGCTTCACGTACTTCGAGCGCGCGGTCCACTGGAGCGTGGCGATTGCTTTCGTCCTGCTCGCCGTGTCGGGTCTGGTCATGGCGTGGGGCAAGTTCTTCCTGCTACCGATCATCGGCGGCACGCTCTTTGGCTGGCTGACCTATGCGCTGAAGACGGCGCACAACTTCGCCGGTCCGCTGTTCACGGTGGCACTGTTCGTCTTCATCGCGACCTACCTGCGCGACAACTTCCCCCGCGCGGGTGATCTGAAGTGGCTCGCCGTGGGCGGAGGGATGTTCGATGGCGAGGAGATCCCGTCGCATCGCTTCAACGCGGGCGAGAAGGTCGTTTACTGGGGCGGCGTGATCGTGCTCGGGCTGGTCGTCGCCTGCTCGGGGCTCTGGCTCGACAAGTTGATCCCGGGGCTGGCGTATCTGCGCGCCGACATGCAGGTGGCGAACATGATCCACTCCATCGCGGCGGCGTTGATGATGGCGCTGTTCTGCGGCCACATCTACCTCGGCACGATAGGCATGAAGGGGGCATACCAGGGGATGCGCACGGGCCACGTCGACGAAGCCTGGGCGAGGGAGCACCATAAGCTCTGGTTCGACGACATCCGCGACGGCAAGATCCCCGCGCAGCGCTCGCCGGTGGCGGGCCCAGCCGCAGCGGGCAAGCCGGTTGCGCAACGCATCTGACAGCAGGAAGACGACCATGTCACGCTCCACACCCGCACGCTTAGTCCTCGTCCTGGCGGCTGCCTTCTGCACCGTCACACTGGCCAAGCTTCCGGCGCCAAGCGACGAAGCCAAGGCCAAGGCCGCCGAGGCGGCAGCCAAGTCCGCATGGGGCGACAAGGTCGCTGCGTATCAGCTCTGCAAGTCGCAGGATGCGGTTGCCGCGGGCTACCACGCCGGGATGAAGAAGGCGGGCAAGGACGCCAAGCAGCCCGTCGCCACGCCGGCCTGCACCGACCCCGGTCCCTTCGTCTATTCGCCTTCGGCGCCGTCGCCTGCCACCTCGGTGCCCGCCAAACCCTGACTGCCATAAGGCGCGTTAAGGCCGTCGCCGCCGGCCAGCGCCGGCGCCCAGACCGGCATCATCGCGGCAGAGGTTTCTGCCCCGGCGCTACAGTCGCGCGATGACGAATCGATTGCGGCTGACGCAGGCGAGCGCGCCGCTGACGTGCGAAGTGCAGGTGCAGGACGAGTTCGGCGCCACGCGCTGCAGCACCATTCCAGCCGAACGCGCGTTGACAGTCTTCGTCGACAAGCGCGAGTTGGTCACGCTGATGACGCTCGGCGCTGCGCCGGAGCTGCTGGTGCTCGGCTACCTGCGCAACCAGCGCCTCATCGATTCCGTGGCCGACATCGATTCGATCAGCGTCGACTGGGACGTGAACGCGGCGGCGGTGCGCACGCGCCGTGGCATCGAGCAGTTCGAGCGCAAGACTGCGCGCCGCGTCGTCACCACCGGTTGCGGGCAGGGAACGATGTTCGGCGACCTGATGAGCGAGGTCGGCGCGATGCGGCTCCCGCCGGCCGGCGAAGCGTCGGCGCGGCTCAGCCAGGCAGCGCTGTATGGGCTGCTCAGCGCCGTGCGCCTGCAGGAGAGCACCTACAAGTCCGCCGGCTCGGTCCACGCCTGCGCGCTGTTCAGGCAGGACGAGTTGCTGACCTTCGTCGAAGATGTGGGCCGGCACAACGCGATCGACACCATCGCCGGCTGGATGTGGCTCAACGGCGTGGCCGGCGGCGACAAGGTCTTCTACACCACCGGGCGGCTGACGAGCGAAATGGTGCTCAAGTCGGCTCAGTTGGGGGTGCCGATCATCGTCTCGCGCAGCGGCATCACGCAGATGGGGCACGAACTCGCGACGCGTCTCGGGCTCGCACTGTTCGGCCGGGCGACGAACCGGCACTTCATCTGCTACACCGGTCTCGATCGCTTCGATGCCCAGCCGGAGCCGCTGCGCGGCACGGTTTGAGCGAACGGGGCCGCCCTCAGCCGGCGCCGGGGCCGCCCCCGAGCCGGCTGAGCGCCCCTTCGGGGGCCGCGAGCGAAGCGAGCTTGGGGATCGTCATCCTAGAATGCCGGCACCCTCAAGGACCGAGCCTCATGAGCATCAAGAGCGACAAGTGGATCCGCCGCATGGCCGAGCAGACCGGCATGATCGAGCCGTTCGAGCCCAAGCAGGTGCGCCATGGCTCCGACGGCCACCGCATCATCAGCTACGGCACGAGCAGTTACGGCTACGACATCCGCTGCGCGCCCGAGTTCAAGGTCTTTACCAACATCCACAGCACGGTCGTCGACCCGAAGGACTTCGACGAGAAGAGCTTCGTCGACTTCCACGGCGAGAGCTGCATCATCCCGCCGAACAGCTTCGCGCTGGCGCGCACGCTGGAGTACTTCCGCATCCCGCGCAACGTGCTGACGATCTGCCTCGGCAAGAGCACTTACGCGCGCTGCGGCATCATCGTCAACGTGACGCCGTTCGAGCCCGAATGGGAAGGCTACGTGACGCTCGAGTTCAGCAACACGACGCCGCTGCCGGCGAAGATCTACGCCGGCGAAGGCTGTGCGCAGGTACTGTTCTTCGAGAGCGACGAGGTCTGCGAGACCTCGTACAAGGATCGCGGCGGCAAGTACCAGGGGCAGACCGGCGTGACGCTGCCCAGAGCCTGAACGGCCGCGCAGGAGCACGCCATGCGAATGGACGGCCAGGACGAGAGCTCGAACGTCGAGGACGTCCGTGATTCGAGCGGCGGCGGCGGCACCGGCTTCGGCGGCGGACGTGGCATCGGCCTGGGCACGGTGGCGATCGCGCTCGTTGCGGGTTGGATCTTCGGCATCAATCCGCTGACGGTGCTCGGTCTGCTCAGCGGCGGCGGCGCACCGGAGGTGCAAACCGCTCCGCCACACCACGCAGCCAAGCCGCCTGCCGACGACGCTCAGGCCCGGTTCGTGTCGCGCGTGCTCCGCAGCACCGAGGTCGTCTGGGCCGACGTCTTCCGCGAATCCGGCAAGACCTATCGCGACCCGAAGCTCACGCTGTACGGCCAGCGCTGGCCCACCGGCTGCGGCCAGGGCGACGCGGCAATGGGGCCGTTCTACTGCCCAGCGGACGCGCACGTCTATCTCGACATGAGCTTCTTCGACACGATGAGCACGCGCCTGGGTGCGCCGGGGCAGTTCGCGCAGGCCTACGTGATCGCGCACGAAGTCGGCCACCACGTTCAGAACCTGCTCGGCATCAGCGCCAAAGTCGACGCTGCGCGCCAGCGAGAGACGCCGGCGCAGGCCAACGCGATGAGCGTGCGGCTCGAACTGCAGGCCGACTGCTTCGCCGGCGTCTGGGCCAGGCGGTCGCAGGCCGAGCAGGGCTGGCGGCTCGAACCCGGCGACATCGAAACGGCGCTCAACGCGGCTTCGCAGATCGGCGACGACACGCTGCAACGCAAGGCGCGCGGCGAGGTTGTCCCCGAGACCTTCACCCACGGCAGCAGCGCGCAGCGCGTCGGCTGGTTCAAGCGCGGCTTCGAGGCGGGCAGCCCGAACGCGTGCAATACCTTCGCGGCGCGACAGCTGTGAGCCGCCGCAGCGACGCGCCTGTGGAACTGCGCGCCTTGCAGGCCGCGCCCGGCCAGAGGCCCGGCCCTTCGCCAGGCACAGCCAGTCCGCAGGGACTGTCTGTGTTCGGGCTCAGCGAAGGCGGCTCAAACTCGCGCCTGGCCTGCACGATTGCATAGGTGCTTCGGTCCGGCGCGGGGGCTCGCGCGTCGCGGGTCGATCAGGTCGGGAACGTCCCCGGCAGCAGGATGCGGCGGTCCACGTTGCCGATCTTCGTGTGGCCGCAGAACGCCATCGTCAGGTCGAGCTCCTTGTGGATGATCTCGAACGCCTGCGTGACGCCGGCCTCGCCGAGCGCGCCCAGGCCGTACAGGAAGGCGCGGCCGATGTAGGTGCCGCGCGCGCCCAGCGCCCAGGCCTTGAGCACGTCCTGGCCGGAGCGGATGCCGCCGTCCATGTGGACCTCGATCTTCGAGCCCACCGCATCGACGATCGCCGGCAGCGCGCGGATGCTCGATTCGGCACCGTCGAGCTGGCGCCCGCCGTGGTTGCTGACGATCAGCGCGTCGGCGCCCGAATCGACGGCGAGCTTCGCGTCCTCGACGTCCTGGATGCCCTTGAGGATGAGCTTGCCGCCCCAGCGCTTCTTGATGCGCTCGACGTCGCCCCAGTTCAGCCGCGGGTCGAATTGCTTCGCCGTCCACTCCGAGAGCGAGCTGATGTCCTCGATGCCCTTGACGTGGCCTACGATGTTGCCGAACTGGCGCCGCTTCGTTCCCAGCATCCCCAGGCACCAGCGCGGCTTGGTCGCCAGGTTGATCCAGTTGGCGAGGGTCGGCTTCGGGGGCACCGAAAGGCCGTTCTTCAGGTCCTTGTGCCGCTGGCCGAGGATCTGCAGGTCCAGCGTCAGCATCAGCGCGCTGCAGTTCGCGGCCTGCGCGCGCCTGATCAGGCGGTCGCTGAAGTCGCGGTCGCGCATCACGTAGAGCTGGAACCAGAACGGTGCCTTCGTGTGCGCGGCGATGTCCTCGATCGAGCAGATGCTCATCGTGCTGAGCGTGAACGGGATGCCGAACCTCTCGGCCGCGCGCGCGACCAGGATCTCGCCGTCGCCATGGTGCATGCCGACCGAGCCGACCGGCGCGATCGCGACCGGCATCGCGACATCGATGCCGATCATCTTGGTCGCGGTGCTGCGGTTCTCCATGTCGACCGCCACCCGCTGGCGCAGCTTGATGGGCTGGAAGTCGGCCTCATTGGCGCGGTAGGTGCTTTCGGTCCACGAGCCCGAGTCGGCGTAGTCGTAGAACATGCGCGGTACGCGCTTCCTGGCCAGTACGCGCAGGTCTTCGATGTTGGTGATCACGGGCATGGTGTTTCCTGGTCGTCGGGCCAGAGGTCAGGTCGGGCGGTCGAAAAGCGACAGACCGTAGTGTGCCGCCGATTCCCCGGTTCGCGCCGCGTCGGCGGCATCGGGGGCAGCCGCAGGTCCGACGAGGTCGGCGAGCCGCGCCAGCGCGCCGGCGCGAACGCCCAGCAGGCGCAGCCGCCGCGTCAGGTCGACGCGCTTGAGGCACTCGCCCGCGGCGCGGCGGATGCTGCGCGCGTCCATCGTGTGCGCCGCCAGCGTGAGGTCGCGGGTGACGATCCGGAAGTCGTCGAAGCGCAGCTTGATGCCTATCGTCTTGCCCGCATAGCCCTTGCGCGCGAGGTCGCCGGCCAGCGCCAGGCACAACTCGTTGAGCAGTGCGGTGAGCGCGGCCCGGTCGCGCACCGCGTGCAGGTCGCGCTCGAAGGTCGTCTCGCGGCTGATGCTCTTCGGTTCGCTGTGCGTCACCAGCGGCCGCTCGTCGCACCCGTGCGCCGCGGCGCACAGCCAGGCGCCGTAGCTCTTGCCGAACTCGGCGAGCAGCAGCGCCGGGCTCGCCGCCGCGAGCTCGCCGATGCTGCGGATGCCGAGGCTCTCGAGCCTGGCTGCAGCCTTCGGGCCGATGCCGTTGATTCTCCGCGCCGCAAGCGGCCAGATGCGCGAGGGGATCTCGGCCTCGGTGAGCAGCGTCAGGCCGTCGGGCTTGTCGAACTCGGAGCACATCTTCGACAGCAGCTTGTTCGGTGTGATGCCGACCGAGCACGTCAGCCCGGTGGCGGCGAAGACGGCATCTTTCAGCGCGCGCCCGAGGGCGCGGCCGCCGTCGTCGTACACGCCGGGCAGTTCGCTCAGGTCGACGTAGATCTCGTCGATGCCGCGGTCTTCCACCAGCGGTGCGATCGCGCGCACGGCAGCCTTGAACATCCGCGAGTACTTGCGGTACTCGTCGAAGTCCACCGGCAGCAGCACCGCGTCGGGGGCGAGCGCGGCGGCCTTCATCAGCCCGAGGCCCGAGTTGACGCCGAAGGCGCGCGCCGCGTAGGTCGCGGTCGTGATCACGCCGCGCCCGACGTAACTCCGCAGCCGGGCGTAGCGCCGCGTGCCGTCGGGCATCACGCGCGGCGCATGATCGCGCCCGCCGCCGATCACGACCGGCTGGCCGCGCAGATCGGGGTAGCGCAACAGTTCGACCGACGCGTAGAAAGCGTCCATGTCGAGGTGCGCGATCAGGCGTCTCGCCATTGGCGGCGCGCCGGCGCCGGACGCTTCAGCGGTCATCGGACGAGCGCTGCAGGAAGCTGTACATGCATCCAGTCTAACGAGCCGTCCGCACGCTGCCAAGCTGGCCACAATGCCGGCATGCCGAGGAACACCGCATGAGCCACCTGCGCGCCGCCGCCGCGCCCGCCGCGGCGCACGAAGACCGCGTCTACACCGCGCGCCTGGCGATCGAACCGCTGTGCGCCGCACATGCGCAACTGCTCTTTCCGCTGCTCGCCGACGCGCGCCTCTACACCTACGTGCCCGACTCGGCTCGCGCGTCGATCGGCGAGCTCTTCGAGCGCTTCGGCACGCTCGAACGCGGCGCGCCGCCGGGCTCGGCCGAAGTCTGGCTGAACTGGTTGCTGACCCGACTCGATGACGGGGCCGCGATCGGCACGCTGCAAGCCACCGTGACGCCCGGCGCGCGGGCCTGGCTCGGCTACACGCTCACGCCCTCGGCCTGGGGCCAGGGCTTCGCCAGCGAGGCCTGCGCGTGGCTGGTGGCCGGGTTGCCGGTGCGCTACCGCTTGCACGAGATCCTGGCCAGCGTCGACGTTCGCAACGCCAAGTCGATCGCGCTGCTCGAGCGCCTGGGCTTCGCGCGTGTCGGCATCGAGGCCGCCGAACTGCGCGGCGAGGCGACCACGGATTACCGCTACCGGCTGGCCTGCCTTGGCTGAGGACCGCGTTCAGTCCCGCCCGGGCCGTGCCCGCAGCAGGAGCGCCGCCAGCGCAAGTGCGCTGAACGCGGCGCCGGCAAGGAAGGTGCTGCTCGCGCCCAACCTGTCCCACAGCGCGCCCGCGACGCCGCTCGCGATGAGCATTGCCAGGCCGCTGACGAGGTTGAAGAACCCGTAGGCGGTTCCGCGCAGGTCGGGCGGCGAAACGTCGGCGACCATCGTCGCCAGCAGGCCCTGCGTCGCCGCCAGGTGCAGCCCCCAGAGCGAGATGCCGGCCCAGACCCAAGCCCAATGGTTGCTCGCGGCGAGCGTCAGGTCGGCGGCGATCAGCAGCGCGATGCCGAGCGCGAGCAGCCTGCCGTGGGCGATGCGGTCCGCGAGCTTGCCCAGCGGATACGCCGCCAGCGCGTACACCAGGTTCATTCCCACCAGCACCAGCGGCGTCCATGCCAGCGCCAGGCCGCCTTCGGCTGCTCGTAGCACGAGGAAGGCTTCGCTGAAGCGCGCCAGCGTGAACACCGCGCCGATCGCCACGACCCACCAGTAGGCCGCAGGCAGGCGCTCGAGGTTGGCGCGGCTGATCGGGTTCGCGCGCTTGTGCCCCTGCGCGCGATCGGGTTCCTGCACGCCGAAGGCGAGCAGCCCAACCGAGAGCAGCGCCGGTATCACGGCGGCCCAGAACACCGCGCGAAAGTCGTTCGCCCACAGCAGCATCAGCGCGATCGCGAGCAGCGGGCCGGCGAAAGCGCCCACCGTGTCGAGCGCCTGGCGCAGCCCGAACGCCGCACCGCGGGCCTCGGGCGAAGCCAGGTCGGCCACCAGCGCATCGCGCGGCGCGCCGCGGATGCCCTTGCCGGTGCGGTCGATAAGGCGCGCCGCGAGCACCATGCCCGAACTGGTGGCCAGCGCGAACAGCGGCTTGGACGCCGCGCCCAGACCGTAGCCGAGCAGTGCGAGCGGCTTGCGACGGCCGAACCAGTCTGACAGCACGCCGGAGAACACCTTGACGATCAGCGCCGTCGCCTCGGCGGCGCCCTCGATCAGCCCGAGCGTGGCCACGCTCGCGCCTAGCGCGCCGACCATGAACACGGGCAGCAGGCTGTGGATCGCCTCGGACGAGACATCCATCAGCAGGCTGACGAAACCGAGCGCCCAGATGCTGGGCGGAATGGGGTGCGAGGGGTTCATGTCACGCCGCGGTTCATCGATGCCATTCATCGCCGCAAGTGTCGTGCAGATCGCGGACGCCGTCGTCAGCCAGCAGTCGGGCGATCCGCTGCGGGTTGATGGTAGATCAGCAATTGCTGAAGGCGAATGTCAATATTGTTGAGTTGTGCTGATGACTCGGTCCTCCTACAGTTCAAGCCAGCACAACCTCCGACGGAGCAACCCCTATGGACCAGTCCCACCGCTACGCCGACCTCAGCCTGCGCGAGGAGGACCTGATCCATGGCGGCGGCCACATCCTCGTCGCCTACCAGATGAAGCCGAAGGCTGACCTCGCTTATCTCGAGGCGGCGGCGCATTTCGCGGCCGAGTCCTCGACCGGCACCAACGTCGAGGTCTCGACGACCGACGATTTCACGAAGGGTGTCGACGCACTCGTCTACCTGATCGACGAGGCGGCCGAGGACATGCGCATCGCCTACCCGCTCGACCTGTTCGACCGCAACATCACCGACGGCCGGATGATGATGGTCTCGTTCCTGACGCTGGCAATCGGCAACAACCAGGGCATGGGCGACATCCAGCACGCGAAGATGATCGACTTCTACGTGCCGCCGCGGGCGATCCAGCTCTTCGACGGCCCGAGCAAGGACATCTCGGATCTGTGGCGCATCCTCGGCCGCCCGGTCAAGGACGGCGGCTACATCGCCGGCACCATCATCAAGCCCAAGCTCGGCCTGCGCCCGCAGCCGTTCGCTGACGCGGCGTACCAGTTCTGGCTCGGTGGCGACTTCATCAAGAACGACGAGCCGCAGGGCAATCAGGTCTTCTCGCCGATGGGGCAGACGATCCCGCTCGTCTACGACGCAATGAAGCGCGCGATGGACGAGACCGGCGAGGCCAAGCTGTTCTCGGCCAACATCACCGCCGACGACCACTACGAGATGCTCGCGCGCGGCGAATTCATCCTGCGCGAGTTCGGCCCCGACGCCGACAAGGTCGCCTTCCTCGTCGACGGCTATGTCGGCGGCCCGGGAATGATCACGACGGCGCGGCGCAACTTCCCGAACCAGTACCTGCACTACCATCGCGCCGGCCACGGGGCAGTCACCAGCCCGAGCGCCAAGCGCGGCTACACCGCCTACGTGCTCGCCAAGATGAGCCGGCTGCAGGGCGCGTCGGGCATCCACGTCGGCACGATGGGCTACGGCAAGATGGAAGGCGAGAAGGACGACCGCGCGATCGCCTACATCATCGAGCGCGACAGCTACACCGGGCCCGTGTACCACCAGGAGTGGTACGGCATGAAGCCGACGACGCCGATCATCAGCGGCGGAATGAACGCGCTTCGCCTGCCGGGCTTCTTCGCGAACCTCGGCCACGGCAACGTCATCAACACCGCCGGCGGCGGCTCCTACGGCCACGTCGACTCGCCCGCGGCGGGCGCGAGGTCGCTGCGCCAGGCCTACGAATGCTGGAAGGCGGGCGCCGACCCGATCGAGTGGGCGAAGGAACACCGCGAGTTCGCGCGCGCGTTCGACTCGTTCCCGACCGACGCCGACGCGCTCTATCCCGGCTGGCGCCAGAAGCTGGCCGGCGTGCACCGCTGAGCGCTGCGTGGACGCCTATCGCTTCGTGCGTTTGCGCTTCACGGCGGGCTCGCGCATCGCCGCCTTGCCGCGCTGTGGCAGCCACTGCCCGTGATGCTCGGCAAGATGCGCCTCGCCGTGCTCGAGGACGAAGTAGCGCAGCGCCTCGGCCGCCGGCGACAGCGTCTTCGCCTGCAGGTGCACGATGTTCCAGGTGCGGACGACCGGTCCGGCCTGCAACGGCACGACCTCGATCAGCGCGTTGCGCAACTCGAGCGCCAGCGTGTGCAGCGACAGGAAGCTCAGCCCCATGCCGGCCATCACCGCCTGCTTGATCGTCTCGTTGCTCGACATCTCCATCGCGATTCGCGGTTGCACGTGGTGGTCGGCGAAGAAGCGGTCCATCAGCGAGCGCGTTCCCGACGCGGGCTCGCGAACGATCATCGGCCACTCGGCCAGCGCCGCGACCGAAGGCTGATCCAGGCCGAAGATCGCGTGCCCGGGCGGTGCGACGAAGACATGCGGATGCGCAGCGAAGGGCTCGGCGCGAGTTGCCATTTCCTTCGGCGGCCGGCCCATGATCGCGAGGTCGACTTCACCCCGCTGCAGCAGCGCGGCCAGTTCGTCGCGGTTGGTGCCGACGCGCAGGCGCAGCTCGACGCCGGGGTGTTCTTCGCGAAAGCGCGTCAGCAGGCGCGGCACGAAGTACTTGGCGGTGCTGACGAGGCCCAGGTTCAGCAGGCCTGCCTCCACCTTGCGAAAGCGCGCCATCGCGTCGTCGGCGTCCTTCAGCGCGACGAGCAGGCGCCGGGCGTGGACGAGGAAGTATTCCCCTGCCGTGGAGAGCGAGACCGTGCGGCCGTGGCGGTCGAACAGCGGCAGTCCGACCTGGGACTCGATCTCCTTGATCTGCATCGAGATCGCTGGCGGCGTCAGGTGCAGTTGTTCGGCAGCGCGCGCCATGCTGCTGTGCCTGGCGACTTCGGCGAAGACCCGGAGTTGGCGGAAGGTGATGTTCATGAGTCAGGCGTAGCTTAAGTCAACGCGAAGCAAGTGTGACTTTCCTTGAACGGCAACGCAGCCTACATTCAGCGCAAGCCAAGGTCCATCGCCGAGCCTCACCTCATGTCACCACTGACCCCGTCATGCTGCGCGCGCTGATCTTCGATGTCGACGGCACGCTGGCCGATACCGAGAGCACGCATCTGGCGGCGTTCAACCATGCGTTCGCCGAAGCGGGCCTGGTCTGGCACTGGGATGTGCCGCTGTATGCGAGGCTGCTCGAAGTCTCGGGCGGCAAGGAGCGCATCTCGCACTACTGGAGCGAGGTTCATTCCGGCGTCGAGGCGATCGACGCGGGCGCGCTTGCCGATACGGTGCGGCGCATCCACGACCTGAAGACCGCGGCCTACGAGGGCCGGGTGCGGCGCGCCGAGGTATCACTGCGGCCCGGCGTGCGCGAACTCGTCGAGTCGGCACACGCGGCCGGGTTGCGGCTGGCGATCGCCACCACGACCTCGCCGGTCAACATTGCCGCGCTGCTGCGCTCGGCGTTCGGCCTCGGCTGGGCACAGCGTTTCGAGGTGATCGAGGACGCTTCCACCGCACCGCGCAAGAAGCCACACCCGCAGGTCTACGCGCAGACCTTGCAGCGCCTTCGCCTTCCTGCCGCCGAGGCGCTCGCCTTCGAGGACTCGGCCAACGGGCTGCAGGCTGCGCTCGGCGCCGGCCTGGCCACGATCGTCACGCCCAACGCGTTCACGGCGCATCATGACTTCGCGGGCGCGCTGCGCGTCCTCGAAGACTTGCAGGGCGTCACGATCGCCGACCTTCGGGCCTGGCACGCGAACGCGGCCCGCTGACCCCATCGAAAGTCCGCCATGCCACTGTCGCACCGCTTTACCCTGACGCAGTACCTGATCGAGCAGCGCCGGCGGTTCCCGCACGCGAGCGGAGATTTCAACGCGCTGATCCTCGATGTGGCGCTGGCCTGCAAGGCGATCGCGCGCGCCGTGGCTTTCGGCGAACTCGGCCATGCGCTGATCCCGCCCGGCGCCGAACCCGGCGGCGAAGTCAATGTGCAGGGCGAGACGCAGAAGCCGCTCGACGTGATCGGCAACCGCGTCTTCACGCGCATGAACGAATGGGGTGGCCACTGCGCCGGCATGGCCTCGGAGGAGATGGACGCTCCCTACCAGATCCCGGCGCAGCATCCGCGCGGCAAGTACCTGCTGGTGTTCGATCCGCTCGACGGCTCGAGCAACATCGACGTCAACGTCTCCGTCGGCAGCATCTTCAGCGTGCTGCGCGCGCCGCAGGACGCCGTCGACAGCGGCCGCGACGTCGCCGAGACCGACTTCCTGCAGCCAGGTTCGTGCCAGGTCGCCGCAGGCTATGCGCTGTACGGGCCGACGACCATGCTCGTGCTGACGGTGGGAAACGGCGTGGCCGGCTTCACGCTCGACCCCAACCTGGGCGAATTCATGCTGACGCATCCGCAGATCCAGGTCCCGGCCGACACGCAGGAGTTCGCGATCAACGCCTCGAACAGCCGCTTCTGGGAAGCGCCGGTGAAGCGCTATGTCGACGAATGTCTGGCTGGCAAGACCGGCCCGCGCGGCAAGGACTTCAACATGCGCTGGATCGCCAGCATGGTCGCCGAGGCGCACCGCATCCTGATGCGCGGCGGCGTCTTCATGTACCCGCGCGACACCAAGGACGCGTCCAGGCCGGGCCGGTTGCGCCTGCTCTACGAGGCCAGTCCGATCGGCATGGTGATGGAACAGGCCGGCGGCCGTGTAAGCACCGGGCGCCAGAACGTTCTCGCGGTGCAGCCGACCGCGCTGCACCAGCGGATCGGTCTCGTGTTCGGCTCGAAGAACGAGGTCGAGCGCATCGAGCGCTACCACACCGAGCCGGCCCGGTCCGGCCAGGAAAGCCCGCTCTTCGCCGAGCGCAGCCTGTTTCGCGATTGAGGACGTGATCCCATGTTCATCGAAGCCGAGCGGGCCGAGCGCCGGGCCGCCAACGGCCAGAGGCCGTTGGCCTTGGGCAGGCATGGACAGTCCGCCGGGACTGTCCAAGTCCGGCCTCAGTTCGCCAAGCCGGCCCGCATCCCCTTGGGGGATCGGCCGGTGCATTCAACGACCGAGGGGCACCCATGAGTGAACGCCATCCCATCATCGCCATCACCGGCTCGTCGGGTGCCGGCACGTCGTCGGTCACGCGCACCTTCGAGGGCATCTTCAGGCGCGAGAACGTCAAGGCCGCGGTCATCGAGGGCGACAGTTTCCACCGCTACGACCGCAAGGAGATGCGCAAGCGCCAGGCCGAGGCCGAGCAGGCCGGCGACAAGCACTTCAGCCACTTCGGCCCCGAGAACAACCTCTTTCACGAGCTCGAAGCGCTGTTTCGCGACTACGCAGCCCTCGGCACGGGGCAGTGCCGCAAGTACCTGCACGACCCGCTCGAGGCCGCGCCGTACCAGCAGGAGCCCGGGACCTTCACGCCCTGGCAAGCGCTCGCCGACGATACCGACCTGCTTTTCTACGAGGGACTGCACGGCGCCGTCGTGACGCCCGAGGTCGACATCGCGCGCCACCCCGACCTGCTGATCGGCGTCGTGCCGGTGATCAACCTCGAGTGGATCCAGAAGCTCTACCGCGACAAGAACGTGCGCGGCTACTCGGCCGAGGCGGTCACCGATACCATCCTGCGCCGCATGCCCGACTACGTGCACTACATCTGCCCGCAGTTCGCGCACACGCACGTCAACTTCCAGCGCGTGCCGATCGTCGACACATCCAACCCCTTCATCGCGCGCGACATTCCTTCGGCCGACGAGAGCATGGTCGTGATCCGCTTCGCGCGGCCGAAGGGGATCGATTTCCAGTACCTACTGAACATGATCCACGACTCGTGGATGTCGCGCGCCAACACGATCGTCGTACCGGGCGGGAAGATGGAGCTCGCGATGCAACTGATCTTCACGCCCTTCATCTGGCGGATGATGGAGCGGCGCAAGCGCGCGCTGGGGGCGCTGTGAAAGCGTGACCGTGGCGCGGTCCGCGGCTGTCCGCGGCCGGGCCGGATAATCGGCCGATGCACCTGCTGATTCCCTTCGCGTCGACGCTGGCGGAGGGCTGCCGGCACACCGTGCGCGATCTTCGGCTGCCGAACCTGTCGCGCCTGCTGGCGTGGCTGGCGCCGGCCGGGCGCGACAGCGGCGAAGAGACCAGCCTGTCGCCGCCGCACGAGCGCGCGCTGGCCGGCGCGCTTGGCCTGCACGGCGCCGACGGCTGCCTTCCGTGGGCGGCGCGCCAGGCCGCGATCGACGGCATCGACGTCGGCGAAGCCGCCTGGGGCCTGCTGACACCGGCGCACTGGCTGCCGGCCGCCGACCACGTGAGCCACGGCGATCCGGCCGAACTCGCGCTCGACGCGGCCGGCTCGCGCGCACTTCTGCAGGCGATTCGTGGCCTGTTCGAGAGCGAGGGCTGGCGCATCGAATGGGGTGCGCCGCTGCGCTGGTACGCCGCGCAGGAAACGCTGCGCGAGCTGCCCTGCGCAGCGCTCGATCGCGTGATCGGCCACGATGTCGACGCGTGGATGCCGCCCGACCCGCGGACGTCGCTCGTGCGCCGGCTGCAGAGCGAGGCGCAGATGCTGCTCTACTACGCGCCCGCCAACGACGAGCGCGAGGCACGCGGCGCGCTGCGGGTGAACTCGTTCTGGCTCAGCGGCTGCGGCGCGCGCCAACACGAAGTCGTGGCGCCGGATCTTCGGATCGACGACACGCTGCGTGCACCGGCGCTGGCCGAGGACTGGGCCGCCTGGGCCGAGGCCTGGAATGCGATCGACGCCGGGCCGCTGCAAGCCCTGCAGCAGCACGCCGCGCGCGGCGAACCGGCCGCGCTCACTCTGTGCGGCGAGCGCCATGCGCAGCGGCTCGAGGCCGCGCCGCGGGGGTTGTGGCAGCGCGTCACGGGCGGCCTGCGCGCACCGGCCGTGGCGCCGCTGCTGGAGGCGCTGTGAGCGGATCGCCGACGCTGACGCTGCGCGACGTGCCGCCGCGCGCCGCCTGGGCGCTGGAGGAGGCCGGCGTGCACCCCCTGCTCGCGCGCTTGTTCGCTGCGCGTGGCGTGCGCAGCGCCGACGAACTCGACGCCGGCCTGGCGCGCCTGTTGCCGCCTGCCGATCTGCTCGGCGCGCAGGCGGCGGCGCGGCTGCTCGCCGACGCCATCGCCACGGGCAAGCGGTTGTGCGTCGTCGCCGACTATGACTGCGACGGCGCGACGGCCTGCGCAGTGGCCTTGCGCGGCCTCGCGATACTCGGCGCCGCGCCCGGCACGCTCGGCTACGTCGTGCCCGACCGCGCCATCCATGGCTACGGCCTGACGCCGGCGATCGTCGATCTTGCGCTGCAGCAGCGGCCCGACGTGCTGCTGACGGTGGACAACGGCATCGCCAGCATCGAGGGCGTCGCCGACGCGCGTTCGCGGGGCATCGACGTGATCGTCACCGACCACCACCTGCCGGCGCGCGTCGAAGACGCCGTCGTGCTGCCCGACGCGACGGTGATCGTCAACCCGAATCAGCCCGGCTGCACGTTCGAGAGCAAGAACCTGGCCGGCGTCGGCGTGATGTTCTACGTCCTGCTCGCGCTGCGCGGCGAATTGCGCGAGCGCGGCCGCTTCACGCAGGCGAACCAGCCCAGGCTCGACGCGCTGCTCGACCTGGTCGCGCTCGGCACCGTGGCCGACGTGGTCAGGCTCGACGCGAACAACCGGCGCCTCGTCGCGCAGGGCCTGAAGCGCATCCGTTCAGGCCGCATGCAGCCCGGCGTCGCGGCGCTGTTCGCCGCCGCCGGGCGCGACCCGGCGCGCGCGAGCGGCTTCGACCTCGGCTTCGCGATCGGCCCGCGCATCAACGCCGCGGGGCGGCTGTCGGACATGACGCTCGGCATCGAATGCCTGCTCACGGACGACGCAGCGCGCGCCGGCGAACTCGCGCACAAGCTCGACGCGATCAACCGCGAGCGGCGCCAGGTCGAGTCGGGAATGCGCGATCAGGCCGAGGCGATGCTGGCCGCGTTGCTGAACCGGGTCGAGGGCGACGCCGAGCCGCCTCCGGCACTGGTGATCTTCGATGCGGCATTCCACGAAGGCGTCGTCGGCATTGTCGCGTCGCGGCTGAAGGACCGCGTCCATCGCCCGAGCTTCGTCTTCGCGCGCGGCCGTGACGGGCTGCTCAAGGGTTCGGGGCGATCGATCGCGGGCTTTCATCTGCGCGACGCGCTCGACCTCGTCAGCAAGCGCCACCCCGGCGTTCTCGTGCGCTTCGGCGGCCACGCGATGGCCGCGGGCTGCACGCTGGCCGAGGACACGTTCGCCACCTTCGATGCCGCGCTGCAGCAGGTGGCGCGCGAATGGCTGGACGCCGCGACGCTGGCGCGCAAGCTGCCGACCGACGGGCCGCTCGCTGCCGAGCACTTCAGCGTCGAGACCGTGCGCACGATCGACGCCCAGGTCTGGGGCCAGGCCTTCGAGCCGCCGCTGTGGATCGACGAGGTCGACGTGATCTCGCAACGCCTGGTGGGCGAGAAGCACCTGAAGCTCACACTGCGCCACGCCGGCAGCCTTCGCGACGCGATCTGGTTCGGCCGCAGCGAGCCGCTGCCGGCGCGCGTGCGGCTCGCGTACCGGCTGAACCTGGACGAGTACAACGGCCGCGAGCGGGTGCAGATGGTGGTCGAGGCTGCAGGGTGAGACCCGTCGTGCGTCCGCCGGGTCCGCGTCGATGTCGCGCCGCGGGTGGAAGCTGCCGGGTTCGAATTTTCGGATAGCGAGAACAGGGAGGTGCAGATGCAAGTCAGCAAGAACGGTGCGCCGGTCATCGGCGTCGTCGGCGGCAGCGGCGTCTACGACATCGACGGCTTGACCCACAAGCGCTGGCAGAGGATCGCTTCGCCTTTCGGCGAGCCTTCGGACGAACTGCTGTTCGGCGATTTGAACGGCCAGGCGATGGTGTTTCTCCCTCGGCACGGCCGCGGCCACAGGATCCCGCCGTCGGAGATCAACTTCCGCGCCAACATCGATGCCTTGAAGCGGGCCGGCGTCACCGACGTGATCTCGGTCAGCGCCGTGGGTTCGCTGCGCGAACACCTGCGGCCGGGCATGTTCGTCATCGTCGATCAGTTCATCGACCGCACCTTCGCCCGCGAAAAGAGCTTCTTCGGCACCGGCCTCGTCGCGCATGTCTCGATGGCGCATCCGGTCTGCAGCCGGCTCGGTGAACACATCGCGGCGGCGGCGCGCGACGCCGGCATCGAAGCGGTGCGCGGCGGCACTTATCTGGTCATGGAAGGGCCGCAGTTTTCGAGCCTGGCGGAGTCCGAGCTGTATCGAAGCTGGAACTGCGACGTGATCGGCATGACCAACATGCCGGAGGCGAAACTGGCGCGCGAAGCCGAGCTCTGCTACGCGACGGTGGCGATGGTGACCGACTACGACTGCTGGCACCCCAACCACGACGACGTCAGCGTCGACGCCATCGTCAAGGTGCTGCTCGCAAATGCCGACAAGGCGCGCAGCCTCGTCAAGCGAGTGGCACCGCGTCTGCACGCCGATCACGAGGCTTGCAATTGCACCTGTCGCCAAGCGCTCGAGCACGCCTTGATCACCGCCCCCGACGTGCGCGATCCCGCGATGGCCGCGCGCCTCGAAGCGGTCGCGGGCCGCATGTTCAAGGCCCGATGACTTCTCCGGAGCAACGCGATGCCCATCAAGTCACGAATCCGCACGGTTCCGAACTATCCGAAGCAGGGCGTGATGTTCCGCGACATCACGACGCTGCTCAAAGATCCTGTGGGATTCCGGGTCACGATCAACGAACTCGTCAATCGCTACACCGGCCAGAGAATCGACCGCGTCGCCGCGATCGAATCGCGCGGCTTCGTCATCGGCGCGGCGCTCGCGTTCCAGTTGGGTGTCGGCTTCGTGCCGATCCGCAAGAAGGGCAAGCTGCCGGCGGCAACGCTTGGCCACGATTACGAGCTCGAGTACGGCACCGACCGCGTCGAGGTGCACGTCGACGCCATTGGCCAGGGCGACAAGATCCTGCTCGTGGACGACCTGATCGCCACCGGGGGCACGGCGAGCGCAGCCTGCAAGCTGATCGAGACCATGGGCGGCAAGATCGTCGAGTGCTGCTTCGTCGTCGATCTGCCCGACCTGGGTGGCCGCAAGCGGCTGGAGAAGCAGGGGCAGAAGGTCTTCGCGTTGTGCGAATTCGAAGGCGATTGAAGACGTCGGCTGCGGAGGCCGCGCCCCTTATGTCGAAACTCCATGCCGCTGCCTGTGTGAAGTGCGATTGCTGCTGAATGAAATGACAACCGCATTCCTGACCGGTGCGAGCGGC
>Ga0209048_10001886_pt1 | contig 21175 bp, 20 predicted proteins | sample FrelakmetCRP12CR_FD_187146 | JGI IMG/M metagenome (GOLD analysis project Ga0209048, IMG submission 187146) | Freshwater lake sediment microbial communities from the University of Notre Dame, USA, for methane emissions studies - CRP12 CR (SPAdes)... | ecosystem: Environmental > Aquatic >... | reverse complement strand
CTGCGGCGATGCCGGTCGACGCCGTAACAGCAACCGGCAAATTCTCGCGCCGCAAGTAGCTGACGAAGCGCGACGCCACGTAGCTTTTGCCGCTTCCCGGCTCGCCTGTCAGAAAAGCGCTTGCGCCGGTTTTCAGGATCTGGAGAGCTTCGTCTTGTTTCATGAATGATTTTGTCGCCCGGATTGCTCAAGCGCGACAATAGGTGAACAAAAAAGCGGGCAACAAGTCTCCCGTGAAAAGCGCCCCCAGATTTCGCCCGCTGATGTGGCCTCGCTCGCGGCGTATGCCCCTGGCGTTAACGAACGTGACCGGAAGTGGTCCAACTATTTGCCGTGAGACCGTCGCCCTGCTGGTCTGCGCGCGCGCTCGCCACACCGCTGCCCTGACTTGTCAACATGTCGCTTATATGCTTCAGGTCGATCCATTCGGTGTGCATGACGTCAACGCTGCCGTCCTTTATCTCCTCTTTCTCGGGCCTCTCCTTTTCAGGCTTCGCCGAAGCGACCCAGGTGCCGGTGATCGTCGCTTTCTCAGGCGCCGTGCGGAACGCATCGGCGCGCGCGATCAATTCCGGGTTCGGCTGGTAGTTCGTGTTGGAGACGACGTGGACGACTTTGTAACCCTCCTTTTCAAGCTGGGTGAGAATGCCATCCAGCGCATCGGCGGTCGGCTTCTTGATGTCGTGAAAGAGGATGATCCCTTTGCCGACCTGCTTGACGCGCGTCAGCACATTGCTGGCGACGCGCGCAGACGTCGCCCCTGGTTCCGTATCGCCTGAGATCACATCGACAGACCAGATGCTGATGTTGCGGCTGGCGAGATAGGCCGCTGTTTCGGGCGTATCCCTCAAGCCGGGGAACCGGAAGAACGGCGCAATCGGCTTGCCGAGGGCCTGGCTGACGGCGGCAAAGCCCTTCTCGATCTCAAGTTTTGCATCGTCCGCCGGCAGCAAGTGCATGGCCCGCGGATGGGACCACGTGTGAGAGCCAATCGTATGCCCTTTGCGGTCCAGTTCCTGGAGAAGTTTGGGGTTTTGCTGAGCCATACGCCCCACGGAGAAGAATGTCGCCTTCACGCAATGCTTTTGAAGCGTATCGAGTACCGTTTGCGTGTTCGCTCCAAGCGGGCCGTCGTCGAAGGTCAGAACGACCTCGTGATCGCGGAGGTTCAGCGTCCGGCTCTGGGACTTGTTCGAAACGTCATTAAGAGCCGTTCCGTAGATGGGGCCATGCATCGAGTCGGCAGCCACGATCCTCGAAAGGTGCGAAAGCTTTGGATCATAGGCGCAATCTGCATCGTCAGCGAAAGCCTCGCAGGAGGCCGCTCCCAGGAGAAACAGCGCAAGAACGATCCTCATCGTGAACACCCGTATTCGGAGGAATGCAACACTATAGACTCGAAGCTAGTCTGTTTCGAAGGCCAAACAACGGCACTGGCCCACATTCCCGTTCTCCTGTTGATTCAAGGCGACAGCCGGGCATCCGTCAGGAGGAGGGGCCGAGTTTCTGTGTCAGATTTTCGAATTCGCGTCTTAAATTTTCGTTGCGGAAGATCTGCTCAAATCCGGGATGATCTAATTTTTGCAGGGATTCAAAAGACGTTCGCGCTTCATCCATGAGCGCTTTTAACTGGAAACTTTCCTCTACAGTTTCATAAGTGTTATCCGCGACCCGCAAATCGAAAAGAGTCCTGTCTCGCGCTTGCGCCAGAAGCCGCCTTTGAGCAAGCAAATAGTCGCGATAGAAAGTGGACACCCGTCGTGAAACGTCCTGCGCCTTCAAATTGGCTTCGAGCGCCTTGCGCTGATCGTCCCGGCCGGCTGACTGCAGCAGCTCTCGCGTTTTCGCGCCTGTCCGGTCGATATTGCCCGTTATGTCGCTCAGGCGCGCGAGATACCCCTTATCGATGCGCTCGATTAACATATCCTGGGCCTGCACCAGCATCGCGAAAAGTGCGGCGTGCATTGCGAAGTAGCGGCGTGCGGATTTCAAATCTTCGTTTGACTCTTTCACAAGCGCTCCGAGCCGTTGGTCCGCGATCTTCGCGACTTCGAAAGCCGTCATGAGTTTCAGAAGATCGCTGCCAAGCACGCCGTCGAGAAGGAGATCGAGCTGGTCTTGCGAAAGCGTCACTCCCGCGGCGGCAAGCCCTCTGCCAATCTCCTGCTTGATGCGAATGATGTCAGCTTCGCGCTGCTTGATATCCGCCTCGAGGATCACAATCGCCTTGTCGACTGACTCCTTCGTTTCAGTGAAAATGCTGGGCAGCAGTCCAGGTTGGGGAGCTTCCAGCCGTTTCTCGCGCAGGGTGGCTATGCGGTCCCGGTTCGCGGCAATTTTGTCCTGCTGTTTCCGGATGTCCTCTTGAAGCTTCAGGATCGGGGCGTCCGTAACAACGGCGAGCGCGCTGTCGAGCAGATCCCGGACTTCCTTTTCGCGCTCCTCGCGAGTAGCCGTCCAGACGGGTTCGAACAGGAACTTGTCGCGTGAGGGCAAGGTCTTTGCCTCCTCGCGATCGGCAGCAGCCCGCTTCAGAATTTTGTCAATGGAGGCAAGCAAGGCCTGAGACCGAAGTCCGCTCGTATCGAGCGGTGCTTGCCGTGCCTGAGGAGCCGCCGCGCTGGAGGGGGAAGCGGGGGGCGCGGAAACGGCCTTGGACTGGGCTTCTTCTGCCCGTAGCGAAATCGCGTGCAATGAAATAGCCAGGAACAAGAGTCCGAAGCGCACGCACGCTTGCTGGAATGTCATCGTTTTCGTTTGCCTGCTCCACTATTCAGCCACAGAGATCCGTTAGCAAATGTAGAGTGGAAACGCCAATTTCCAACCAGCCCAAGCTTCCACGCGAAAGCGTGACCGGTGCGAAGGTCGCAATGCGCCTCTGGCTTTTTTATTGAGTAGCCTTTTGGGGAACCGGCAGTGACGAAATTAAGCCGAACGTTACTTTTGGGCAGCCTCCTTGCTGTCGTGGTGCTCGCAGCTATAACTGCCCCTCAGGCAATGGCGAAGGAGCAGCCCTACAAGACCTGGAAGGCGGCCACCGCCGCGCATCTTCGCAGTGCGCCGTCCAGCCAATCACCTGTCATCGCTTCCGTGCCGAAAGACGCCATGCTGACGTCTTTCCAGCCCTGCGCCAGAGGCTGGTGCGCCGTCGACTATAAAGGGTTCCGGGGCTGGATTTATGATGTTTCCATTGTCGAACAACTGCCGGCGAAAACGATCCCTCCGGCCCCTGCCCCGCAGCCCCTGGCGAAAGCCAGTCTGCAAAGACCATCGCCTGCGCCCGTCGCCACGGCGAAGGAGAGCCCACGCACCTCGTATCGCGTGGTCGGACTTGGGTTTGAAGAAAGCCTTCCCATTCGAGAAGCGCCACTCGACACCGCACGTGTGATCGGAGCGCTTTCCCCGGCATCGAACGGCATCACAGGGCTTGAGACGTGCATGCGCCAATGGTGCTTGATCGATTATAATGGCGTGATGGGATACGTTCGAAGCCGCTTTCTAGGCCGTTCGGAGCAAGTTCCCTCTCCAAGATACGGCGTCGATGGCGAGTCGAATGTGAAGGTATTAAGCTTCGGGGGCTCCGATGCGGACGTCGTCGGCGAGATTCCATTCTATGCCGTCGGGATTGTGCCCATTGGCGGTTGCAATGGCGAATGGTGCCACGTCCGTTATCTCGGCCTCGTGGGTTTCGTTGACACCCGCCGTTTGCGCCCCGAAACCTCCCCCCGGAGTTAGCCTTAACTGCGGGAGTTGCCACGGCGCGCAAGCAGCCTTTGGATGAGCGGCGCTTTTCGCTTGCGGCAGCCTCGGGAGCATTCTAACGAGGGAGGCGAGACAGGATTGGCCGATTGCGCCGCCAGTCAAAACTGCCGGTCAACCTCAAGCTAGAGTTCGTCGCGTATCATGGCCACAGACCAGTTTTCTGTTCCGGATCAGGCGGCTGGTTTTGACGAGAACAAGCTCAAAGATCAAAAGGAAAAGGTGCGCCGCTTCCGAAAGCGTTTGCAGGCGCGCGAGGCATTTATACTTCCAGAGATTTGGGACGTGATGTCAGCCCGTGTCATGGCGGACGCTGGGTTCGACTTCATTGGAATGTCTCCCGATTCGATGGCCTGGGCGCAAGGCCTGATGCGCGATGAGCGGCTGCCGCTCGAAGCGCTCGTAGCGGCGGCAGAGAAAATCACGCGCAACTTTGCCGTGCCGGTCAACGCAGACCTTGAGGGTATTCTAGGGCGTTCGGTTGAGGAAATCGGGGAGGCCGTCGGGGCCGTGGTCTCGGCCGGCTGCGTTGGAGTCGTCTTCGGCGACGGCGGGAGAGGCGGATCGCACGGCATTGCCTCGATGCAGGAGATGACGGCGGCGATCAGGACCGCAAAAGCGGCAGCGCTCGAAACGAGGGTTCCTGCCGTCATCACAGCAAGAACCGAGGCGTTTCTCCTCGAGCCGCCGCCTCACTCTCCCTTCGAGACGGCAGTCGAACGCGCAGAAGCTTATTTCGCTGCGGGCGCCGACTGCATATCGGTGCCTGGGGCTCAGCACATCCAGCTTGTCGAGCGTCTTTCGGCGCAGATCGATGGCCCGTTGTGCATTACGATCGGTCTTACGCCGGCGCCGGATTTGAAGACCTTCTCCAAGGCAGGCGCCTCTTGCATCGCCCTTGGATCGGCGCTTATGCGGTCATTGCTCGGGATGCTCCGGTTCAAGGCCGAGGAGATCCTGGCCTTCGGCCAATTCAACAATCTCGACAAGGCGATCCCTGTCGATTCATTGAACAGTTTGCTGCGTTAAGAGAAAGCGAAAGTTCTACAGCCACGATGTTTTATCTATCCAAGATTGTCTGGGCATTTTTACAACCGTCTACCCTCATAGCAATCGTGCTTGTGGCCGGCTTTCTCCTGGCCGGCCGCGGCAAACTTTCAGGTCTGCCGGTGCTTTTTTGCGGCATCGCGCTGTACCTGATCGCGGGTTTTTCGCCGCTGGCCAACTGGCTGCTTATTCCTCTTGAAAACCGCGCCGAAATCGGGATGGCGGAGACAGTCGATGGAGCGGCAGGAATTATCGTTCTCGGGGGCGCCACGAGTGGAGCCCGAGAGACCGGCGACAGGAGAGTGATCCTGAATGACGCCGCAGATCGCATGATTGAAGCGGTTCGCCTTGCACAGCAGCACCCGAACCTTCCCATTATCTTTTCTGGAGGAAACGGCGACTTTTTCGCAAACAGCGGCCAGGAGCCCGAGGCCGAACTTGCCCGCAGGTTCTTCGAGAGCTTCAAGATCACACCTCCCCGGCTGCTACTGGAGGACCGTTCACGCAATACACTCGAGAACGCGGTTTTCACCGCCGGGATGGTGCAGCCTCAACGCGATCAGCGTTGGGTCCTTGTTACCTCCGCATTTCATATGCCCAGGGCAAGAGCGTTGTTCGAGGCGCAAGGGTTTCGCATAATTCCACGTCCAGGGGATTTCCGCGCCAGCGGACCTCAGGATTACTGGCAGATTTTCGTGAAACCTTCCGATGGGTTGCGGCGTTTGGATATGGCCGCAAAAGAATGGGTGGGGCTTTGGATCTCGTGGCTTCGGGGCGACATCGTTTGGCAGCACGGGCGTGACGATAGTTCATAGGTAAAATCGGTAAGCTCCCCCCCTTCAGTCATTCAGCTAAGCCCGCGATCTTGATCAATCCCGGTCTGTGACAAGAAAAAGGCATACCGGCCACAATTGCGTTATCAACGCGTGGCTAAGGTGATGCTCGCTTCATTTCTTGCAGCCTGAAGCAAGATAAAACCGAGCCATTTCACCTCATGATCGGACACGACCCCAGCTTTGTGATCCTCTCGACGACCATTGCGATCCTTGGAGCTTTCACGGCGTGCGTCATGATGTCGAATCTCGGCCCGCTGAGTCGGGGGGAAAAACGAGGGCGGCTCCTCATGGCATCCGTGTGCCTTGGCGGCTCGCTATGGACGGTGCAGTTCGTGGGACTGCTTTCTCTGGAAGCCCCTCTGAATTTTGCTCACAATCCCATACTGCTTGCTTCTTCGGCCGCTGCCGCTTTCGCGGGCACAACAGCCGCGCTTCTCCTCATTGGCGGGCGCAAAGGCGCCTATCGTGACCGTCTCCCCATTGCGGCGACCGTTTTCGGAGTGACAATCGCCGCAACGAACTATCTGGGCATCGCAGCTATCGCCGGTCGCGGCTTGACATTTTCGTGGTTTCTCTCCGTTGTCAGCATCGCGGTCTCGGTACAGGTGGCAGCCATCGTGCTTTGGTTTCTCTTCCGGCGCCGGGGCGTCCTTCTCACTCTCGCCGGTTCAGTCTTTCTGGGACTTTGCCTTTCGGCGGGCCATAATCTTGCGGTTGCCTCCATTCAGAATCTCGAGCAGACCCTCCTCACCATTCCGGCCTACGACAACGGGATTTCAGAGCGGTATTTGGCCTGGTCGGCAACCATCATGATGTACCTGATCTGCAGCATATGTCTTTGCATTTTCGTGATCGGCCAGTTCAGGGACGAAACCGAGTAGCGGGAGCTACTGCATAAGAACTTCGATAAGCTTGGTGTCTCCGGCGGCGACGGTGAAAGCGCCGGCGAATTGTCGCTCACCATGCTGTGCGGCCACCCGATAATCCCCTGCGGCCAAAATGTGTGTCGGGAAAGCGCCAGCACTTTCCTTGATCACGTCGCCGCTCGCGTTATAGATGGTCCATCGCGTATCCGCGACGGCTTCTCCCCCTGAGCGCTGAACGAGTTTGAACGTCACTTTCCCCGCATCGTGATCGATCCCTGCCTCCGTGATCTTGCCTGGCTCGATCACAACATCGGTCGCGATCGCGGAGTTCGCGTCTCCGTAAGTGCTCACGATGTGGTACACACCGCTGTTCAAGCGCATGACGACGCCTGCACGAAGGTCTGCAAACATCTTTTGCCGGTTCCCGGATTGATCTTGCGTATCGGAGAATATCTCGAATTTCAGAAGATGCTCCTGCGTGATGGGCGTGCGTGCGAGCGTAGCCGTGAGTCGAAGGCCGCCTGCGTTCACGACGAAGTCTTCATTGGCGGACTTTTCCGGCCAAACGCCAATTTTTTTCGTCAGGTTCGCGCGGCCGTAGGCAATGTTGACCAGATACTCGCCCGGCTTCAGCTCGATTGTCGGTCTCGCCTCGCGCACAGTCGTGAGAAGCTTGTAGTTTCCATCGCTTCCTGCGCGCCCGGCAAATATGCGCCATACAATACCAGACGTCATCGGCGCGCTGCCTTCACTCAGATAGGCCGTGAAGGTAACCGGAGCCGGCGGACCCGAGCTTGGCGGAACGGGCCTCGCTTGAGCCTGCTCTTCAGCACCGGGTTCGACAGGTATGCCTGCTCCGTCACCCTCGACGGGGATATCCTCGCCGTCGGCGGGTATTTCCTCCTTGATCGCCTTCGGCGCTGCCTGGGCTGCTGCGAGGAGATGGTCTCCCACCCAAATGGACAGCGCGGCCCCGAACAAAATGGCACGAAGAAGGATTGCAAACCTTACCCCGCGCATCAACATCCCCCAGGCGAAACGAGTCTGTGAAATCAATAACCGAGCGTGCAATTTAGATAGTGGCTTCGATCAAAATGAGGCGATCGGCCTACTCTTGAATTTTTGCCGACTGGACCTCGCCGGCGACCACGCTGATCTCAGTCGGCTTGGCCGGCGCATTTTCGCCTTTTCCGCTGCATTCGACATCGTAGCGCCCGGCCTTGAGGATGAAGCGAATGTCGGGGCCGGCTGCGCGCCCGACCGGACCAGCCTTGCGATCCGCACCGGTTTCGTAGACCGCGCAGACCTTATCGGATTTCCCTGACGGAAGGCTGAGCTTCGCCTCCCCCGCGTTCAGGATGACATTTTGCGATGTCAGCTGTCCGGCCTTTACCGTGACAAGGCTTTCTTCCCGCGCATTGCCGTAGACCGATTCCAGGCGATAGCTGCCAGCGGGAACCTGCAGCCGGTTGGTGGAGCCGGAGACCCTCGCGACAGGGATCGCGCCGTTCTTTGCGTCCGAAGTAGCAGGAGAGAGCCGATGCCACGCAGGTACGAGCTCGGGTGACCCCTCTTTGGCGAAGGTCTTGATCTCGAGGGTGCCCACGCTTAAAGGCATCCGAACCACTGAAACTTTCCCGGCGATGACCTTTACAGAAGCGTCAAGCGTCGCAGAACCCGCAAAAGCGGACAGCAGATAGTCCCCCGCATTGAGATGAAAAAGCGCAGGGGCTCCGCTTGAGCGGCCGAGCTCTTCGCGAGCGGCCGGCGTCTTCTGCTTCGAGAGCACGAAAAATGCATCTCCGACAGGCGGGCCGTTGGGCACTTGCTGCGCCTCGGCCACGATGGTGCCCGCATCGAGCGCGATCGTCTTTGCGACCTTGTCAGCACCGAGCGTGAATTCTCCGCTGCCCGTTGCGAGGCCATACGCTATTTTTACGCTATATCGGCCTTCAGGGAGTTTGGCTTTGGCCTGCCCTCCGCCGCCAACCCAAAGAGGTGCTTCGGCGGCGCGAATCTGCCCTGTGGGCGTGACCTGGGTTTTGTAAATCTCCCAAGTAACACCCGCCTCGAGGGGCGGCATGCCCGATACGAGAGCGGCTGAAAGCACAACGTTAGGTTCGGGTTGCGGTGGCAGAACCAACTTCTCTTCCGCCTCCGCAGGCTGATCCGTAGGCGGCGGCGCATTTGCTGGGGCTGCGGCTTGTGCCTCGGGCGCATTGAGGTCAGAGCCACCGCTCGCGGCGTTCGTCGGCTTTACCACTGCCGCCTTTGGCTGCCCAGCCGATTGTGCGGTGCCAAACGCCTCCCGCAGACTGCGTTCTAGATCGGCTCCGGACTTCACGCCCACAAATGCGCCGCCCATCGCTTTCGCCGCGCAGGTGAAGTTCGTTGCCGCCTGCTCGCTCATGTTCATGCCAAGAACCGTTAACTTGGCGTTGGGGTAAATGCCATGAACCCGTCCCGCGGCGCGGCAAATATCGCCGATGCAATCGTCTCCTGTTCCGGCGATAAGAATGGCGGAGACCGGCTTTCCTTCGGCACTGCCGGCCGACTTGAGCGCAGCCTGCAGGGCGTCCATAGCTGGTGCCCGCGCAGCTTTCGGCTGAAGCGTCCTCAACGCCTTGTCCAACGCGCCAAGAGCGCCGCCGGCGGGCTGAAGCGGAACCAGCGCGCTGATGTCCTCACACCTCTTCTGTGGAGATGTGCCGAATGTCCAGAGCGCAAAGGAGCGGCTCGGCTCCATCCGGCTTGTAGCTCCGCTGATGCCGGTTTTTGCCCAGTCCAACTTCCGCTTCTGGCCCAGGTTCGCGCCCATTTGCGCGGTGGCGTCAAGAATGACGACGGCCCGAACCTCCTCGGCTCGGCAAGTCAAAGCGAAGCTGCACAAGGTGAATGAGATCAGAATGGTTGCGATGACTGTCCGCATTTTCGTTGACCTTTGCGGTCCTGAAACCTGCTGGATTTAAGGGGCACTGGCCTGTCCGGTCAACCAGGAGCCTAAAAACGAAACTGTTCTGCGAGGATGCGCTCTTCCAGGGCGTGACCTGGATCGAATAAAAGTTTGAGACCGATGCTTCGTTCCTCGCGAACGAGGACCGAGAGCACGTCCCGGAACTCGGCGTGATCGGCGACGGCGCTTACGGGGCGCTTATCGGCTTCCAGAACCGAAATCCTGACTTGCGCCTTGTTCGAGAGAAGCGCTCCGCGCCAGCGCCTCGGGCGGAACGGGCTTATCGGCGTCAGGGCGAGAAGGCGCGCCTTCAAGGGCAGGATCGGCCCCCCGACAGAGAGATTATAAGCGGTGCTGCCTGCGGGCGTAGAGACAAGGACGCCGTCGCAAATCAGTTCGCTGAGCCGTTCCTTCCCGTCGACGACAACCACCAGCCGCGCACTTTGCGCCGTTTGACGAAACAGATGCACCTCGTTGATCGCAAGCGCGTTGAGCTGTTCGCCGGCCCGATTTTCCGCCTGCATCTTCAGCGGATGGATGATGCTCAGCTTCGCGTTGGACACGCGCTCGATGAGGTCATCCTCTTTGTATTCATTCATGAGGAAGCCGACGGAGCCCCTGTGCATGCCGTAGATGGGAACCTCGTTCCCCATGAAGCGATGGAGCGTTTGCAGCATGAGCCCGTCGCCGCCCAACGCGATGATCACGCTGGCGGACGCGGGATCGACCGCCCCATAGCGCTTTGTGAGTCGCTTCAACGCCGCCTGAGCTTCCGGAGCGGGGCTTGCAACGAGGCCCAGACGAACCTTATCAGCAAAGACGGCCGTCTGAGTATGAGCCGGGCTCACCTCGGCCATGGTAACTCCTGAGCTTGGACGTCCGACAAATCGGACAGAGCGCAGATGCTGCACATTTGGGGGAAACCATGAACCAGGATGCCGAGATGATCGTTCTCTATACCACATTTCCGACTGAAAAGGATGCTCAGAAAGTGGGCGGAGAACTCGTAGCGGAAAAGCTTGCCGCGTGCGTCAATATTTTCCCTGGGATGGTTTCCATCTATCGCTGGGAAGACGCCATCGAGAATGGAAGCGAGGTGGCAATGCTCGTCAAGACAAGAAAGGAACTCGAGCCACAAGTGCTCGAAGCCTTGGCAGCGAAGCATCCTTATACCGTTCCCGCTCTTATCGTATTCGAGCCTCGCCGGGTGGCGGGCTCCTACCTTGAATGGCTACGCAATCAAACCGTCTCTAGCGATGGGAATTCAGGACTAAAATAAGGCGGCGTTCCCCCGAACTGATGCCTTTCCGCAACGGATTTACAGCGCCCTGCGGAAAACATCATAGATCCTAAGCGCTTAAGTCATGAATCAACAAACTTGCATTCATGGAGGTTCGCAATCATCTTAATGGCGTTAGGCGGGAGAGAGTCATGGTCTGGCAGAGAAAGTTGAAGGGGGCGGCACTGGCGTGCGGCATCGCCTTGTCGCTTGCCCAGCAGATCACGGCAGCCGCGGCGTTTTCAACGGAGCCTGTACCGCCTCCGTCGGCGAGCTTGCAGGCTAATCCACCCTCCCAGTTTATCCAGCCCGGCATATCTGGGCAGGTGCCTCAGTTTGATCTTAACGACTCCATGACGGTCGGAAAGTCCAATGGTACGGATGTAACAATCCCAGGGCTTGGGACGCTCGGTACTCTTCCGAAGCTCGACTTTGGCCTTGAGCTATTGTACGGCCCCAAGAGTGGATCAGAAGCTCTCCAACTCGATCAGCATGCGCCCGAAAGTGACATGCAGATCAAGGGCACTTTGACCCACAAGTTTTAATTCTGGGCCCCGCGCGAGTTCCCCTTGATGAGCTTGCGCTCAAGAAATAATCTCAGGCTGGTGGGCGCTGCAGCGGTCCATGTTTTGACCGCTAGCGGAGGTGTGCTCGGTCTTCTCTCGCTTCTGTCGGCGTGTGACGGCCATTGGACAGCTGCCTTCGCCTGGTTGGGTGCTGCCTTGATCGTGGATGGTGTTGACGGCCCCCTCGCACGGATGGTCGACGTAAAACGTGCTCTGCCCCGTTTCTCCGGAGAAGAGCTTGACCACCTGGTTGATTACGTGACCTACGTTACGGTACCGGCGTTTATGGTTGCCCGAACCGAAATCGTGCCGGAAAGCCTGCGCCTACCGTCGGCGGCACTTATTATGCTCGCGTCTCTTTACCACTTCTCTGTCACCGAAAGTAAGACCGCCGATGGGTATTTCGTCGGTTTCCCCGCGATCTGGAATATCGTCGTGCTTTATTGCTTCGTGCTCGACTTCCGCCCCGCCGTTTCCGCAGCAATCATCGGAATTTGTACCGTCTTCACGTTCATACCGCTTTATTGGGTTCACCCGTTACGCGTAAGGCGTCTGCGACTTTTAACCTTTGCGGTTGTTTCAGCCTGGGGCGCGGCCGCTGTAAGCTCAATCCTTCACGGTTTTCCTGGAACGCCAGCCGAGCAAGTTATATTCGCTGTAGCGGCGATCTATGTCATAGCGATTGGCGTAAGCGCGAGGGCTGGAGGCGGCCGCCGTTTCGATCCCGTGAAGTGAAAAATCTCCCCTGGAAGAAGGCCGCGTCGCAGCAGCGCTTTACATGGAACTGGTCTTCGATCCGGCCACATGGGCCAGCCTGATCACTCTGACTGCTTTGGAGGTCGTGCTTGGCGTCGACAATATCGTCGTCCTGTCGATCCTTACGCATGCCCTCCCTCAAAGAGAAGCGCAGCGGGCCAGAGCGGTGGGCCTTGGCTTGGCTCTTGGCTTGCGACTTGCCTTACTGTCGGCGATCAGCTGGATAACCCGACTCACCTACCCCGTCTTCAGCGCTGCCGGGCAGGATTTCTCCTGGCGCGACCTGATCTTGATCGGTGGCGGCCTCTTCCTGATGGTGAAGGCCACGCAGGAAATTCATGCCGAAATAGAAGGCAGAGAAGATCCCTCCAGCACGGGACGGCAAAAGGCGAGCTTCGGCGCCGTCATATGCCAGATCGCCGTTATGGATCTCGTTTTCTCGCTTGATTCGATCATCACTGCAGTCGGGCTCGCCCGCGACATCGAAGTGATGATCGCCGCAATCTGCATCTCCATTGGCATCATGTACGCGGCAGCCGCGCCGGTTGGCGCGTTCATCAAGCGCCATCCGACCACGAAGATGCTAGGCTTGTGCTTTCTGATCCTGATCGGCGTAGCGCTTCTTGCAGACGGCTTAGGCCTTTACATTCCGCGCGGATATCTCTACTTCGCGATGGCCTTCGCGGGCGTCGTCGAAGCCTTCAACATCTGGGCGAAAGGCTCTGCGCGCCAAAACGGAGCGCCCTCCGCAAGTGGGGAAACGTTCGAACTCGAGAATCAGCCACAAATGCCGCCCGCGCCGAAACGCACCGCTGACGAATAAGGGCGCCGTCCCCATTCGTGCACGGAAATGCGGGCGCAGCGGCGAAGGAGCCGAGAAAAATAGGCCATGGCGCCATTTTATCACCATCAATGAGGCCATTTGACCGCCTTTGGCCCAGATTTCGTCCATAAGCACAGTTAGCGAGAGCACTATATAGGCTTAACCGGAAGGTTTCATGCGCGCCCTGATTGTCTTCGCCTTGGCGGCGCTTTCGATTGCGGCAGCAACTGCGAGATGCGCTGCTGAGCAGGTTTCCTCTGATTATCTTGGTCTTGAGGTATCGGCAAATCTTGAGGTTGCGTCGGGCAAATCACTCAAGAACGAAGTCGTTCTTTTGGTGCACGACACTCTAGGCCATGACCGAATGGAGTTGATGGCGGCGCTCCAGGATAGCCTGCGCGATCAGGGGATCAGCTCTCTCGCTATAACGCTCGGGCTCGGCATGGATAAGCGTCACGGCATGTTCGATTGCGCGATGGAACAAGATCACCGCCATGAGGACGCCATCGACGAGATCGCAGGCTGGGTTCAATGGCTGAAGGAAAAAGGCGCGACCTCTATCACAATCGCGGGTCACGGACGTGGCGCCAATCAAGTTGGGCTCTATGCCATCAACCGCTTGGACAAGACCGTGAAACGGACCGTGCTCATGTCGCCTTTGATGCAGAGCGAAGAGAAGGCCGAGGCAGAGTATCAAGCGCGTTTTGGGCAGTCCTTGCGGCAAGAGCTCGCAAAGGCCGAGGAACTTGTGGCCAGCGAGCGCGGCAATCTATTTGTCGACGTACCAGGATTCCTGGCTTGCACGAAGCCGCAGGTGACGGCGGGAGCATTCGCGAATTACTACGGCGCAAATGCCAAGTTCAAGACAACGAACCTATTGCAGAGCATCAAGGTGCCCGTGTTGATTGCGATAGGCGATGCGGATCCGATCCTGGGCGAGGTCAAGGCCGCTGAAACGGAGTTCTCAAGCCTTAAAACTGTGACAATGGCCGTGATTCCCGGAGCGGATCAGGATTTCAGGGATATGGGAGCCGATGCACTCGCCCGGAAAATCAAGGAGTTCATCGGCCACAAGTTGCAGGGTTAGGCAGCGTGCACAGCCTAATGAAGCTTACCACGCACATAGGAGCCGGGAGCATCCTCGAGCGGTTCGAAAACGCCGCCGCCCGCTTGAGGCGGCGGAACCTTCGCGCCTGACTGCGAAGCGAGCCACTCCTTAAAGTCGGGCCACCATGAGCCTGCAAATTCATGCGCCTTCGCAAGGAAGGCTTCGACCGTAGGCAAGACTTTGGCGTCGCCGTCCTCGAGAATCCAGTACTGGTATTTTTTCTTGGCAGGCGGGTTGATCACGCCTGCAATATGGCCAGACCCGGCCAGAACGAAACGAACCGGGCCACCAAAAAGCTTGGCGCCGATCAAAACCGATTGAGCCGGGGCGATGTGGTCATCCTTCGCGGCCACATCGTAGATGGGAACCGTTATCTTGCTGAGGTCGAGCGTCACTCCGCCGAGCTTCAGAAGCCCCTGCGCGAGCGTGTTCTTCTGGTAGAACTCCCGCAGGTAGAAGCTGTGATTTGCAGGGGGCATCCGCGTCGTATCCGAGTTCCAGTAAAGGAGGTCGAACGGAAAGGGTTGCTTGCCGAGCAGGTAATTGTTGACGATGTAAGGCCAGATCAGGTCTTTCGGGCGCAGCGCGTTGAACACCGCCGCCATCCGCGCCCCATCCAGGAATCCTTTTTCCGCCATCAGGTCGTCGAGGGCCTTCAACTGCTCGTCATCGATGAAGACGAGAAGATCACCGGCTTTCGTAAAGTCGGTCTGGGCCGTGAAAAGCGTCGCCGAGTTGATGCGCTGGTCGTCTTTCACCGCCATGTAGGCGAGCGTGCATGTGAGAAGCGTCCCACCCACGCAGTAACCGAGCGTGTTTGTGTGCGGCTGGCCAGTGATACGCAGCGTAGCGTCGACGGCCGCCAAAACTCCTTCGAGCATGTAGTCTTCGAAGGTTTTTGAAGATAACCGCTCATCCGGGTTCACCCACGAGATCACAAAGACGGTGAAGCCCTGATCGACCACCCATTTTATGAAGGATTTCGGAGGCGTGAGGTCCAAAATATAGAACTTGTTGATCCACGGCGGCACGATGAGCATCGGGACTTCATGGACGGTCTCGGTCGTCGGCGAGTACTGAATGAGCTGCATCAGCTCGTTCTGATAGACCACCTTCCCAGGCGTCACCGCGAGGTTCTTGCCCACCTCGAAAGCTGACATGTCCGTCTGCCGGACCCGGAGGAGCTCACCGGAATGGTCGAGGTCTTCCATAAGATGTGCCATGCCTTCGGCGAGATTCTTCGCCCCCGTCGATACCGTGGCGCGGATCACTTCCGGGTTCGTGAAGGGGAAATTCGAGGGCGAGAGCGCGCTCACAATCTGGTTCAGATAAAACTCGGCGCGGTGCTTGATGTGGGCATCGACCGTCGTCGCATTGTGAACCATGTCTTCGGCCCATTTGCCCCCCAGCAAATAGGCCTGCTTCAGAAAATCGAAAAAGGCGTTTTCTGTCCATTCCTTGTCGGTGAACCGGGGATCGTGCGCCGACGGCGCGATCATCGGTTCGACCTTCTCGCCAATAAAGCGCTTATAGGTGCGGCCCCACAGCTCGATCATATCCTCGCTAAGCTTTGCCTGGGCTTCGCTATAGCCTTTCGGATCATTCATCCAATATTGGAGAATGGGGGCGAACAACTTCCCGGAGTCGGCCATGCCGCTCGCGACCGTAAATGCGCCGTGGCGCTTATCCTTATCCTCGACAATCTTTGCGATGACCTGGCCGGTTGTTTCGACGGATCGCACCAGATTGGTGACGAATTCCTCCGGCGACTGCAAAACGGGCAAAGGTTTTTCTACCGTGCTGACCGCCTTCTCCGGCTTTTCCTGTTTTTCAGCCAGCCGGCGTTTTTCCGATATTCTGCGCTTATCAGACATACGGCGCTTCCTCGTTCCCAACCCGTAAAGTTATGCAATGCTTCTCGCCCGGGAGGCAACCCAGGCTTCGACATTATATATAACACTTTTAGCGTTGTTTGATGAGGGGCTTCGCCCGCTCTCTTTCAGTAGCGCCGAAGAAGAGCGACGAGCTTGCCTTGGATTTTCACCCGGTCCGGTCCGAAAATGCGGGTCTCGAAGGCCGGATTGGCAGGTTCGAGGGCAATCGATTGTCCCTTTTTACGCAGGCGCTTAAGCGTGGCCTCCTCGTCGTCGATGAGGGCAACCACGATCTCCCCGCTTTCCGCAGTCGGTGTCCGTTTCAGGATGACGGTATCGCCCTCCTGAATACCCGCATCGATCATTGAATCGCCGCGAACTTCAAGCGCGAAGTGCTCACCCTGGGAAAGGAACTCAGGCGGCATGACAAGCACGTGGCTGTGATCCTCGATAGCGGAGCGGGGAACGCCTGCCGCGATCCGTCCCATAACCGGAACCTGAATGCCGCCGTCTTCTCGGTCACGGATAAACGCCGACTGGGGACATTCCTCGAATGAGGAACGCTTTGTCCCTTCTATAACCGTGGGCATAAAGCCGCCGCGGCGCCTCTCGGCATCGAACACATTACGCCCGCGCTCGGGCATTTTCGTGACTTCCAGCGCGCGGGCGCGGTGGGGAAGCCGCCTTATGAAACCGCGCTCCTCAAGCGCCATGATGAGGCGGTGAATGCCCGATTTCGACTTGAGCTCCAGCGCCTCTTTCATCTCGTCAAACGACGGCGGAACACCAGTCGCCTCGATGCGCTCGTTAATGAAGAGAAGCAGTTGCTTTTGCTTTGGCGTCAGCATGACAGCCCCAAATAGAGTGTCGGATTAGGCTTGTACAAACCAAGAACAGCAATAAGCGTTCTCTTTGCGTTCCGCAAGAGCAAAACGCCTTGGCACCGCAGCTGTTAAAAGTCGAGCGGGATAACTCGCACAAGCGAACCGGCTTGAAGGGCTGGGTCTCGCGCGGGCCGGACGAGGAGACAATCGGCGTTTGCGAAAGCGTTCATGAGCGAGCTATCCTGATCGCCGATTGGAGCGACCCCATCCTCGGAAAGCCCGGCGCGCATGTAGTGTTCACGCTCGCCATTCGCCTCAACAGGGACGGCAAGCCGAGCGGTGCGCGGTTCATCGCTGCGCGCGCGCCCGAGAAACCGGTCGACTAGCGGCTTCAGGAAAACGCGGGCGCATATGATTGCGGAGGCGGGATTTCCGGGCATGCTGAGGATGCGCTGATCTCCCAAAAAGCCGAACATGACAGGCTTGCCTGGCCGCATCGCAACCCTAAGCACCTCGAAGCGGGCGCCCATGTCTTCGAGGGTGCCGCGAACGAGATCGTGCTCGCCGACGGACGCGCCGCCGATGGTCAGGAGAACGTCAGCATTGCGCCCGTCGCGAACGCGAGCCACGAGGCTTTCCTTGCTGTCCCGAGCGAGGTCGAGGAGAAGCGGTTCGCCGCCCCATGCCGCAATGGCGGCCTTCATGCCCGCAGGAATCGACGAAATGATTTGCCCTGGGCCTGGCGACTGCCCCGGCTGTACGAGTTCATCGCCATTCGCCAGAACGGCAACAATGGGCTTCCGCCTCACTGACACTGTGGCTTGGTTCATGGCGGCGGCCAGCATAAGCTGGCGGCTGTTGAGTTCCATCCCAGCGGCGAGCAACCTATCGCCTTCCGCGAAATCGTAGCCAATCGCGCGGATGTATTGCCCGATAGTCGCCGGTTCCAGAATCGCGACCGCACCGTCGTCTATGACCTTGGTGTTCTCCTGGATAATGATGGTGTCGGCTCCCACCGGAACCGGCGCGCCGGTGAAGATGCGGACGGCTTCGCCGGCTCCGACTTCGCCGTTGAAACCATGGCCTGCGGCCGATCTGCCAATCAACTTGAGGCAAGCGGGAATGGATACAATGTCGGCAGAGCGAACAGCATAGCCATCCATGGCCGACGCGGCGAAGGGCGGTTGCGTCAACCTCGCCCCGAGGTCTTCCGCGAGGACGCGGCCTGCGGCCTCGAAGATCGTGATCGTTTCGGCGTCCAGAGGCTCGACGGCGTTCACAATACGCGCCTGCACTTCGGTCACCGGCATCAAGGTCATGGCTGGCCCTTGCGATCCAAAGTAGGAGCGTGGAAGTCGCCGGATTTGCCGCCTGTCTTGGACAAGAGGCGAATGCCTTCGATACGCATGCCTTTGTCACGCGCTTTCAGCATGTCGTAGAGCGTCAAGCAACTCACCGCCACCGCCGTCAGTGCTTCCATTTCCACGCCAGTCTGGCCAACGGCTTTCGCCATCGCCTCGATGCGCACGCCCGGAACCGAGGGTGACAACTCGAAATCGACTTGCACCTTTGTAAGGGCCAGGGGATGGCAGAGCGGAATCAGATCGGACGTGCGTTTCGCCGCCATGATGCCTGCGATCCGCGCCGTGGCGAGCACGTCGCCTTTCGGGGCATCACCCTCTTCGATCAGGCGCAGCGTGCCGCGCTCCATCACAACAAAGCCTTCGGCGACCGCGACCCGCTCCGTGACCGCTTTTCCGGCCACATCCACCATGGACGCCTCGCCTCTGGCATTGATGTGGGACAGTTCGCTCATGCGTTGGCTACCCGCCTTTCCCGCTCAGAGGAGGGCGAGAGAAGCGCGTTCGTCGCGCCTTCAATATCCTGCTCACGCATCAGGCTCTCTCCGACAAGAAATGCGCTTGCGCCGGCGCGCGTGAGCCTCCCGATGTCGGACGGCGTAAAAATTCCGCTTTCCGAAACGATAATGCGGCCCGGCGGAATCAGTTGCGCAAGCTCTTCGGTCGTTTCGAGATGCGTCTCGAACGTATTGAGATCGCGGTTGTTGATGCCGATCAGCCAAGCGTTCAGCATCAGCGCGCGCTCCAGCTCTTCTTGATTGTGAACCTCCACAAGAACGGACATGTCCATGGCGCGAGCGGTGGAGAAAAGCTCGCCGGCGAGCCCATCGGAGGTGCAAGCCATGATGACGAGGATGCAATCGGCCCCCATCGCGCGCGCTTCGGCAACCTGATACGGGTCGACCATAAAATCTTTCCGCAGCACAGGCAGGCGCGTCGCCGCCCGCGCTGCGATTAGCGCCTCTGACGAGCCCTGAAAGGATGGGCTGTCAGTCAGAACCGAGAGGCAAGCCGCTCCCCCGCGCTCGTAGGCCTTGGCGATTGACGCGGGATCGAAATCGGGACGGATCAGGCCGCGCGACGGGCTCGCCTTCTTCACTTCCGCGATGAGGCCCGGTTCCGTACGAGCGCATTTTCTCGACAGCGCACCGAAGAAATCGCGTAAACACGGCGCGGCTAAAGCTCGTTCTTCCAATTCGGCCAGCGGCGTCTTCGCCTTGGCTGCTGCGACTTCTTCCTTTTTATAGGCGACAATGCGGTCGAGAATGCTCATAGCGCCACCGTTTTTTCGAATGCTTTTAGGTACGGGTTGTGGCGTCTATCAGATCGCAGAACACCGCAATCACTCAAGCGTTTTCCGCAGCGAGCATTCGAAGATTGCAATTTAACATTACTTTGCATCGACCACTAATTCTGGTTGCACAATGGCAGCATCGGTGCTCGCCGAAATCAGAGCATCGAGTGCTTTCTCGGCTTCGCCATTGTCAATTGACGCGGCGGCGAGGCGGACGCCTTCCTTGAGGGTGTCGGCTCTCCCCGCGATGATGAAAGCGGCGGCCGAATTCAAGAGAACGATGTCCCGGAACGGCCCGTGATTGCCACGCAAGAACTCCCGCATCGCAATGGCACTGTCCTCGGGCGATCCGCCCTGCAGATCGGACGCGCACGCTTTTGGCAAACCAGCGTCGCTTGGATGCACGTCGAAGCGGGAGAGCCTGCCATTCTTCAGTTCGACCACGCGGCTGACGCCGGTGGTGGAAAGCTCATCCATGCCGTCGGCCCCATGAACGGCCCACACATGCTCCGCGCCACCCCGCTTCAGCACCTCCGCCATCGGCATGAGCCAATCTTCCGAATAAGCGCCTATGAGCTGGCGTTTCGTGCCTGCAGGATTGAGGAGCGGCCCGAGAAGGTTGAAAATCGTCCGCAGCTTGAGGCCCTGACGCACCGAGGCCGCATGGCGCATCGCCGGATGGTGGGTCGGCGCCCAGAGAAAGGCCAGCCCGGCACGCTCAAAGCAGTGCGGTATGCGGTTGGACGGCATCCTGATCGTGACGCCAAGCTTTTCGAGCACATCCGCCGCGCCGGATTTCGAGGACACGGCCCGATTCCCATGTTTCGCAACCGGAACGCCTGCTCCGGCCAATACGAACGAGGTCGCCGTTGAAATATTGAACGTGCCCTTGGCGTCGCCGCCCGTGCCAACAATGTCTATGGCCCCTTCGGGAGCTGTCACAGGCACCATGAGCGTCTTCATCGCAGCGACTGCGCCTGCAATTTCGTCCACGGTCTCCCCGCGCGCCTTCAAAGCCACGAGAAATCCGGCCAGCTCGATCTCAGAAACAGCCCCCTGCATAATGCATGTAAATGCCTCTCGCGCCTCCTCCTCGGAAAGAAAAGCTCCTGCCGCGGCTTTCTCGAAATGAGGGCGAAATGCGGCTGCGAGGTCGGCCTTGGGCGTGTCTTGCATCGGTTGGCTCAAGCGACGGTCGTGCGACCGGAAGAAGGCTCAAGCGCAGGCGGAATAAGTCCCTGTTTTCTCGGCGACCAACGCACTCCCGCCAGCGTTAGAAAGTTCGCGAGGATCGCGTGGCCGTTCGCGCTAGCGATGCTTTCGGGGTGGAATTGCACGCCGAAGGTTGGCTCGCTGCGATGCTCCAGCGCCATGATAAGGCCATCCGATGTGCGTGCCGTAACCGCGAGGCAGGCCGGAAGAGTATCTGCCTCGACAATGAGCGAATGGTAGCGCGTCGCCTCGAAAGCGTTCGGCAATCCGCGGAAGAGGCTCGTCCCCTCGTGGTAGATTTTCGAAAGTTTGCCGTGCATCAGCACCGGCGCGCGGATCACTCGGCCGCCGAAAGCCTGACCGATGGTCTGGTGACCCAGGCACACGCCAAGTATCGGCACTTTAGAACCAAAATGGCGAATGACCTCATTGCAGATGCCAGCCTTAAGGGGTGTCGATGGCCCTGGTGAGATAACAATTCTCTCAGGTGACATCCTTTCGATATCTCCAATAGATACTTTATCATTACGCACTACCTCTACTTTCTCGCCGAGCTCGCTTAAATACTGGAAAAGGTTGTAGGTGAAACTGTCGTAATTATCAATGAGTAGCAGCAT
>Ga0209048_10001885_pt1 | contig 21194 bp, 14 predicted proteins | sample FrelakmetCRP12CR_FD_187146 | JGI IMG/M metagenome (GOLD analysis project Ga0209048, IMG submission 187146) | Freshwater lake sediment microbial communities from the University of Notre Dame, USA, for methane emissions studies - CRP12 CR (SPAdes)... | ecosystem: Environmental > Aquatic >... | reverse complement strand
TCAAGGGATGAGCTGTCGTGCAGGTTTTGTCTGGGGGACAAAACAGCACTTCAACCGATATATCGAAGACTGCGGGATTGCCTGTGAACTTGTCACCCCACATATGCTCGCAGCCCCATTTTTCCGGGGCACATTCAATTGTCTTATCATTCCCACGGGTTTTGCAAACCCTGCATATTCAAACCTTCTTCCGGCACTCCGCGCCGCCTCATCACGAATTAAAAAATTTGTGGAAAATGGCGGAAATCTCCTTGTCTTCGGTGCAGCGACCGATAAAACGGATGCCTATGACTGGCTCCCGTTTCCGATCACGTACCGGCATGACTGCCACCCGCGCCGGATTGAATGCAGTTCATGTTCCGATACCGGAACACTCATTGACGATTATGATTCCCTGTGCATTGAGTGTGATGGCTCATTTCCGTCGCACGAAGGAACGTGTGTGGGAATTGCAGAATCATCAGACGTAATTATTGAAAAGCTGATAGGAAACGGGAGAATTGTCGTGACAAGCGTCCATGAGTTTCCATCACGGGAATTTTTGAAAAGTTTCTGCACTGCAGGAAAAGAAACCACATTCTAGAAAAAACCTGTGTTTCTCTTAAAAAATCACTCACCCCACCATAAAGAAAAACCCCTATACTTACAAGAACATTTATAGATTCTTTCCATGTTCCTTCATCGCACTTCGAAGAATTCTGTGGTGTTCTTATCCCGCCCTTCTTGCGCAATCGAAGACTTTTTTATATGAAATCTTCTTTCCATCTTATCTGTAAGCAGATCAGGTATTCACTCTCCTGATCCACCCCAACTCTATAAGCGATGGTTCTGCACTACCTGTTCTCATACTATCGGGGGGGTTGTGTCATACCGGTAATGGCAAACCTCTTGGAGCGTTCTGGAGCAAACACATTTAACTAATTTTTACCAAATTTCGGATATAAGGTATCCTTAAAAAAATTTCCTGAAGTTGCAGGTCAAAAAATCTACTCTCCGATTGAAAAAAATACTAATTCCTGATTGAAAAATCCAAAAATTCTAAAAGGGTGTTGAAGGTTTATTATAATTTTACTTCATTAGTATGTAATAATGGATCTAACCCTCCTTAAAAAACATCAGTCATATATTATTGTAGCATTTCTTCTCCTTTTTATGGGGATTGCCCTTGTTCTCAGGATGATCCCTGCATTGTTCATCAAAGATCCAGGATTTCTGTATATTTTCGACACGGATTCCTGGTATACCATGAGACAGATTGAGGTAATGGTCAAGGATTTTCCCCAGTACAACTGGTTTGACCCGATGACCGCTTATCCCACAGGGAAGGTAATTGACTGGGGGCCGCTCTACCCGTTCATTGCCGCGACTCTCTCCCTGATAACAGGTGCAACAACGCGCAGCGGGATTATTTATACATCAGGCTGGGTAGCCCCAATCATGGCCGTGATTATGGTCCCGGTGATGTTCCAACTGGGAAAGACGGTGTGGAACTGGAAAGCGGGTATTGTCGCTGCGGGACTAATCTCTGTCGTTTCAATCCAGTATTTTTCCCTTTCATCGTATGGGTGGGCTGATCATCATATTGCTGAAGTTCTTTTCAGCACGCTCTTTTTCCTTGCCTATATCTTTACCCTAATCTATGTGAAAAGTCACCCGATTGATTTAAAACAGTGGGAAACGCTTATTTTTCCGGTTTTCTTCTCAACGGTTACCGGAATAATTTTTTTCCTCGCACTGCTTTCGTCTACCACCGTGGTCCTCTCACTGATTATTATTGCAGTCTATACTCTGATTCAGTGTATTCTGGATTATTTCTCGAATCTCCATTCCAACTATCTGTTATGGGTAAATGGTGGAGTATTATTGGTATCAATAATTCTTCTCTTCCTCTTTGGGTTCAAACGAGAGAGCTTAGCACTAACCCAATATTCCATCGGGATTGTGTATGTGTATTGCGCGCTCATCGCTGAAACGATAATGCTTTTTATTCTCTCAGCAATCTTCCAGGGAAAAAAACTGGCATATCTTGTCAGTCTTGTCGTACTCGCTGCTGGGGGTTTAGTATTAATCCAGAGTATTCCCCTGGTTCAGATGATCATTAATCAGGTACTGGGACTTGTATTCGGGTTTTCAGTATATTCTGTGGCGGTGGTTGAGACACTTCCCTGGACTTTATCAGGGGCCTGGGAAAATTTTACTATCGCACTTATCCTGATGGCGGGAGGACTGCTGGTTCTGGGATACTCCCTCGTAAAGAAAAGAACCAATCAGTCTGTTTTCCTGTTAGTATGGTCCGTGGTCATGCTTCTTCTTACCATCAGATTCCAGCGATTTCAGTATTATTTCACGGTCAATGTGGTTATGCTGTCAGCAATATGTATTGCTGAACCCATCGATTGGAGAAAAGATACAATAGTCCAGTACAGCGCAGCAATAATTTCCCGGTTTTCCAAATCCCCGGATTCTCCATTCAATACTGGAGGAGATGTATCAGGAAATATTCCCCTCTCAATAAAAAAAGATAAAAAGAAAGAAAAAAAACGTCCCGTTAAGAATCCGGTAAATTACTCGGGAACGCTAAAAGATCTTACGGTTTTAGCAATCGTGATTCTTACAATTGGTCTCATAACATTTTCATTGTCTCAGGATATCCAGTATGGTTTTAGTTCTCCACAGCATGAGATTTCACCAGACTGGGTAGAGTCGCTCACATGGTTGGAAACGAACACACCCATGACAGGAATTGATTATTTTACATCGTATGAAGCACGCGGGTTTTCCTACCCTCAGGAATCATACGGGATCATGGCTGTCTGGGATGCTGGTCACTGGATCACGTTCTTTTCACACCGAATTCCTATTACCAATCCGTTTCAGGACAACCTTGGGGGTAGTTCGGGCACTGCCGCATATTTCCTGAGTCAGAACGAATCGCAGGCTGATGAAATCCTGCATTCGCTGGGAGGGAAATATGTGATCACGAATTCTGATATGGCCGTTGACACGTTCACGAACCTGGTTCCATGGCCAAGCGGTTCTGTGGATATTTCGCCGTACATCAAATGGTTCATGGTCGGGGATTCAAACGATCCCTCAAGATTGCAAAAAGTCCACCGGTTCGATGGCGCATATTTCGAAACGATGGTCGCCCGGCTCCACAATTTTGATGGGTCAATGCAAATCCCGAAAACAGAAACATATATCCAGTATGTGATCCGTCAGGTGCCGGCTGCGGGTGAAACTGCCGGGGATGTTAACGGGTATGCCCGGGTGATCACGAGCGAACAGGAACAGAATATTTCACAGGGTCATAATGACACCCGGATAGTCAGAGAGGGAACAGATCTTACGCCAGGGCAATATGCAAGCGTTTTCTCCGATCTCCCGAACCGAACCGTACAGGGAATATCTGCACTGAAACACTACCGGCTCATCCATGAATCACCGAATAACGCATCCGTCAAAATTTTCCCTGAATCGGATACTATCACGTTATCGGATATCAAATACGTCAAGATTTTCGAATATGTCAAAGGAGCACACATTCCCGGTAATGGCATCATAGAGTTACCAATGATGACAAACACCGGCCGGATGTTTGTTTACCAGCAGGAAAGTGAGAACGGAGAGTTTGTCGTTCCCTACTCAACCCAGGGCAATCCATATGATGTGCATGCGACAGGGCAGTATCATATTGTCGGTACATCGCGATACATTGCTGTTACAGAAAAAGATGTGACTGAGGGAAACCACGTTTCCGGTTAACTGGTCATTGCAATGGGTTCCGGCGATGGATCGTGAGAAGTTTCCCTCATTAAAATTCTTGACAAGGTATTTCGGCTATTCAGAATTCTTTTTATCAGGAGATGAAATAAAAAGCACAGGTAAGATGAAGGAGGGGACAGTGCCAGTCCCCCCTTACCGCCACTGCGCTTTAAGCGATGATGACGTATTACCTGTTCGGAGTTTATCGCATTTTTGGGGGAGCACAAAAAGCGGGAGTGAAACTCGAAACTCCCGTTGTGCGTTCAAGTTTCTTTTGAACATTTCTGCAGAGCCGTTATTTTTTAATAGCAATCACCGATTGATAATAGGACTCGACATCCGATGTGATATTCTCCCAATCAAATGATTCAGCAGACTTAGTACAAGCATTGCGCATTTCCTTGTGGTGCCGGAGTGCCAGACAAATTGTTTTGGCAAGATTTTCAGCAGACAAAGGACAGAGGAATCCGTTATTTTCTGTAATTAAATCACGGATTGCATTTGCCGGATGATCGACGGTTACAACCGGGATCCCGCACGCAAGTGCTTCAAGCGCGGAAATTCCAAATCCTTCCCGCGTAGAAGGTAGCACAAACACCTTTGAAGACTTTAACCGGGCGATGAGATCATCATGATTCCGATAAAAACCGCACATATGAATGCTGTCATTCATTTTTTTTTCATCGATAAGATGTTTGATTTTTAGATATTCCGGGCCTTCCCCGATTATTAAAACACGAATATCCGGGAATTCATGCAGAAGCAATTCAAGTGCATGTATGAGCATGTCTGCATGTTTTTCTTTGATGAGTCTTCCCACAAAAATAATATCCCATGATTCAGAAGAGGGAGAGATCGATCTTAGCCTGGTGAGATCGATTCCATTGGGAATAATGTTAATTTCATGGCGTAACCCGAGATTATTAAGGTTTTTCGCAGTAGTTTTCGACACAGCTACATTTTCTGAAGTGAGCCGGGCAACCAGTCGCTCAGTAGTTTTCCCCACAAATCCTTTCCATCCAAGATATTCATACCAGTAGTCACCCCATACTTCATGCCAGGTAATCACAAGAGGGGTTTTTTTTATTTTTGAAAAAAGTTTTGCAGAAAAACATGAGAGATAAGGAAACTGCTGGCAATCGATGATATCGAATCTCTCATTAAGCAAAGGGGAAATAAGGTGTATGCTGAAAGAGAGAGCCTGCCATATGGTCCTCCTTCCGTTGACATAAAGTTTTTGAGCGGGACAGACCCCATGCAGGAATACCCCCTCGCCGATGAGAATATCTTCACCGTCCCAGAATTTCATCCCGAAAAGATGCACGTCGTGCCCGCGACGGCTGAGCCGTGTTGCAAGTTCCCAGACACGTTTTTCCACACCACCTTTTACGTAGGGATAGATAACATCGTAGACCAAGGCGATCTTCATCGTGCAGACCTATTCGCGATAATTGTTTTCATTGAGAAGCATCATACTCTGGAACACAGCAAAGAGAAATATCTGTATTCCGCTTACGATCAATACAAGGGAAAAAATTGCAGTTGAGATTTCGGAAAGAAAACCGAAACTTGTGGAGACCCAGCGGAGGAAGATATTAAAACCGAGCAGTATTCCTGCAAAGATTGACAAAAATCCCAGAACAAGAAATATTTCCAGACTGTGGTATTTCATCAGGAATTCGATAAAACCCTGCTTCTTCTCGTATCCGTGAATCACCGAATAGGTCTTCATTAAGAAACCCGAAAGTACAACCTGAATACCACCTATCACCAGGATCGCACCAAGAATTAATGTGTGAAGATGGGATGATTCGATATCCCCATTAATAGAAAAAAATGCCATGAGCAAAATCCCGACAAGGGAGAACAACAAGCCCGGTACAGCAATAAATGGCAGAGGCTTCATGAGGAGGACAAACCGGATGTGGCGCCAGCCATCAGCAAAACTGTGCAATTTGGAGGGTGTCTGTCGCGGGTAGTAGGAGATTGGCACCTCTTCTATGCGTAGCCTTTCTTTTGATGCCATGACAAGCATTTCCGAAGCGAATTCCATACCTCCTGTTGTGAGAGGCAGCCGGTCAAGGGCTTCGCGGGTGATCGCGCGAAACCCGCTGTGAGTATCAGAATAATGGGTATGGAAAATGAAGTTGAGCATCCACGTGAGAACCGGGTTTCCGATATACCGGTGAAGCCCGTCCATCGAACCCGTATGGATTGTCCCTTTGAACCGGGATCCGATTACAAAATCCGCACCATGCTTAAGAGGGGCGAGCAGGTTTGGAATTTCGAGAAAATCATACGTATTGTCTGCATCCCCCATGACAATGTAATGACCCCTCGCGTGTTTGAATCCGGTTAGATAGGCATTTCCGTATCCGCTTCTTTCCGGCCTGACGACCCGCGCACCAAGAGATTTTGCAATCGTTGCTGTTTTATCGGAAGAAGAATCCACGACAATGATCTCGCCGTTGATTTCATAGTTATGGAACACGGTCTGGATTTTTTGTATGCATTCGCTGATAGTGAGTTCTTCATCAAGGGCGGGCATTACTACCGAGACATCAAGGGAGGAGGTAGTGCCGGATCGTGTTTCCATGGTTTGTCCTTAAGGGATTTTTTTGTAATACGATAAAGGTAGTTAAATTTTATGGGGGTGATGTGTTTATACTCATCCACACGACTTTTTTTGACAGGATTAAACAAGTACCTATTATGATGATATATATTCAATTATAACGTACATCAGGTAAAGTGATTATTTCGATTTCACGAGGCACAAAGCAATTCCTATGAAGATCGCAATTTTTCATGATTATTTTGGCTCGATTGGTGGGGGCGAGAAAGTAGTTATTGCGATGGCAAAGATCCTTGATGCAGATATTATCACCATGGATACCGATTCGGTAAAAAAAATTGAACCAAGTGTCCGTGTCATCAGCCTTGGAAAGACGATAAAATATCCCGGGCTTAAGCAGATTTCAGCAACCCTAAAATTTTATTTCTGTGATTTTTCCAAAAAATATGACGTGTTTATTTTCAGCGGCAACTGGGCTCATTATGCAGCGCACCGTCACCATCCGAATGTTTGGTATTGTCATACCCCGGTGAGGGTATTTTATGATAATTATTCAAATTTTTTAAGATCGTTACCATTTTTCAAACAGATTTTTTTCCGTGGATATGCACAAATTTTTCGTGTTGTTGACCGGAGGTCTATCTCACATATCGATCATATTGTTGCAAATTCACATAATGTCCAGATGAGAATTAAGCAATTTTACAACCTTGAATCAGATGTCATCTACCCCCCGATAGACTCTTCAAAATTTTATTTTTCTGAATATGGTAACTTCTGGCTATCGGTAAACCGGCTTTACCCGGAGAAACAGATTGAATTGCAGATTGAGAGTTTCCGTGCTATGCCTGAACAAAAACTGGTAATTGCCGGAGGATTTGCACAAGGAGATCATTCAGCCACGTATGCAAAAAAAATTCAGGCCGCTATACCTCCGAACGTATCGTTTCTCGGCGAAATAACAGACACAGAATTGTGTGATCTTTTTGCACATTGCAAGGGGTTTATTTGTACTGCAAAGGACGAAGACTTTGGACTCACCCCCCTTGAAGCGATGGCAGGTGGGAAGCCGGTTGTTGCCGTGAACTCCGGGGGATTCCGGGAGACAATTACCTCACCTACGGGCATGCTTGTGGATCCTGAAGTGCCGTCAATTGTAACCGCAGTCCGCCAAATCTCAGAAAATCCTGCGCAGTATCAAGATGCATGCATCGCCCGTGCACGGGCATTTGATATCTCAGTGTTTGCAGAACAGCTACGTAAAAAAGTTAATGACATGTCAAAAATCGCATAATTGGTTTTAGAATGAATCAGTATTGATTCTCTCGTAATTAATTAGTATTTTTATATATTCACATCAAACAGTATGCCATGGAAAAATCCATTGAGGGGGTTGTTTTAAAAAACCTGCGGGTTATTCCTGATGAGCGCGGCTGGCTCATGGAAATCCTGCGGTGCGATGATCCTCTTTTTGAAAAATTCGGGCAGGTCTATCTCACAACTGCATATCTAGGTGTAGTGAAAGCCTGGCATTATCACAAGAAACAAACTGATAATTTCACCTGCATACACGGGATGATGAAAGTTGCACTATATGATGCGAGAAAGGAATCACCAACTTATCGGGAACTGATGGAAATTTTTGTCGGAGAGAAAAATCCGGTTCTTATCAGAGTCCCGCCTGGGGTGTACCACGGGTTCAAAGGGATCGGAACGGATACTGCATATTTCCTGAGTATCCCCACACTTCCGTACAATTACAAAGAACCGGATGAATATCGCCTCCCACCGGATACACCGGAAATCCCTTATGACTGGGGACTCGCACCGGGACTTAAACACGGCTGAGTTCAGTGACAGGTGAGCAAAAAATCATGAAATTACTTATCACCGGCGGCGCGGGATTCATCGGGAGCAATTTTATTCTCCACATGTTGACCTCGCATCCAGACGATGAGATTATCAATCTTGATGTCCTGACGTATGCCGGCAACCTTAATAATTTAAAAGGTGTTGATAAAAATCCGCGTTATACTTTTATCAAGGGTGATATCTGCGACCCGGATATTGTCAATGCGATTCTTGACAGGCATATGGTTGATACAATAGTCCATTTTGCTGCAGAAAGCCACGTGGATCGATCTATTACTAAGGCTTCGGAATTTGTTCGGACAAATGTTCTTGGAACCCATAATCTCCTCGAATGCGCACGACATCACCCTATCGCGAAGTTCATCCATATCTCTACAGATGAAGTATACGGGAGCACATTGAAGGGATCGTTTAAGGAAAAGGATATCCTTTCACCCTCAAGCCCCTATTCAGCAAGCAAGGCGGGATCAGACCTTCTCGCCCTTTCATATTTTATGACGTATAAACTTCCTGTCATCATCACACGATGCACGAATAATTTCGGCCCTTACCAGTATCCTGAGAAGTTAATCCCGCTCTTTGTAACGAATCTTATTGCAGGCAGGAAAGTCCCGGTCTATGGGACGGGAAAAAATGTTCGCGACTGGATCCATGTGAGCGATCATTGCCGGGCAGTAGAGTTTCTCCTTAAAAAGGGTATTTTCGGAGAGATTTATAATATCGGTGGCGGTAACGAGAAAACAAATATCGAAATTACTGAAAAAATATTAACGTTACTGAAAAAAGATGAATCATTGATCGAATACGTAGCCGATCGGCCGGGACATGACTTCCGGTATTCCCTTGATTGTTCGAAGGTGAGGAAGATGGGCTGGAGTCCCCGGTATTCATTTGAAGAAGGCCTGAAGGATACGGTTGAATGGTATATCAGGAACGAATGGTGGTGGAGACCATTAAAGAAATAACTCACCAAAAAACCATTCTTTTCGGTGCTCATGGAATGCTGGGGCATGCTCTGAAGGAAGTATTTCCTTATGCGCAATTTATTGGACATCGTAACGTGGATATCACCGATGAAGGTGCGATAATGAAACTTTTGAAACTGGAGCGTCCGGCTATTGTTATCAATGCAGCGGCATACACTGATGTTGACGGATGTGAGGATAACCGCGTATATGCATTCGCAGTGAATGGAAATGGACCTGGATATATTGCACACTCCTGTGATGAGGTCGATGCGATTCTTGTACACTTTAGTACCGACTATATTTTTGATGGGACCAAGACAGAATATCGGGAGGATGACTGTCCAAATCCGATCAATATATATGGTGAATCAAAGTTGCTTGGGGAGGTGTCCATTGCAAAAAACATGGAGAATTACCGGATTATCAGAACCTCATGGTTGTATGGGAGTCACGGGAAAAATTTTGTCGACACGATTCTTACCCTTTCACGCCAGATGCCGGTTGTCCGTATAGTAAACGATCAGGTTGGAAAGCCTACATATACAGTTGACCTCGCCAATAAAGTACCGGAGATCATATCCTGTGATCCCGGAATGTATCATATCACCAACGATGGCCAATGCAGCTGGTATGAGTTCGCGAGTGCATTTATTCCGAATGCGACACCCTGTTCTACCGAAGACTACCCAAGGAAAGCAAAACGCCCCGCGTATTCAGTTCTTGCAAATACCAAGACACTCCCCCTGCGGCACTGGAAAGAAGCGGTAAAAGAGTATATTCAAAAAAAGGAATGAACCTGAAATGAAAGGCATTATTCTTGCCGGCGGAACCGGCTCACGATTATTTCCGTTGACTAAAGTGACCAACAAGCACCTGTTGCCTGTTTACGACAAGCCGATGATCTATTATCCGCTTCGCACGCTTATCGATACAGGAATAACCGAGATCATGATCGTTTCCGGACGTGGACATGCGGGACATTTTCTTGAATTGCTTGGTTCTGGAATGGAATTCGGGGTCAGTCTTACGTATGAGATCCAGGAAACTGCAGGGGGAATTGCGCAGGCGCTCGGACTTGCGGCTGGCTGGGCAGACGATGATGATGTTGCCGTGATCCTTGGGGACAATATCTTCCAGGATAATGTGAAAGCCGATGTTGTATCATTCAAGGAGGGGGCAAAGATTTTCTTAAAAGAGGTCATAGACGCCCAGCGGTTTGGTGTTGCTGAGCTTAAAAAAGATCATGTCATTTCCATTGAGGAGAAACCCCCCTCCCCAAAGTCAAACTTTGCAGTCACGGGGCTTTACCTCTATGACAATGAGGTCTTCTCAATTATCAGGACGTTGAAACCCTCTGGCAGGGGTGAGCTTGAGATCACAGATGTAAATAATGCCTATCTCCAGAAAGAGATGATGCAGTATGCTATTTTAAAGGGGTTCTGGAGCGATGCGGGGACATTTGATAGTTTGCTGAGGGCTAGTATTCTCGTGCAGCAGCATAGTGAGAGAAAGCAATCTGAGAGTTAGATATAAAAAAATTGAATTTAGTGCAATCGCTGGGTAATTCCCGGCAATAATAGAATAGGATCAATGATATTATTTCAAATCTGATTGATTTACATAATAATTGAAAATACAAAAAGGAACCCTATGTCCGATGAATCTCCCCATCCTTTGATCAGCGTTATTATTGTAAATTACAATGGGAAAAAATTCTTATCCGATTGTCTCAACTCGATCTTTCGTCAGACTTACTTCCCTTTTGAAGTGATAATGGTAGATAATGCTTCCCACGATGGCAGCGTTGAATATGTCCAGCAGAACTTTCCTGATGTTAAAATGTTCACTCAAACCACCAATCTGGGATTTGCTGGTGGCACAAATGCAGGAATCCGACAAGCAGGCGGAGAACTTATCCTAACCCTGAATAACGATACAATAATAACCACGGATTTTATCGATGAACTCGCAAATCCGATGGTTTCGGATCCCTTTGTCGGGATGTGTGCATCCAAAATGCTATTTCCCGATGGCAGAATTAACTCAACCGCGATCTGTGTCTCACGCAGCGGAGCCTCATGGGACCGAGGTATGGGGGAACCGGATCATGGACAATATGATGTTGCTGAAGAGGTGTTCGGCCCCTGTGCCGGCGCTGCATTGTACCGGCGCACAATGCTTGATGAGATCGGGCTCTTTGATGAGGATTTTTTTCTCTATATGGAAGATGTCGATCTCGCATTCCGGGCACGGCTTTCCGGGTGGAAGTGTATGTATGTACCTACAGCAAGGGTGATTCATGTGCATGGAGGGACTACCGAACCAGGTTCGGATATATCAGTGTACTACGGAAACCGGAATCTTCTGTGGTATGTGGTGAAGAATTTTCCCGAACGGACATTCTTTATTTTTATTCCCTGGATTATCGGCAGAAGCATTGCGGTTATCCCGTATTATTTTTTAAAGAGAAATGGAAAAGCAATTATTAAAGCAAAAGTTGATTCAGTGAAAGGTCTCCCCGGAATGATGAAAAAGAGGCAAAGCATTAAAAAAACCATATCTGACGGTGCGATTGAAAAGTGGATTCAGGTCTGGAGCCATGCAAAGGTACCAAAATAAAGTGATAAAAATGCTCATAACTGGTAGATCTATTTACTACCAAATGATATTCTATTGTATGACAGATCAGATAGTACGGCACATACAAAAAAGGAAATAGTGAAATGACATCCATCTTTGAATACCGCGGACTCATCTGGAATTTTATCAAAAGGGATATTTCCTCCAAGTACGTGGGATCACTTCTTGGATTGTACTGGTCGGTTATTAACCCGATTATCACCCTGATTATTTACATAATTGTCTTCGGGGTTTTTCTGAAGGTCCGAATCCCCGGTAGCACCAGTATCTGGGATTTCGCATTGTATTTTGCTGCTGGTTTTCTTCCCTGGCTGGCATTCCAGGATTCCGTTATGCGGGCGTCCCGGTCTATTATCGATAACAAAAACTATATCAAAAAAGTCCCGTTCCCCAGTGAAATTTTTCCCATCTATACCACATTGTCAGAATTTGTGAACCTGTTTATAGGTCTCGGAATTTATTTAATCCTGTTTTTAATCCTGAAAGGAATGCCCACGATCTTTATTCTCACCCTCCCCGTTGCTATTATTCTTCAGCTAGTGTTTACCTTATCACTGGCTTTTTTCCTTTCGAGCGGTGCAGTCTATTTCCGGGATATTCCCACAATGCTGGGTCCTTTGTTCATGATATGGTTCTGGGCCACCCCCATCGCTTACACAATGAATCTGATCCCGGTGAATTTCCAATGGATAGTTCAATTGAATCCGGCCTATTATATGATCGAACTATATCGTGATGCATTGTTCTACGGTAAGCTTCCGGAAATCAATATTCTCGTACCGTTCCTGATATTTTCCATCCTATTGTTTATGCTCAGTATCTGGTTCTTCCGGAAAACAAAAACCGGGTTTGGTGAACTCCTGTGATTGCTATCGCGGTACAAAATCTCGGAAAAAAGTTCAAATTGTTCACTTCACCTGGTGGAAGATTTCTTGAATACACGAGTATAGGTAAGGTAAAACGGCACACGGATTTCTGGGCACTTAAAGATATCTCATTTGATATCCCGAATGGTACTACTCTGGGAATTCTCGGGCAGAATGGTTCAGGAAAAAGTACGCTTCTAAGCATTCTTTCGGGTGTCCTTTATCCAAGTGAGGGATCTTTTAAAATAAACGGGAAGATATCGGCAATTCTTGAACTAGGGTCCGGGTTCCATATGGAATTTTCCGGCAGAGATAATGTCTACATGTACGGTTCTATCATAGGGTTGTCAAAAAAGGAGATCGATGCCCGGTTCGATGGGATTGTGCGGTTCTCCGAGTTGGGGGATTTTATCGATCAGCCCCTCCGCACCTATTCATCCGGTATGATCATACGGCTCGCATTCTCGGTCGCGGTGAATGTGGATGCAGACATCCTCATCGTGGACGAGGCGCTCGCCGTAGGGGATGCAATTTTCCAGCACCGCTGTTTCCGGAAGATCCGCGAGATGCAGGAAGCAGGAAAAACCATCCTCTATGTTGGGCATGATACCGAAGCGGTGCGGAATCTCTGTACGTCTGCGCTATTGCTTGATGGCGGGCGGATCATCGAGCGCGGCGATCCGAACTCGGTGGTGAACAAGTATTATGCTTTAATCGCTGAACGGGAGCGGGCATATACCGAAGGGAACCTGATCGAGCACGGGGAGATTCCTGGGGAGGGGTATGAGACCGTGTATGATTTTGTCCGGAACCTTCATGAGGCAAAAATTGAGAGTGCAAAAGGAATACCAGTTCAACCGCAAACCGTCGAGATCCTGTCCACACCCCGGCGCGTAATCTTTGCGCACCCACCGTCAAAGATCACGTATACCGTTCCTGTCGGTCCGGGATCGTCGCTTGCGTTTGCGATCGGGATTCTACCTGCTGCTTGGGACAAGATTCCGCAAGGTGTGAAGTTTGATATCGAAGTAGTGTCTGATGGTGCGACTGAAACTCTATTTTCCCGTGTGCTCCAGCCGAAGAGAAATATCGGGGACCGGGGGTGGCACAATTTCATTGTTCCGCTGGAGAAATATTCCGGAAAAACAGTTTGTTTGATGTTTAGTACTTCAGGATCCGGGGATGATCTGAGCTACGGGTGGAGTGCGTGGGGATGGGGGAAAATAATCAAAATGAATCTTGTAAACCATAGAAATGATCAGGAAATAAACTCTGACAGGAATTTGTTTGATTCTGGAGAGGATCAATCAGTTAATCAGTCCATCCTGTTTCCTAATGCACAAATCCGATATGGAAATAAAAAATTAGAGATTATCCGGGTTCAGTTGAATTCAATAAATGAAGGTGAAAATTCGATTTTTAAAGGTGGGGAGCTAGCATCTATCAAAATTTTTATCAAAAAAAATAAGAACATCACAGGAAAGTTGACAGTTGGCTGTAATATTAAGAATAAATATTCCGAAATTTATGGAACAAATACACGATGGGAAGGTTGTGATATTGATATTGAAAAGATTAGTCACGACGTTCTTGTTGAGATGATTATTCCGTTAAAACTAGCTACGGGCATTTACTCAATAACTGCTGCAATAGCATGTGTTCATGAGGATAATACCATTGAAATATTCGATCGAAAAGAAGATTGTATATTGTTCAGAATTCAACATAATAAACAAATGGTTGGATTTATTGATTTAGAAGCAAAATTTAAAATTTTGATAGATACAACTTGAAAAAAACACAAAATTTTTTCTTTTTGTAGAAAATACAATTAGTGTATTGATAATAACATTTCAAAATATTATGAGTGTTTCTTTCTTTTTCAATCATCAACCAGGGCAAATATAATGACTCGATCAAAATTTTGAAATTGTTCTTCCATAGTTTCTGTTGGAATTCCAAGGAATAAATGTTCAAACCCGGATACAAAAAGTATTCTGTAAAGTGCATTGAGCGTCGGCACTAAAACCAAGGGTTTATCCGATCCTCCATGCCCTTTGTCAGATTCGATCAATGCTAGTGCTGGTCCTTTTCGATTTTGAGGATCGCTTCCCCAGCAACATTCAAGTTCAGGATTCGATTTGGCCACTTGAGTTTCGATGATACACAAATTTTTTGTTAAAGAACGAATTTTCCTAATAGCTTGTAAAGGATTGTCTAAATGATATAAAATACCTAAAAACAATACTAAATCAGCTTTTTCACAAGATGTCGCATCAATTTCTAGAAAATCTTGCACTTTAAAATTAAGATTTGTCAAATCGGTTAAATCTTTTATCGTATTAGCCATTTTTATATGACTTTCCCGGATATCAATGCCGGTTACCTGATGAGCGCCCCGAATGGCTATTTGTGACGAGAACCAACCTTGGTTACAAGCAATATCCAGACAGTCAATCTGCTGCCATTTTCCTTCATACAATTCATCAAGAAATGGAAAAATAATTCCTGCACGGGTGGTATGAATTTCATTTGTTTTTTGATCCGGGTTCTTTGTTGAAGCACCATTTACAAACTCAAAATTATAAAACCATTCTGGGTACTTATTTACCATTAATTCGATTTCTTTTTTCAGATAAATACTTGGTAAGGGTTGATTAATTTTTCTTGTTGTCATAACGCTAACGTATAATAATTCATTTTATGCTTTAAAATAATGATGCAACTATCATTTTTAATGAAGAATCGGTTCGGATTCTTTCTGGATTATATGAAAAGCATATTTTCCTTATCTGTAGCAATGGCTTGATTGAAGTATAATCGCCAAAATTTTCTTATGAAAATTCATATGGAACTATCTCAAATACTATTAATTATATGATACCTATCGATATTACTAATTTACTTTCGGAATACTTCTTTTTAAAGACCCGAAAAGATGGTGAGAAATAATGTTAGAATGGACCGGAGAACGATATTTACCATTTATTGATCCATCAATTAGTGGTGCGGAGATCCATTACGAACATCTTCACCGGTATGCTTTTGCCACTCAATTTGTAACTGGTAAAATAGTATTGGATTTGGCATGCGGAGAAGGATATGGGAGTTTTCTGTTAGCAAAAACTGCACTATGTGTCATAGGCATTGATATAAACCCCAAGACCATTCAGCATGCATTAAATGTATATCCCAAAGATAATCTAGAGTTTAAAGAGGGTTCTATTCTTAATGTACCAGTTTCCGGTTCGAAAAGGTTCGATGTCATCGTCTGTTTTGAGGCACTTGAACATATTGACGAACATACCAGATTGATGTCTGAAATAATGAGATTGTTGAAAGAAGACGGACTATTAATAATATCAACACCGAACAAGAAAATATATTCTGATGACCCTGATTACCACAATCCTTTTCATAAAAAAGAACTTTATTTCAATGAATTTAAGGATCTGTTAAAAAATAATTTCTCACGCGTTCATTTTTTTGGGCAAAGAACATTCACAGGATCGAATATTTTTTCCCTTTCTTCAAAGGAATTTCAGATATGTACGGAATTTGTAATTAAAAAAGAACATGATGAATTCACATTTAAAAATGCTGATGAAAAAATTCCAATTTATTATGTCGCACTTGCAACCAATGTAAAATCATATGATTCATTAATTACGAAGAGTTTCCTCATTGACGCTTCAAATACTGAGATTTCCCTGTTTTCTAGTCAGGTTACTAACCTCAACCAGACTCTTGAATCCAGAGAGCAGCAAGTATTGGAAATGTCCAATCAGGTTACTAACCTCAACCAGACTCTTGAATCCAGAGAGCAGCAAGTATTGGAAATGTCCAATCAGGTTACCAACATTAATTTGGAAATCACACGGTTATCCGAACAATACAACATTCTTAAAGAAGAGAATAATTCGATGAAAAGTAGTATTTCATACCGACTCCTAACAAAATTCCACATGATCTTCATCGAGCCGTTATTCCCGCAAAATTCAAAACGCAGGGAGCTGTATGATATTGGATTAAAAGGAGGGAGAATAGCGGTCAATAACGGATTTAATAAAACAATTTCAGAATATAAAAAACATCGCTTATTCAAAAAAAAATCAATAAAAAATAAAGATACTAGTGATTCTGTTCGTAATACCGTACACTCACAGAATCATGGATTGAAGCCTGAACATCCGGATACACTATTCGATGTATTCAGCGCTGCAAATAGGAAATCGCCGGATTATGTGTCATTCTCACAAAACCCGGTTTTTCTTACCCCAAATGATATCAGATTCATAGCATTCTATTTACCTCAGTTCCATCCTATCCCTGAAAATGATCGCTGGTGGGGAAAAGGTTTCACAGAATGGACGAATGTAACAAAAGCGGTACCTCAATTTATTGGTCATTATCAGCCACATCTCCCTGATGAACTGGGATTTTACGATTTGCGGTTACCTGAAGTCCAAAAAAGACAGATCGAACTGGCAAAACACTATGGACTCTCTGGGTTTTGTTTTTATTATTACTGGTTTAACGGCAAAAGACTTTTAGAACGACCTTTAATCCAATATATTGAGCATAAGGAGTTTGATTTTCCTTTTTGCCTATGCTGGGCAAATGAAAACTGGACACGACGATGGGACGGGCTGGAAAATGAAATACTCATGGAACAGGATCATTCTCCGGAAAATGATATCCAATTTATCAAGGATGTTGAACATCTCTTTCGAGATCCCCGATATATTCGGATCAACGGAAAGCCGCTATTAATTATATACCGGGCTACCCTCCTTCCTGAACCTCATGAGACAATTATGCGGTGGAGGAAGTACTGCAAAGATTGTGGAATCGGCGATATCTATCTTGTTGCTGCACTCTGTTTTGGTTGTAGTGATCCAATACAGTATGGATTCGATGCTGCAATTGAATTTCCTCCCCATACGATGCAGGGTTGCTCGAACATTACCCAGAAGATGAGCATAATCAATCCAAATTTTTCAGGTACGGTATTTGATTATCAAGAATTTGTTCAATCAAAAAAGTATCTTCAATCACCGTCATTCAAAGTATTCAGAACCGTATCCCCGGGATGGGATAACACGGCAAGAAGGCCGAATAATGCATCTATATTTTACGGCGCAAATCCCCAAGTGTACAAAGAATGGCTCACCGATGTAACACAATGGACACAGAAAACACATTCTCAAGAAGAACAGATTGTTTTTATTAATGCCTGGAATGAATGGGCTGAGGGAACCCATTTAGAACCGGACAAAAAATTTGGTTATGGGTATCTCCAGGCAACTGCCGATGTTGTGGTGGAGACACGCATACAAAAAGAGCCTTTAAAAAAAAAGATAATTCTCGTCTCACATGATGCTCATCTGCATGGAGCGCAGATGCTGGCGGTTCATCTTGCAAAAGTGCTCAAGGAACATTTCCACTATGAAGTACATCTGCTGTTGAAATCCGGCGGTCGTTTAGAGGAAGTATTCAAAAAATATTCCACGGTCTATAACCTGGAGAAGGATTATTCCAATAAGCAGTCTCTTGAAAAATTAATACAATTGTTACGTTCAAAGAACATTGATATCGCAATCTGCAATACGGTTGTCACAGGTGACATTGTTGAAATCCTGGTTAAAAATCACATAAAGACCCTTTCGTTAATCCATGAACTGCCGGGAGTGATCAAACAGTTCGGGCAGGAAGAGAATGCAAAAACGGCAGCCCGATATGCGGATAAGCTCATATTCCCGTCAGAGTTTGTCAAAACTAATTTTTTAAAAGTCGTACCAGTTGATATTTCCCGCTGTGAGATATGTCCCCAGGGCCTTTTTTTGAAAAATACTTTTAAGGATAGAAAGGCTGAAGCAAGAGTTATTTTAAGACAAAAACTCTCATTGCCTGATGATGCAAAAATCATCCTTAATGTCGGTTACGCGGATTTTCGTAAAGCTGTAGATATATTTGCAGATGTAGCAGAAATTGTTACAAAAAACGAAAGCAATACATTTTTTGTCTGGGTTGGTCATCAGGATGACAATCTGATGAAAACTGTCAGAACCCACATTGAGAAATCAAAAATAAAGGATAAAATTTTATTTCCCGGAATACGCACTGACGATCTTGATATCTTTTATTCTGGTGCAGATATTTTTCTGTTAACTTCACGGGAGGATCCATTTCCTTCGGTTGTTCTCGATGCGATGAATGCGGAAGTTCCCGTGGTTGGCTTTGCGGATGCCGGGGGATTCCAGGATATTGTTACAAGGGATACCGGGATTTTGGTTCCGTTTCTTGATAGAGGAAAGATGAGTGAAGCTGTAACCAATTTATTGAATAATCCCAAAATGAGAGAACAGTTAGGCAGGAACGCATCAAAGCTCATAGAAAAAAGATTCCTTTTTTTGGATTATGTGTATAGTCTGCTTGCCTTTCTTAATCGTACCTACAAAAAGGTCAGCGTGGTAATCCCCAATTTTAATTATAAACACTATCTGAATGAACGGGTGAGCAGTGTTTTGCAGCAAACATATCCTATATATGAGATAATTTTTCTCGATGACGCATCATCAGATAACAGCGTGGAATTTATCAGAAATTTTGCTGCCAAATCACTAATTCCGGTTAAAATTTTATTGAATACAGAAAATTCAGGTTCGGTTTTCCGGCAATGGTCAAAAGGTATCTCAATGACATCGGGGGATTATATCTGGATTGCAGAGGCAGATGATCTCTGCGAAGACACATTTGTTGATCTAATCATAGCGGGATTTGATGATGATACGGTTGTATTGAGTTATTCTCAATCCCAACAAATCGATAGTTATGGAAAGGTACTTGAGAATAATTATTTTGAGTATACAAACGACATTGATAAAATGAAGTGGAAAAATGATTACAAAAGAGAGGGAAAACAAGAGATCTGTGATACACTAGTTATAAAGAATTCTATCCCGAATGTTTCTGGTGCAATATTTAAAAAATATGATATCTCAAAAATATTGGACGAATTGGTTAACTACAAAGTCGCCGGGGACTGGTATTTCTACGTCTGGCTTTTAACAAAAGGTTCAATATCATATCATTCTAAATCCTTAAATCTCCATCGAAGACACAATAAAAGCATAACCATATTAGAAAATGCAAAACAGCATTATAATGAGATCGTTTCGGTACAGGATTATATTATTAAAAATTTTCCTATTGAAGAAAATACTCTCAAAAAGGTATTTAAATACAGAGAAATTGTTAAAAAATATTTATTAAAAGAGGCAGGTTCAAGTAATACGTAGAAATTAAACATTAATTTAATTTCAAAAAAGGTTATAACACCAATACAATTAAAATTTTAAAAAAAAAATTACCCAATTGTTTAACTTTTCAAAATTCTTACCTTATTAATAATGCAAATGCGGGGATCTCGATGACAACGTGTTTGGTTCTGGGTGGAAATGGATTTATCGGGTCTCATCTTGTAGAAGCACTGCTAAGAAAGGGTTTTTCAGTTAAGGTTTTCGGTGATTTCAAATCCAGGACAAAAAATTTAGATACAATTTCTCATCGGATAGAAATTATTAGAGGTGATTTTCTCTGCGAACCGGATCTCGCTGCAGCGATGCAAAATGTTGAATTTTTATTTCATTATATATCGACAACAAATCCAGTCACATCATTTGATAACCCGCGTTACGACGTTGAAACCAATATTATTGGTTCGATCAGAATGATGGAACTCGCAGTAAAAAATGATATTAAAAAAATTATTTTCCCGTCTACTGGAGGCACAATTTATGGTGAACCTGATCATGTGCCAATTAATGAAGCTGCGCCAACAAATCCCCTCAACCCATATGCTATATCAAAATTGACTTTAGAGAAATATTTGAACTATTTTTTTATTCAATACGGGATGGATTATCTAGTTGTGCGTTATTCAAATCCCTATGGCAGGCGTCAAAATCCCCATGGAAACCAAGGTGTAATCCCCATTTTTTTAAATAAGATAAAAAATGATGAAGCGCCCGTTATATATGGTGATGGAATGTCTGTTAGAGACTATATTTACATTGATGATGCAATTGATGCAACAATCGCTCTCTTCGATAAAAAAATTGTGGATAAAATATACAATGTTGGAAGTGGAAAAGGTGTCTCAATTAATCAACTTATAGACATTATGGCAACCATTACCGATAGGGATGTTACCCCGATATATCAAAATGATAATCGAAACTATATTAAAAAGGTTATTCTCGATATTAAGAAAGTGCAGAGTCACACAGGATGGTACCCGAAAGTTGACCTCGCCCAAGGTATTGGGATAACCTGGGATTGGTTAGTGAAAGAATAAACCAAAAACATGAAAAAATTTTAAGATTTACCACTTTTCATAAAATATTTTTAGGTGATTATGTAACATCCACCAAAAACACGATTTAATCTAACATCAATTCCATCAGAACCCCAAATAAATCTTTCTCTCTATTGTTATATCGCCAT
>Ga0209048_10001884_pt1 | contig 21194 bp, 22 predicted proteins | sample FrelakmetCRP12CR_FD_187146 | JGI IMG/M metagenome (GOLD analysis project Ga0209048, IMG submission 187146) | Freshwater lake sediment microbial communities from the University of Notre Dame, USA, for methane emissions studies - CRP12 CR (SPAdes)... | ecosystem: Environmental > Aquatic >... | reverse complement strand
AAATCAATAAGAATTATCCGGATGTAAGGGTATCCCGCAGTAATAGAAATTTATTTTATGGTGAAGCTTTAAATAATGGGATAGAGGCCAGTAGTGGAGAATTTGTTCTTTGTTTGAATGACGATGTTATTCTGGATAAAGATTTCATAAAGCTTTCTTTGAAGAGTTTTTACATAGATGATGAGATTGGCATGGTTAGCGGAAAGATTTTACGCATGGATAGAAAAACATTGGATAGCACTGGCCTATTTCTGAGTATCTGGCGCACGGCTGAAGAAAGAGGGTATAATTGCCTGGATAGGGGCCAGTATAATAAAGCAGGATACATTTTTGGTGTTAACGGAGCTGTTGCTTTATATCGCAGGCAGATGCTAGAAGAGATCAAAATAGATTCGGAATACTTTGATAAGGATTTCAGTATGTTTTATGAGGATCTGGATATTGCTTGGCGAGCACATAGATTTTTGTGGAGGGGGTATTATGTGCCTAGCGCAGTGGCTTATCATGCAAGAGGGGCATCGGCCAGGCAGGGTAAGGCTAAAGGGTCGAGGTTCGCACGCGCCTATTTAAGCGATGAGCTGCTTTTTGATTTGATGAAGAACAGGTATCTTACTATTATTAAGAATGAGTCGGTATTTGGATTAATATTACATTCCTTGTTTATTTTCATTTATGATGTATTTGCCTGGCTTTATGTTTTTTTGTTCAGGTTTTTTTCTTTAAAGAAAATACTATTAAGTCCTATCCCTGTGAAGTCCGCATTTAAAAAACGGAAGATGTATCAGCTAAAAAAGAAACATTTAATAGAAAATAATACGAGGTTATCATGAAAATAAAAGCATTGCTTCTTTTTCCCTGCCTAATGTTGCTCTTGGTATGTTCTTGTTATGGAGAAGAAATGCAACCTATGCCAGCTTTTAATAAAGCAGATAGGGTGCTTTTTTTAGCCCCTCATCCTGACGATGAGGTCATAGCTACAGGCGGCATTTTGCAGCAGGTAATAAGTGAGGGGTTGCCGTTGAAAGTGGTTTATTTTACCAATGGAGACAATAATCAGCTTGCTTTTATTGTTTATGAGAAACGCATAGTATTTCGTAAGGGTGAGTTTACCTTCATGGGTGAAGTCAGGCGTAAGGAAGCGGTAAAGGCAATGGGGCTTCTGGGCATCAAAGAAAAAGATTTAATCTTTTTGGGTTATCCGGATTTTGGCACAATGAATATTTTTACCAAATATTGGGGCGACGATGTTCCTTTTAAAAGTATGCTCACACGCGTAACCAATGTGCCTTATAAGGAATGTTTCTCATACCGAGCGCCTTATACCGGAGAGAGTGTCTTGATAGACTTAAAGACCATTTTAGAGGATTTTCGTCCCACAAAAATCTTTGTCTCTCATCCTGTTGATTCCAATGTTGACCATCGGGCGCTTTACTTATTTTTGCAGGTTGCTCTTTGGGATTTAGAAGGACATATTGATAGACCGCATGTATATCCATATTTAGTGCATTCAACAGCTTGGCCATTACCTAGGGGTTACCATCCAAAACTAGAGCTTTTGCCTCCTAAGACGTTATTTGGGGCGGATATCAATTGGTTAAAATTTGATTTAACAAATGAACGCATAGAAAAAAAGAAATCAATGATTTCTTGCTATAGAAGCCAGATACAATATAATCCGCCTTACCTTTATTCATTTGCCAGGACAAACGAATTTTTTGGAGATTTTCCTACTATTACTCTTTCCAAGCATGTCGGTCCTACTGATTGGAGCGGATTAGAAGAAAAAGTAGAAGGGGCATCTGTCACGGATGTAACGCCAGAAGAAACCATTGAAACCATGGCTTATAAGATACAAGACGGTGTTTTATATATAAAAGTTAAATTAAACAAAAAATTAAGCATCAATATGGGGATGGGCGTTTATCTCTTCGGCTATAATAAAGATATAAGTTTTTCTAAGATGCCTAAGATCCGTATCCGTATCGGATTTAAGGGCAATGCTGTCGTTTATAACAAACGTGAACAAATTTCATTAAATGATGTTAAGGTTGATAGCAATGGTAAAGAATTGACTATTCAGTGTTCTTTATCTGATTTAGGCAATCCTGATTATATTTTAAGCTGCGTTACGGCTTCTAACAAGGGCTTGCCCAGATATATAACTGCATGGCGGAAGATAAAATTAAAATAAGAAAATACGAGAAAAGAGATAGAGGCGCTGTAAGAGAGATTTCCTGCTCTACTGCTTTTATAGGAGAAGATACAGACGTGTTTTTTGAAGGTAGGGAGCTCATAGCTGACGCTCTTACTCTATATTTTACGGATTACGAGCCAGGGTCTTGTTTTGTGGCTGAAAACAATGGCGAGGTTGTTGGATATATCATCGGCGCAAAGGATGAGATGGTTTCTAACACAAACGTCAAGCTGGCTAGCCGGTTATTTATCAAGGCTTTAACGAGCCATGAACTGCTAAAGAAAAAGAATATTATCTTTCTTGTTCATTGTTTATCTAGTTTTTTAAAGGGAGAATTTATTCAGCCTGAATTTTCTAAAGATTATCCTGCTATTCTGCATATAAACCTAAAAGAAGGATTCCGTAAGCAAGGCATCGGCGCGCAATTAATAGGCGCCTATCTAGATTATCTTAAAGAAAACAAAGTAAAAGGTGTACATTTGGCTACGATGTCTAGCGGGGCAGCTGATTTTTTTAGTAAGCAGGGTTTCAAATTATTGCTTAGCGCAAAAAGGTCTTATTTTAGATATATTTTGCATAAGGATATTATAGTTTACGTTTACGGCAAGCATTTATGAACGTATTAGTCAAGGTAAAATCTAATGCTAAGCAGGTAAAGGTTGAAAAGACAGGCCAAAATTGCCTGGTTGTCTGGGTTAAGACAAGGCCAATAGAAGGAAAGGCTAACCAGGAGGTAATAAAGACTCTGGCTGAATATTTCGATGTGCCGCAATCCGCAGTAAACTTAGTAAAAGGTAGGACTTCGAAAGAAAAGTTATTTAGTATTTCTACGTAACTATAAGTAAGATATAGACTTAAAGCTTAAACTCATGACGAACGGTAATTTTTTCTGGCAAATCCTCAGTTCCATGTTATACTTTAGAGACATTATCCACGATGATAAGATAAGTAAATAAGCCAATCCTTAGTCTAATCTAAGGTATTTTCGCTATTCAAATCCCAAATCCTTTAAAACAAGTCATACAATAAAGGCGTTTTTGTCGGATAACCACTTTGTGCTCTGCGAATTGAAAAACCACGGTTTAATTTCTTTTTCAAGGAAACTGGGTTTTAAGGTTTGTATGGTCTTGTTCTCAAAAACAGGGAGTGTTTATAATGAAGAAATTGGTTCTAACTACATTATTGTGGTTTACGCTTTGCGAATATGCTACAGCCAAGATTTTAGATAGGCCTGATTTAGGCATTGCAGCTATTTATTGGGGTAAGGCTTCTTACTATGGCAAGAGATTTCATGGCAGAAAAACAGCTAGCGGAGAGAGATTCGATATGTATAAACTTACTGCTGCACACCGTAAGCTTGCCTTAGGTACAATAGTGAAGGTAACTAATCTTGAAAACGATAGATTCGTCATTGTGGTAATCAATGATCGCGGTCCATATATAAGAGGAAGAGATATTGACCTATCCAAGGGCGCAGCCAAACAGATTGGTATGGTTCGTAAGGGAGTCGTTAAAGTTAAGATTGAGAAGTTAAACTAAGACATAGTCCAAATACTTTTTTAAATAAACCCAAGCAAAAATATGCTTGGGTTTCTTATTTTTATAAGTTATAATAAATGAGCATATAAACAGCTATTGATAACAGACATAACCCATAAGTTCACAGGACGTTATAAGCTTAGCATAAGTTAGTTATGATTTGTTCATCCCATACTGATTTTAACTGTTTGTAGGATAAACTGCAAAAGCAGCAGCAGTTTATACAAACTGTGTCTTCTTTAATGAATAATTTGTATAATACAGCCGAAGAGATCGTAAAAAACTTAAAATAATAATAGCAAGGAGATAAGATGCAGATTGCCATTGGTTTGACTTTTCCGAATGTTTTACAGGATGAAGCTGTTTTGTGTAATATTTGTAAAGAATTCGATATAGAAATAAGGATAATCGAGGCTTCGTTTTCTTCTGTTTCCGGATGGGCTATTCTTAAGATTGAAGGCGAAGAACAGGAAATCCATAGGGTTTTCGAGTACTTGAACGGCAGGGACGTAAAGATTCAGCAGATTGAAGTAAGGAAATAGTACTGGTGTGATTAAAAGGAGGTGTTTTATGAGGCGGTTATGTTATGTTATATGTGTTTGTTTTTTGCTGAGCGGTTGCGCAGTGAATTCGGTATCAAGAACTAAGGCCAATGAGTCAAAAACAAAAGAACCAAAAACAAATATCAGCACTTTGTCTCTTCAAGATCGTCTCAATAATTTAGAAGAGAAGCAGAAGGAAATGCTCGATATTATGAAATTAATGCTTTCTCTGCTATCTGATCTTTCAAGTCATGCGAAATAAAGATATTTCGTAGCATAATAAACAGATTTATCTCGACTCTTCAAAACTTAGACCTTAAAGACCAGTGGATGGATTCGGTCGGGATTCCGCCCTGAAGGAGCAATGAACATGGAACCTCGGGCTTTAGCCCTGGCGGGCTCCAATTACGATCAACAAGGAGGATGCTGTATGCAGATCGCAAATTTAGAAGGCAAATTAGTACTTTTTAAATTCTCTGAAGAAGTTAGATCGGATCTTGCTCTGTTTCAAATTTATAAAGATGAAGTATGGGCCTTAGTGACAGGCGTAGAAAATGAGGGAGTCTGGATAGAAAATTCTGCGTATGAACTGGGAATTTGGTGGGATGAAAAGGGTAATTTAATACCGCAACATAAACAGGTTAAGGAAAGGGTCAAGGCGAATATTTTTATCGCTTTTCGTTTTATAAAGGCCCTGATGAGTGTTGAAGATCCCAGGTTTCAAAAATCAAAGAGCGAAAGACTCCCGGGTTTTAACGTTTACAAGTGAATAATTTATGAGCAAATTATTTAGATTTATTGTTTTATGGGTGGTGATCTTTGCTATATGCGGTTGCCAGGTTTATAAGGCAAGAGATATCCGCAAGGCAAAGATAAGGAAGGTTAAGGCTGGGGATATCTATATTGTTTATAAAACCATCGGCAACGGTTATCCTTTGATTATGATTATTGGCTATAGCGCTACAATGGACCTCTGGAGCCCGCAGGTGGTGAATGAATTAGCCAAGCATTACAAAGTAATTGTGTTTGATAACCGCGGCATGGGCAAAACCACTGATTCCAATGAGCCATTTTCTATAGAATTATTTGCAGACGATACTGCGCGCCTGATGGATGCCTTAGGAATCAAGAAAGCAAATATATTAGGCTGGTCTATGGGCACAAACATTGCTTTAGATTTAGTGTTGGAGTATCCGGATAAAGTGAACAAGCTTATTCTTTATGCTGCTGATTGCGGTGGCCAGCAAGATTTATGGCCAGCTCCGGAAGTCATGAAGGCTTTAGGCGATACAACAGGTACCCTGAAAGAAAGAGGGGAGCGCATCTTAAAACTTTTATTTCCGGAGAAATGGTTAAAAGATAACCCCGATCCGCTTAAATATTTCCCTTTGCCCAGGGAAACCGCTTCTGCGCAGAATATTGATCGCCAATTCGGAGCAATGGAAAAATGGCAAGGCGCCTACGATCGCCTGCAAGAGATTACCCAGCCGGTATTGCTTATTACCGGAACTGAAGATGCGATAATACCACTTAAGAATTCTTTTATTATCGCACAGAAGATTCCAGGGGCGTGGTTGATGCAGTTTAAGGATGCAGGTCATGGCCTGATGTATCAATACCCCAAAAGTTTTAGTAATGTCTTGCTTACTTTTCTTGAGGAAGATTATAAGAATTAGGAGGATTAAAGATGAAAGTAGGTAAATGTGATGTAAAGGTTTTTAAAATTAAGAACAGGAAGGGGTACGCTGCTATTTGTTGTAATAATCTCACAGAAGGCAACACCGTTGAACAGGCTTACGATAGGATGGTAAAGGCTGTGCGCAGGACCGCTAATAAGACTAGATAAAAGATACAAGACGGAGGAATAATGTTTCGTGATAAGATTAAGGTTTTAGACTGTACGATAAGGGATGGTGGGTTGATTAATAACCACGATTTTGACTTTAAGTTTGTGCGTGCGGTATACAAGGCGCTTTCTGAGGCTGGTGTGGATTACATGGAAATAGGATACAAGAATTCCAAGAAATTATTTTCTTCTAAAGAGTTTGGTACGTGGAAATTCTGCGATGATAATGATATCAAGAAAGTAATCGATGGCATAGATTCGCAGACAAAAATATCGGTAATGGTGGATGTAGACAGAGTAGATACAGACGATATATTACCGCGTAAAGACAGCCCTGTACATATGATTAGAGTTGCCTCTTATATAAAAGATATAGATAAAGCCATATACCTAGTAAATCATTTTGCAGATAAGGGTTATGAAACTACTGTAAATATTATGGCAATCTCTAAGGCCCTGGATAATGAATTGACCGAGGCGTTAAATCAGCTGGAGAGTGAAAGCAAGGCGAAAGTGGTGTATATTGTGGATAGCTTTGGCTCATTGTATCAAGAGACAACAGAATTCTTGATCAAGAAAGCAAAAAGCATCTTAAAAACTAAAGAAGTTGGCATACATGCGCATAATAATCAGCAGCTGGCTTTTGGCAATACCATTGAAGCGATTATCCATGATGCCAATTATGTTGATGGTACTATTTATGGCCTTGGCCGCGCAGCAGGAAATTGCCCTTTAGAGCTCTTGTTAGGATTTCTAAAGAACCCGAAATTTGATATCCGGCCGATACTTGATGTAATTTCAAAGGAGTTTATTCCCTTAAGAGAAAAGATAGAATGGGGATATATTATTCCCTATGCCATTACGGGTATTTTAGATGAACATCCTCGGGCAGCCATAGCATTGCGAGACAGCGATAAAAAGGAAAATTACCGCGAATTTTATGAAAGTCTCGTAGGGGAAGATGAAGAATGATCCCCTTAGAAATTTTAATGGGGATTTTAGTAAGGCGGAATTTCTAATGGGGTAATTATGGATGTAGCTAGTTTTAAGAAATTGCCGATTCTGGGAATCTTAAGAGGCGTAGGGTTAGATACAATAGAGCCGCTGGTTGAGGCGATTATTTCTACTGGCCTAGAGACCATAGAAATTACTATGAATACCAATCGCGCCGCTGATTTGATCCGTAAAGCTGTCGAGGTATCTAAGAAAAGGTTAACCATCGGGGCCGGAACGGTATTGAGCAAAGAAAGCTTAGAATCTGCGCTTGATGCTGGTGCGACGTTTATTGTTACTCCGGTCTTAATCGACGATGTTATGGATTATTGTACAAACAATAAAATACCGGTATTTCCGGGCGCATTCAGTCCGCTAGAGATTTATCGCGCGTGGAACGCCGGTGCAACCATGGTTAAGGTTTTTCCGGCTAAATCATTAGGTCCGGAATATTTTAAAGAGATAAAGGGGCCGTTCAATCAGATAAAGCTTTTAGCTTGTGGCGGGGTTACTCCCGAAAATATGCAAACATACTTTTCCCAAGGAGCAGACGCGATTAGTTTTGGCGCCAGCGTATTTAGACAGGAGTGGATTCAGGCTAAAGATTTCGAAAGCATAAAACAAAGCATAAAAAGATATCTTCAGCAATTTAAAAGCTCGTGAAGGAATCTTTAAGGAAGCAATAATCATGAAAATAAGGATTTATTATCATCATACCGATTGCGGCGGCGTAGTTTATTACGCCAAATATCTTGAGTTTCTGGAAGAGGCGCGCACAGAATTTTTCGAGGATAATGGTTTGCCGCTGACCAAGCTTTACGATAAAGGAGTTTTTTTCGTGGTTGCCAGACAAGAGGTGGATTATAAATTCCCTGCCCGCTATCTGGATACCCTGGATATAAAGACCTGGATCGAGGATATATCTAACGTGCGCATAAATTTTGGATATGAAGTAAAAAATCAGGAAGATAAATTAATCATTCAAGCGAAAACCATCCTAGTCTGCGTGGATAAGAACCTTAAACCGCAAGCCTTCCCAGAAGAAATAAAGAAGAAGATAGAAAGCCTTAAGGTTAATTATGGTTCTCAATAGAAAAGAAATAGCAAAGCTTATTAAAGATAAGGCTCTAGTCAGCGATTATATTGATTTAGAGACTCAAACCACTCCTAATGGTTTTGATTTGACAGTTAAGTCGGTTTTTGAGTTTGATAGCCCTGGAGCATTGGATTTTTCCAATAAAGAGCGGAAAACGCCTCAGGGAAAGGAAATTCTGCCGCGAAAAGAAAAGCCAGAGGATAAATTTGGCTGGTGGCAGCTTAAAAAAGGCGCTTATAAGATAGTAAGTAATGAAATCGTTAATCTACCTAATGATCTTATAGCTGTGGCTTTTCCGCGTAGTTCGCTTTTGAGAATGGGTGGTTTTTCCCAAAATGGCGTCTGGGATGCGGGTTTTAAAGGCAGAAGTGAATTTATTCTCGTTGTAGAAAATCCCCACGGCATCAAGGTGAAGCAGAATGCCAGATTAATTCAGCTGGTTTTTATCAATATAGATGAGGTAGATAAGGGCTACGAAGGTATCTATCAAAATAACCATCGAAAATGAAATTCGTCAAGTTTTGGCTTCCTGTATTTATATGGTGTGCGGTGATCTTTTTCCTCTCTAGCATGCCCAATTTAACCACAAATCTTGAGTTTTGGGACACAATTTTAAGAAAAATCGCCCATATCACCGAGTATTTTATTCTTACCTTCCTGTTGTATCGCGCATTTAAAGGTACCTTCGCCCTGAGTTCAGTTTCTTTGATTTTTTGGCCTGTTCTTTTATCTTTTATTTATGCCATTTCCGATGAAATACATCAGAGATTTATCCCAACGAGGAGCGGTAATCTCGGGGATGTTCTTATTGATTTCTTGGGCATATTTTCTTTCTGTTTATTGCTCAAATACAGAAAATCCCTGCTTAATTAAGGCCTACAAATACATTGACTTTGTAACCCATTAGGATTACAATTGTAATATAAAAATATTACAAAATGGACTTATCTCATATATTCAAATCCAAAACCCGCCAAGCTATTTTAAAGCTGTATTTTGCCAATCCAGACAAAACTTATTATCTTCGCGAGCTAGAGCGTATTCTAGATATTCCAGTAAGTATGGTTCGTAAAGAATTGCTGCGCCTGACCCAGGAAGGCACTTTTTTATCTGAGAGAAGGGGAGGTTTTAATTATTTCTATGTCAATAAGTCTTATCTCTTTTTTGATGAACTCAAGAGTATTATTAAAAAAACTTTAGGCATTGAAGTATTTCTTAGAGAAGAATTAAAAAGTATAAGAGGCATTGAATATGCATTTATTTATGGCTCTTTTAATAAAGACAAGATTGAGATGAATAATGAGATAAAATTGTTTATTATAGGTAAAATAAATGAGGATACGTTAGGTAGAAGGCTAGGTAGAATAGGGGAAAAAGTTAAAAGAAGGATTATCTATATCCTGCATTCAAAAGACGAATTTATAAAAATGAAATTAGAAAACGATTCATTTATAATGGAATTTCTCAGAAATCCCAAGATACCTTTATTAAAGGATAGCCTAAATTCTATAGATTGCGGTTCCATGGATTTGATGGGCCATTCTTAATTTAAATAAAAAATTTTATTTCATAAAATGAAATATTTAATTATTTTTATTGAAAAGTTTAATAAGATATTAATTTTTCGTCATATCTTGCGGGAGATGTCTTTAAAACAACTTAAGGCAAGATATGCTGGTTCGATGTTAGGTATTTGGTGGGCTGTTATTACGCCGCTTATTTTGGCAATAAGTATTGGTTTTGTTTTTAACAAAGTCTTTAAAGTCAATATACCTAATAATGCATTTTTTATACTATCTGGAATTATGCCATGGTTCTTCTTTACCAATGCATTACAAGAAGCTTCTAATTCTTTCATCACTAGCTCATCGATTTTAAAACAAGGTATATTCCCTAGAGAATTTATTCCTATTTCTATTATTCTCACGAATTTCTTGAATTTTTTAATTGGTCTTTTGATTTTATTGCCTTTATTTATATTTATAAACGTGAATACAATAAAAGTATTATTATTTTTATTTCCTATAGTGATATTAAATTTGATCTTTGTAGTCGGTTTAGGAATCCTATTATCTTATGGGAATGTCTTTTTTCGCGATATCTCTCATTTTATATCAATTGCATTTATGCCTTGGTTTTGGATTACTCCTATTTTTTATACTTTAGATATGGTGCCTGCAAATCTACGCTGGATTTGCTATGTTAATCCTATGACTTATTATACTATATTGTACCAAAGCGTTCTTTTTAAAGCAGCAATTCCTCCCTTACCAGTAATCTTTATTACTACATTAATTTCATTATTATCTTTTACATTCGGTTATTTTATTTTTATTAAAAAAGAGGCATTATTATTAAAAAGAATATGAGTACTATTATTGAATTTAATAATATTTGTGAAAAGTATCGTATTAAGTTTATAAATGAAAACAGAGTTTATTGGGAAGAAATTTGGGCATTATTTGATATAAATTTAAAAGTAGAGAAGGGCGAAGTACTAGGTGTTATCGGAGAGAACGGAGCTGGAAAAACTACTTTATTAAAGTTAATTGCCGGCATGGTTGTTCCTGATAAAGGCAGCGTAAATGTGCTTGGTAAAGTTTCTGCCTTGATGGAGTTAGGTGCCGGATTTAACCCGGAATTTACTGGCAGAGAAAATGTTATGCTAAATGCAAGGATGTACGGATTAGACGAAAATCTTATGCAACAAAAAATCGAAGAAATCATAGAATTCTCTAGCATAGGAAAATTCATTGATGCTCCGGTGAGATATTATTCGCAAGGTATGTATATGCGTCTTGCTTTTGCTTTAGCCATATTTGTTGAACCGGATATTCTTCTTATAGACGATATTTTAGCCGTAGGAGATGAAGAAGCAAAACAAAAATGCGTTAAAAAGGTTTTTGAGCTGAAAGAAAGCGGAAAGACTATTATTATGGTTAGCCATGATTTGGATATGGTATCTAAATTGTGTAACAGGGTAATTATTCTGAATAAAGGTAGAATTGTAAAAGAAAACATCCCTTCAAAGGTAATAGCGTATTATTTAGAGAAGGTAGGCGATAAAAGAGGTTTAGCTGTTTTAGAAGATGAATATTTTAGGGTAGTATTTAACAATGGCAAAATACTGTTTTCTTATAAAGATAATATTATTACTAAGAAAGATAGTTGTTACGCATCGTGTTTTTTATCTTCCCTAAATAGTTGGCTTTCTTCGTTTAATTATACGTGGGAAATTAAAAATTTAACTAATGAAGAAATTATCGCTGAAGGTTATGCCATTGATCACAGCATTGCTCAAACTTGGAAAATTTATTTTAAAGGGAATCAAATAAAATTAAATATTAATGCTTTAGATAAAACTGTAAGTATTATAAATTTTATTTTATCTTTAAATTCACAGTACGATAAATGGATTACCTTAAATGATGAAGGGGTATTTCCACAGTACTTTCAAAAAACTAATTGGCAAGATTTAAGGATAAATGAATTCTCTCATGGTTTTGTTGGAATAGATACAAATGCCGAAAGTGAAGATTTCCCACGCTTTATTCTAATTACAGGCGATAATTTAATTAGATTGTTTAACTCTGGGTATCAAGACGACTGTCGAATTATTCAGATAAATAGTTGTAAAGACAATTGTGTAAATTTAGACATTGGTTTATTCTATGAAAAAAAAGAATTCAAATGTTTTATTGACAAAGAAAGAAAATGTTTCCTGGAAAAACAGAAAGATAAAATAGGCATTATCTCTTCAGGCGATGTACGTCTTTCTGCTGATTCAGAGAAAAAAGTTATTAAGCTTTATTACAAGGATAAAGAGGTTACAAAGAATGAAGGCTTGCACGCTGCATTCTTAATAGATAAAACTTGGCATGATAATAATTCTGCTGAATGGGATATTAAAAGCGTTTCCGAAAAAGAAATGTCTATTACGCTCAAGCACGAAAATATAATAGAGATATGGTCTTTAGTCTATAGAGAGAAAAATATTCTTGAAATAAAAATTGAATTTGAAAATGATAAGCCCTTATTAATGAATAATAAAGATGTGATTTTAGAGCTTAATGACGAGTACGAAAAATGGCATACTGCTTATGAAGAAGGGGAATTTGTCGTATATCAATATGTAAATGACATTGGTCCCATAAGATTGAAAGATAACAGAATTTCAAAAATTATTCTTGCATCAAATAATAATCAAGATTCTCTGAATTTATATTTTGAAGCCGGCAATAATCAAAGTAAGCAAATATTAGGCATCCTAAAGAAGAAAAATTTGGAATCGGAAGAGGAATTTATTTCTTTGAGGTTCTCTCAGAATATTGCTAAAAATGAAAGGTTAATTAGTCCAGGTAGGCATATTTATTTTGAAGGGAAAATTATTCTTGATAAAGAAGATACTAAGTTAGAAGAAAAAATTTCCCATGATATTGCAGAATTCGATAAAGGAGATCTAAGATTTACTTTTGATAGGGGCAAGGGGAGATTATTTTGGAAAGGCAAAGAGCTTACTTCCGGGTTAGGTGTCTATACTTCATTACGTTCTTTAGGAATATGGCATGATTCAAGTAAGGCAGATTGGAAGATAAATCAGAATGATAAAAATAAGATAATTGTTTCGGGAGATTGGCCGCAAGTTCCTGTATCCCAAATCTGGCAGATAGAATTAGTAAAGCAAGATTTAATTTCTTGGAATGTAGATATAGAAATTCACGAAAAGACAACTTTAGAAATACAGCAAATTAGTCTAATGTTGTCTAGTGATTATCTGAATTGGGCAATTCCAGAGCTTATCCGCGGAGATTTTCTAGATGAACATACCAAAGATTATGACATTCTTCCTTATAGATTCTGGTATGGTAAGTCAGATCAGATTATTTCCTTTGCAAAAAATTTACCTCAAACTATCTTTAGATGTGAATTAAATAATCAATTTTTAAGAGCAGTTATAGAGAATAGCGATTATCTTTATAAAGCGAGATTGTTGCAATATCAAAGTATAGGTAATCATAAATTATTGCCTGGAAAATATTCCTATTTTAGAGGAGAAATAGAAGTTGTTCCTTAGAGATAATTTTCAAGAATTTAAGATAAATCTGAAGACTCGTGGTGTAATCTATGTTTTTTGGAAAGGCATAAAATATACTCTGTTTGTGTTAAAAATTTTATTGGATAAGTTAAAGCCTAAATCGCCCCAAATTCCTTTAATGAAAGATGGAATAGAAATAGTGTATTTTCGGAATTCAATCAATATACTTTATAATGGTTGCGAGATAACGAAAGGAGCGGGTTTAAATATTGCTATAAATACTTTAGGGATATGGACTGCTTCAACTAAGGCAGATTGGCAAATTTTAGAGGAACAAAAGAAATACCTTAAAGTAAAGATTATTTTTAGAGAATTGCCTATAAGTCAAATTTGGATTATTAAGGTAGAGAATGAAGAACAAATAAGTTGGCATGTAACTATGCATGTGGAGGAGTGGTTGCATATAGATGAAATTCGCGCAGTGTGTTTTGTTAATTCTGCGTATAGAAGTTGGATCGCCGACTACCAGCAAGCGGACTTTCCTAGGTCAAGGGGGCATTGGCAAAATTTATTCATGAATGCGCAGCCAGTTTCTATTATTGGGGTTAGATTTCCGATAGAGAGCCAGTCGTTTTTGCCCTTGCTTGCATTGGAAACACAAAATGAATCTTTTCTTCCTATTGTTCAGAGCCCACCTTCAGATAATAATGCAAACCTAATTGGATTACGGATGGCGAATGAAAAGAATTATTTTGAAGAAAGTTATAATTTATTTTCAATAAAAATAAATCTATTTAAAGAGGAATCTTTAATAGATGCGAAAATAGAAAGCAGACGGAAAGAACATTTAATAGCTTTGCAGAAAGAAAATATTTCGCAAAAGAAAAATAAGAAATTAAATTTTTTATTGGCGAATTTACCCTGGCAGAGAGAAGGCAAATGGGGAGTTAGGGCTGGTTCTCGCTGGCCGCATATTAATGATAGTAGCGAAGGCAGCTATTTGCCTTTCCCTTTCTTTCTTGCTTATGCCACTTCGCTATTACAAAAACATAATATTAATGCTTTAATGATTGATGCTATTGCAGAAAAAAATACTGCAGATGAATTCTTAAAGCGAATTTTATCTATGGATTTTGAATATCTTGTTGCCGAAACTTCGATTCCTTCTTTCTATGATGATATGGCTTTATTAAAAAAGATATCTTTAGCTGGTGTTAAGATAATTCTCTGCGGGCCGAATGCAGAGATTTATCAGCCTCATTTCTTGAAAGAGAATACTTTTATAAGTTTTATTCTATTTGGAGAATATGAATTCAGCTTATTGGATTTAGCACAAACATTAATAGAGGGTAAAGATTTATCCAAAGTCAATGGACTCATCTATGATAATAATGGTGTAATTGTTAAAAATCATCATCGAGAGCCTTTTGATATAAATCTTCTCCCTTGGCCTTATCGCGGAGAGAGCCTGCCTATGAATCTATATTTAGATGCTCCAGGAGAAATGCTTACTCCAAGCGTTCAAATATTGGCTTCACGCGGTTGTCCCTTTAAATGCAAGTTTTGCCTTTGGCCTCAAGTATTATATCAAGGGCATCATTACCGCGCTAGAGATGTTAAAGATGTAGTTGATGAAATGGAATATCTAGCGCTAGAGAAAGGATTCAAATCTTTTTATTTTGATGACGATACGTTTAATGTCGGGAAAGAAAGGATGTTAAGCTTTTGTAGAGAAATCAAAAAAAGAGGATTAAATGAATTTCAGTGGGCGATAATGGCTAGGCCAGATTTGATGGATGAAGAGATATTAGTAAACATGAAAGAAGCCGGTCTTTGGGCTATAAAATATGGGGTGGAATCAGCTACACAAAGCTTGCTTGATAGTATTGGAAAGAGCATGGATTTAATAAGATCTGAAAGAATGATAAGGCTATCTAAAAGATTGGGGATCAAGGTGCATCTTACTTTTACTTTTGGACTTCCCGGAGAGACAGAAGATACCATAAAACAGACGATTAAGTATGCTAAGGAACTTGATCCATTTTCTCTACAGTTTTCTATTTTAACTCCATTTCCCGGAACCAGTTATTATAATTACCTAGAGAGAGAAGGTTCAATAGTTTCAAAAGATTTTTCTTCCTATGATGGTCATTCTAAAAGCGTAATTAAGCTTAAAGACTTGGCTCCTGAGGATTTAGAGGCTGCTAAAGAAAAGGCTTGCAGAATGTGGGCAGATCACTTAAGGAAGAGAAGGGGATTTTTAGGGGATATTGAAAGGTTCTATTATTATACAAAGAATAAAAATTTATCTTACAGCCTTAAAAAAACAATAGGTTATTTTAAGTATGTTATTTTTGAGAGAAAGAAATATTTAAATATTAAAAACTCACCATTATAATTACGAGAAAGAACTTTATTTGTTTAAGGAGAATAATTTAGATATGTTATTCAAAAATAATAAGATAAATTCACGCGACGTAGATATTTTGTTAATTCAGTGTCCCCCCTGGGATATATATATGCCTCCTCTTGAGATTGCTTACTTATCAAGTTATTTGAAGAAATGTGGATATGCCGTTGAGACTTTAGACTTAAATATTCTTTTATACAATAAAGCAGGATACGAAACAAAGAAATTATGGGAACAGATAAGTTATAATTTCTGGGCCCAGGAAAATCTATTCCAGGATACCATTAGCAAGATCAGGCATCATACGGAATATTATTTGGAAGATATTTTTAACAAAGTCAATACAAAATATATAGGTTTATCTGTTAATTTTGCTAGTATTCAATTTGCATCTGAAGTAATAAAAAAAATAAATAGCTTGAATGACAAAGCAAAGGTTATTTTAGGTGGCTGGGGCTGTATTACTCAGCAAATGCGTAATTTATATCCTAAAGGATTAATCGATGTGTTTGTTATAGGCGAAGGAGAATATAGCTTAAAGGAAGTAATAGATTCTTTTGAAGGTAAAATTAATGAAGCCGAAGTAACAGGGGTTATTTTTAACAAAAAAGAATCACTCGCTTATAAACCCAGATTACCGCAAATGAATTTAGATGAAATTCCTTGGCCGACATATAAAGAATTTAGCTTAGATAAATACAAGAATAAAGAATTACCTTTATTTACAAGCAGAGGATGCATTGGTGCTTGTACTTTTTGCAATGATTGGAATATGTGTAAGCCATATCGCTGTCGTAGCGCTAATAATATTTTTAACGAAATCAAATATCATGTGGAAAATAATGGTATACACAGATTTGGGTTTAAAGATCTCTTATGCAATGGGAACATTAAAGAGCTTAATTTATTATGCGATTTATTAATCAATTCAAATTTGAATATTAGTTGGGACTCGCAGGCTATTTCTCGAAAAGAAATGACATATGAATTATTATGTAAGTTAAGAAAGTCCGGATGCGAAACTTTAACTTACGGTATAGAAAGTTTTTCTAACAATGTATTAAAGCGGATGAAAAAAATATTTACTAAAGAGATTGCAGAAAGAGTATTGAAGGATACGTATAATGCGGGTATTAAATCAATGGTAAATATTATTGTGGGTTTCCCTGGAGAGAATGAAAGCAACTTTGAAGAAACGGTAGAAGCAATAAAGAGAAACCAGAAATATATTTTTCAGGTGAGCGCCATTAGCGTATGTTTGGTGAATAACGATTCAGATCTTGAAATTAATCCTAATAATTATGAATTAGTTTTATCCGAAGATCCTCGCGTAAGGCCTAAAGAATGGATTATAAAAGACGGCACAAATAATTATAAAATTAGAAGAATAAGAGCAGATAAGATTATTAAGCTGGTTAATGATCTTGGTTTATCATACGCGACTACAACAATATAAATAAACAATGTATTCTAAGTTGAGATGAATGACGTTTTATTAAAAGGGATTCTTAGCGGTTCTCAGGCATTTATTGGTCCTGAAATCGTTCAGTTCGATATTACCAATAACTGCAATAATGATTGTTTATGTTGCTGGAATAACTCCCCTTTATTGGGAGAGTTTTCTGAGCAAAAGAATGAAGAGAAAGAATGTGAGTTGCCCATTGATTTAATTAAACGAACAATAAATGATCTAAAGGAAATGGGAACAAAAACCCTGTTTTTTGCTGGTGGCGGAGAACCTTTTATGCATCCGCAAATTATGGAAGTTCTAAGATATGCCAAAGAATGCAACATGAAAGTTTTTATTAATACAAATTTTACTTTGATCGATAAAAAAATGGCCAAAGATATCATAGATTTTAAAATAAATCATATTCATGTTAGTCTTTTAGCAGGTACGGCTGAAACATATGCTTTAGTACATCCTAATAAAACAATGAAAACATTTTATAAGATCAAAGAAGTGCTAAGATTTATTGCGGATTTTAAGGAGAAAAAAAATCAACATCTTTATACTCCTTTGCCTCATATTAACCTGTATTACGTTATTTTTAATAAGAATTACCATGATATAGATAAAATGATTGATTTAGCCATAGAATTAAAGGCGGATAGCGTAGAGTTTACTCCAATTGATATTATCCCGGGGAAGACGGATGTTCTTTTGCTTAATCGAGAACATGCAGATGAAATATCTTCTAAGCTTGTTAAACAATCAAAAAGGTTAGATGCCTATAATAAAAATGAACCGGTTAAAACCATTCTGGAGCAAGCAGATAATTTTCTTAAAAGAATAAATTCTAAAGATGCCTTAATAGGTAAATATGAGTCTTGCACAATTACAGCTCAACCTTGTTATGTTGGTTGGGTTTTTCTTAGGATTTTATCAAATGGTAATGTCACTCCTTGCCTTAAGGCGCACCGTATATGCGTAGGCAATATTTATAAACAATCCGTTAAGGATATATGGCATAGCGAAAAACAGCAAATGTTTAGGCAAAAATCTTTTACGCTAGATGGAAAAGATCCATATTTTAGAATGATTGGGAATAATCCTGATGCTAAATTCGGCTGCCTGGATAGTTGTGATAATATTCAGATAAACATAGACATACATAATAAGTATAAAGAGATATTAATGGGAAATAGAAAATGTTAAATAATATTATAGAAGATAAAAATAAATTATTGGTATTATGTGGAATATTGCACTCAAAAAAAGCTTTTAATGGGCCAGAGGTGTTACATATAGATTTGACTAATTGGTGCAATTTTAATTGCATTGCTTGTTGGTGCAGGTCTCCATTGCTAGGGGATAAAGCAATGCCTGAATGGGAAAGAAAGCTCATTTTGCCTCTGGATACAATAAAGGGAGTATTAGATGACATAAAAGAGATGGGCGGGTTACGTCAAGTAAAGTTAGTAGGTGGCGGAGAGCCATTTATGCACCCAGATATTCTGAAAATAATAGAATATGTTAAAGACAAAGATAAAAATATCCAAATAGATATAAATACTAATTTTAGCCTTGTTAATGCAGAGATTGTAGAAAGCCTGTTGAAGTTGGGAGTTGATTCTTTAACAATAAGTTTATGGGCTGGAAGTCATAAAGCATACGCAGCTGTTCATCCTAACCAAAAAGAGGAAACTTTTGAGAATATTAAGAGGACGCTAGAATTAATTTCTGAGAAAAAAAAGCAATTAAAATCGCGACATCCAAGAATAATAATTCATAATGTTATCTTTAATCTAAATTATAAAGATGTAAGAAATATGCTGGAATTTGCTTTGGGGGTTGAAGCGGACGATATTCAATTTGTTCCTGTGGATGTCGTGAAAGAAAAAACAGATACTTTGCTTCTTAGCGACAAAGAGAAGAAAGAGCTTTTGGAGGATCTCTATGCAATAAAACAAAGGTTTAATTCTAAGTCAATGCGTTATGTTTCTGAAAATGGAAAATCAATTGCGCTTCCTGATTTTAACGGTTTTATTTATCGAATGGAAAAATTTGATACTGATAGCGGAGTGTATGATGAAGAAAAAGTAGAAGAAATACCTTGTTATGTTGGTTGGTTATTTGTGAGAGTCATGGCCACTGGTAATGTGGTGCCTTGTTGTAAGGGTCATAGAATGGTTATGGGTAACGTACACAAAAATAGATTTAAAGATATTTGGTTTTCTCAAGTCTATAATGAATTTCGATATAATGGTCTTAAACTTTTAAAAAGCGATTCTTATTTTTCAAAGATAGGAAATGATGCTGTAAAAAGAACGGGTTGCTATAATTGTGATAATCTTTGGCAAAATATTCCTATTCATAAGAAGATTACTCTTTTTAAAGGCAAGGCAACATTTTGTAGTAATTTATTAGAGAGCCTGATAAAGAATGATAAGTAAAATATTAAATAAAATCTCTTTAAAAGAGAATAGGCGCAGATACTTAAATTTGAAAGGAATAGCCAATAAACGCTATGCTTATAAAGGACCAGATGTAGTGCAAGTCGATCTAATTAACAGATGCAATAGCAATTGTATCGCCTGTTGGACACATTCTACCACGGTAGATAGAAATAAGGAAGAAAATAGCGCATATTTAGATTTTTCAGCTTTGAGCAGTTTCTTGCGCGATCTCTCTAAGCTGGAGACAACGGAAATTATATTCTCCGGAGGTGGAGAACCGTTTTTATATCCAAAGATTTTTGAGGTTCTTGAATTAGTTCAGAAATTAGGCTTAAATTTTCGTTTAAATACTAATTTTACATTGCTTGGCAGAGATGAAATCCTGAAACTTTTGTCTTTTAATAAGTTAGCTTCTGTAACTGCTAGTATATGGGCTGGGGAGCCGTTTTCTTATTCTAAGATTCACAATAGACATCTAGACTATTTCTATAAAGTTAAAGATAATCTTACTTTCTTTAATATTTCGAAGTCAAGAAAGATTATTGTAAAAATGTATGCAGTAATAAATAATGTAAATTATGTTAAATTTAAAAGCTTGGTTGATTACGCCATTGAAACAAAGTGCGATGGAATTGAATTTGGAGTTATGGATGCGATTCCGGGTCTCACTGATTACTTATTACTAAATAAGGAACAAGTTAATTTTGTTCAGAAGAATTTCATAGAGATACTTAAATACTTAAAGAGTAAGAAGACATGCCTTAAAGTAGTTAATAGGGAAGTTTTTTTAAGAAGAATTTCTAATAATAAAGCTTATCTTGGGGAATATGATAGTTTCTTGGATAGAATCCCTTGTTACGCCGGATGGACATTCTTGAGGCTTAGAGCAAATGGAGATTTTAATTCATGTTTAAAATCTCACCGCATTCCAATAGGCAATATTTATAAAGAAAATATTGCTTTAGCTTGGAACAATTCATATCAACAGCAATTCCGGATAAAGTCATTAGCTATGCCGAGGGATAAAGGATATTTCAGTTTTATCGGAAATTGCAATGATGGGGAAATTGGCTGTAAGCGCATATGTGATAATATGTTAGTAAATATTAACTTACATAAAATTACAAAATATTTATTTTTGTCTAATGCATTTTAGAGGATATTATACTCACACATGAAAACGATTAAGCGTTTATTTATTGTATTTTTTCTTTTGTTTATCGCAATAGCAATGGATATCTTGCTACATCTTTTAAGAAAGACAAGAAATATAATATTTTTACCGGGTAGATAGGTATGAATATATTAATGATACATCCTCATGATTTATATTCTTTGTCTGAGCCTTGGACTATTCGCATTAAAAGCATAGCTTATCAGCTTATAAAGAAAGGCCACAATGTTAAATTAATCTATTTTCCGCTAGATAGAAAAAAAATAAATAAAAGATTCTTTGATAATGGAGTCGAAATTATTTCTTTGGATAGAAAATTTGGTTTATTTATACTTTTGCGAAGTGTTATAAAGGTAATGAATCTTGCTAAATGGGCAGATATTGTTCATTTCCAGAAATGCTATTACTATTCTGTTCTCCCGGCTTTAATTGCTGCTTTAGCAAGAAATAAACCACTTCACTATG
>Ga0209048_10001883_pt1 | contig 21200 bp, 16 predicted proteins | sample FrelakmetCRP12CR_FD_187146 | JGI IMG/M metagenome (GOLD analysis project Ga0209048, IMG submission 187146) | Freshwater lake sediment microbial communities from the University of Notre Dame, USA, for methane emissions studies - CRP12 CR (SPAdes)... | ecosystem: Environmental > Aquatic >... | reverse complement strand
GCCCGCCAGGATGGAGGCGAGGCTCAGTGTGACAACAAGCTCCAGGATCGAAAACCCGCGTGTATCCGCCATTGGGTTGCTGCGCCGAGCAGGAAATATAAATCACTATACAATAAAAACACTACTACATAATAAGTATAGAATGCAAGAGAAAAAGATGGTCGCGGGTGATGCTAGGCGGCGAAGCCGATCTGCAGGTACCACCGGATGAGCGCATCGCCGAAGAAGAGGGCGCACGTGGCCCCGAGGGCGAGGAACGGGCCAAATGGAATCGGCAGTCGCGAGTCGCCGCCACGCGCGACAATCAATGCGATGCCGATCAGCGCGCCACTGAATGAGCCTAGGATGAGCGTGACAAGAACGCCACGCCAGCCCAAGAAGGCGCCAATCATCGCGAGAAGCTTTATGTCGCCACCACCCATGCCCTCGCGCCCTGTCCAGGCATGGTAGCTCCACGCGACGAGATACAGCAGCGCGCCACCCAACGCGGCACCAAGGGCACTGTCGACGATAGGTACGCCGTACCCGAGGGCCGAGAAGATGACACCGAGGGCAATGCCGGGCAGGCTGATAACGTCGGGGATGATCTGGTGATCGATGTCGATGAAGGTAATGACGATCAACGCGGCGGCGAACAATCCGTACACCGCGAGGGTAAGTGAAAGGCCGAAGTGGTACAGCAGGAGCATCGACGTCAGGCCGCTGAGCAGCTCAACGGCGGGGTAGCGCAGCGAGATGTGCGCTTCACAGGACTGACAGCGTCCGCGCAACAGCAGGTAGCTCAGCAGCGGAATATTATCGCGCACGCGGATGGGCGTGCTGCACGCCGGGCAGTGGGATGGCGGGAAAACGATGGACGCACCCGTCGGCAGCCGCCAGATGCAGACGTTCAGGAAACTGCCTACGGCGGTCCCGAAGACGAAGGCGAGCAGGTACAGCATGGATTACGAGTCGCCGGTCGGTGCGAGGGCGGCGAGTAGCTCCCGCCCTTGCGGATCGTTCGGCGCCAGCTCGAGATAGCGGTGCAGGTTTGTCGTGGCCGGCTCGGTGAGGCCGTGCGCCGCGTAGAGTTTCGCCAGGTAGAGATACGTATCCGGTGGCGGTTTGTCGAAACGCAGTGCTTGGCGGAGCGCGCGCTCCGCATTGACGTCGTCGTTCTGGGAATAGTACGCGCGGCCGAGCATGCCGTAGGCGACGGCGCTCGAGGGGTGGCGCTCGACCACACGCGTCCAAGCGGTGACGTCGTTGTACCAGATGCCAGCCGACCCGTAGGAGATCACTGCCAAGGCCCCAGCCAAGGCAACTCCGGCCCAGCGGAGCGGCAGGTGCAACCGCCTACCGAGCGCTAGCGATTCGGGAAGACGGTGCAGCCCGACCGCCATCCACAGCGCGAATCCCACCGACGGCAGGTACAAATAGCGATCGGCGCGTAGCTGCGCGAGCGGCACGACATTCGATTCGGGTAACAGCATCAGGACGAACCACCACAGACAGAAGAATGACCACGGGTAGCGCCGCCGATAGACAGTGACAGAGATGCAGACGAACGCAATCAGCGCCACCGCCAAGAAGTTGAGGGGATCGTAGATCATGCTGCGGGGGTAGTAGTACACGGGTGCCAGGCCGACCGGCAAGAACAGCGAGGTGACGTACTCGAGGTTAGCCCGGCTGACGATCAATGTGTGGCTTAGCAGATTCCCGCCATGCGGTGGGATGAGTGCCGCCTGGTGCGCATGCCCGACAAGTGCCGCACACGATATGGCGGCCGCGATGGCACAGAATGGGAGCTTCTCCAGCCAACGCAGCGGACGACGGAGAAACACGTAGTCATAGAGCAGCAAGATCGCAGGAACGCTCACCGCCATCGCCTTCGAGAGCCCGCCGAGAAGAAACGTCGCGACGGCGACGATGTAGTACCGCCGGGTGCCGGTGTCCTTCCACAGCTGATAGGCGATGAGGGTGAGCAAGCAAAAGACACCCGAGAGCAGCGTCTTGCGGTCGGCTGCTACTGCCACCGTCGCCATCTGGACGGGATGGACGGCAAAGAGCAGCGCCGCGGTGAAGGCGACGCGCCTTTTGGGGACGATGGGCGAGAGAAAGACGAATACCAGGAGGGTCGCCGCTGCATGCAGTACGATGTTGACGAGATGATAGCCAAACGGCGCCTCGCCCGAGACCGCATACTGGGCGGCGAACGACAGCATCGTTACGGGAATGTAGTTGACGCGGTTGAACTCGGTGGTCACGCTTCGCAGATTGTCCCACGTCAGCGCGCGAATGGCGGGTGTCTCGAGAATCAACCCGTCATCAAACCCAAGCGGCAAGAAGGTGTTGTGGAGCGTCGGCGAAAAGGTCAGCAAAGCAACAGCGACCAGCGTCACCAACATCAGCCATCCCCAGCGTTCTCCAGGCCTTGAGATCCCCGCTAGCAGGGGGGGCGCGGGTGCGGCGATCAGCGGGTGGCCGACGCTGAGCGCGTTGCTCGGGCGCGTTGCAACCCTGGTCACGCGAACTCTCGACGCTGAAAGATGGCGGCGCTGACAATCAACAGCAGCGCCGTGTACGCCGCTGCATAGATCGTTGCATGAAGATAATACACGGGTGGCAGCGACAGACCGTAGACGGTGCCGTCCGCGAGATAGAACTGGCTTAGGTGTGGCAACACCGCATGGAGCCCGCGCGCGATGTAACGCACCGTCGCGGGTTGGTCGGGCGCCATGAAATAGCCGAGCATCGGGATCGAGCGGCCGGCGATGAATGTTGCAGCCGTGAACAGTCCCGCCAGTGCAGGCGTGACGACAATCGAGGAGAAGAAAATGGCGACCGCCGAGAGAATACTCAGCTCCAATACCATGGCGGCAATGGCGGGCACGATCTGCCAGTCGATGCTGCCCTCGAGAAAATAGAGCAGCGTCAGGAGCGCCACTGCCATGAGTGCCAGCATGACGGTAAGTGTTGCCAGAAGGCCGAGGAACTTCCCTACTAGGAACTGCCAGCGGCGCACCGGTTTGGACAGAATGTTATGGATTGTGCGTTTGCCAAGCTCCTTGCTGAGTAGGCTGACACCGAGGACGACGGTCGTCACCACCCCAAAGAGCGATATGCTGAAGAGGCTGAAGTCCTTGACGAACTTGATGGTGTCGCCGATCGATGCCCAACCGAACGCCGCCGAGACGCCGGTGAGCAGGCAGGCGAACAAGAGGATGGAGTACAACACCTTGTTGCGGATCGCTTCACGACTGGTGTTGAGGGCGATGGCAAAGATTTTCATTCAACCCCTACGGCCTCCGTCGGTGACTCGGCCGGCGCCCGTTCGAGGCGCGCGACATAGATCTGCAATTCGTGGTCGCGTGTGTTGAGCGCCAGCGAGCGGCGTAGCAGCTCAAGTCCCTTGTCCGTGTCGCCCAGGGCCACCAGGCTGGCGCCGAGACCTTTGAGGAGATTTGCGTCGGCTGGCTTATAGCGTAGCCCGGTGCGGCAGGCGGTGGCGGCCGCGGCGAACTGTCCGCTGTCGAAGAGCACGTGGCACAAATTGGTGTGGGCGTCGTCGTAGTCGGGGGCAATTTCCAGCGCCTGTCGGTACCACTGGATCGCCTCAGCGGTGTGCCCACTCTTCTCGCTGCTCACGCCGATGCCGAACGCCGCTCCCTCTGTCCAGGAAGCAATAGCCAAGGCTTCCTCGTACTCGGCAACCGCTGCCGCCAGCGCTCCCTCGTCCTGCAGCGCGACACCGAAATTGTAGCGTGCCTTGGCGCTACGCGGCGCACTGTGCGCCATGCTCTCGAACAGTGTTCGGTTGTTGCGCCAATCACCGTTACGCAACCAGGTCCGCGCACTGAAGCCCACGACAACGGCGACCAAGACCAGCTTGCCGACGAACCGGTAGCGTGGTGTTCGCAGCAGCAGATCGAAACCGAGGGCAACCAAGAGTGCCCACCCGACGGAGGGCAGGTAGAGAAAACGTTCAGCTTTGACCGTGCCGATCGGGAACAACACATTTGCCGTCAGGAGCAACGCGACGAACGGGAGGGCGACGGTGAATTGCACCGATGGCCGACGCGAGCAGAGAGTAGCCAACGTTGCGGCGGAAAGCAGAAGCAGTCCCGCCAGACAGCGCGGATTGAGCCAGCTCTCGATGATGGGAACCTGATTGTAGGAGTAGTCCGCGGACAGCGCCAACGGCACGTTGAGTAGACCAAAGTAGTCCCACAGTACACCGAGCGCCGACTTGATGCGTGGCAGCGCTGGGACGAAGCCAAGCACGTTGTCGAGCGGCGCCAACCTGCCCACGGGAATTCCACGTACCGTCCCCACCACCAAGAATCGGAAGAATATGAAGACCCCGAAGCACAGGAGGTACGGCATCCAGTCGAGGTTGCGGACCTCCCTCCACATCCCGGCGAACAGCGGGTCCTCTCGGCGGGTCACGCGATACCACATGACGAGTGGCAGGACGGTCACCGCGCTTTCCTTGCTGAAAACAGCCAACGAGAAGCAGAGGACGGACAGCGCATGCCAGGCCCGTCTGAACCACGGGTTCGTTGTGGTGTCCATTGGTCCGACACTCAGTACGGCGAACAACCCGAACAGGGCGGCCAGCAGTTCCGCCCTACCGACGATGCTGGTGACCGCCTCTGTGTGGATGGGATGGATCGCGAACAACGCGGCGGCGATCACGGCTATGCGCTCATCGAAGAGGCGCGCCGCCAGCCAGAAAACGAGGATCGTCACGCCGGCGTGCAAAAGGACGTTGACGGCGTGGAAAGCCGCGGCGTTGCCGGGGGTCAGCGCTTCGTTGACGGCAAAGCTCAGGACTGTAAGCGGGCGGTAGAGATAGGCAAGCAACGGCATGGGGGTCGCAAAGATCTCCGTTGGATCGATGCCCATGGTAACTGCCGGGTTCTCGCGGATGTTCGGCAGGTCATCGAGTGTGAACCCGGCACTCAATGCGTTCCAGTACGGCAGAATGCTGAGTGCGATCAGCATTGCCACGACGCGGGCCGTGCTTTTCAGATCAGTCGCCATCGGAGCCGTGACCTGCGTAGCGCAGAAAGCGCCGCTCAAGGGACAGACGCTCTGGCAGAATCGCCTCGACATCCAGTCCACTGCTGTGCAGCTCGGCCAGCACGGCGTTGACCGTCGCCCGATCCTTCAGCTTTACCGTCCAATGGGTCGGTCCTCCGCTCAATGGTTCTCCCGCCAGATGGGCGAGCTTGTTGAGGGCACGACAGGAGGTGCCCACGACGATCAGCGCGTACCCTTCCGGGGGTGCCGAGTCGCCCTCCAAGTTGATGACTTCCTGCAATCGACCTTGTGCGAGGATCGCAACGCGGTCGCACAAGGCCTCAGCGTCGCTGAGAATATGTGAAGAGAAGAGGACCGTCGTGCCATTGTCTTTGAGCGAGGCGATCAGGTCGCGCATCTCTTTACGCCCGACCGGATCCAGACCCGACATGGGCTCGTCGAGGATGGCCAACCGCGGCTGGTGCATGATGGCCTGGGCGACAGCGACGCGCTGCAGCGTGCCCTTTGATAGGCTGCGCATCGGTGCATGCAGCTTGTGGGCAATGTGAAATTGATCGACGAGTTCACGAATGCGCTCTCGCCGTGCAGTGGTGCCCATGCCATAGAGCTGACCGTAGAAGTTCAGAGTTTCGGACACCGTCAAGTAGTCGTAGAAGTAGGGTTGTTCGGGTGAAAATCCAATTCCCTGGCGCGAGTGATGCCATTCGAGACGCTTGCCCTGCCAAAGTATCGTTCCGCTCGTCGGTCGGAGCAGCCCGATGACCAGTTTGAGCGTTGTGGTCTTGCCCGCTCCGTTATGGCCGATCAGTCCGAATACTTCCCCTTCCGTGAGGGCAAACGACACGGCATCAAGCGCGCACGTCCGGCGGAAGGTCCAGTTGCTCCGGAAATGCTTCGTGACGCTGATGAGCTCCGCAACGGGTGCGCTCATGATCAGTTCCGCGGGCCCCGCGCTTTGAGAAATGCCTCGCGCAGTTGGCTGCTTCCAAGGCGCCAGGGTTTGTGCCCCGATGTGCTCACCACGTGTTTGGAGGCGGGGTCGATGACATATTGGCCGCCGAACGGCTCCACCGGTATCTCCGCGAGCAGTCCCGCGCCTACAAGCTCACCGAGGTCAGTTGGCGCGCGGTCCGCGCGATCCTGGAACTTCTGGGCGGCGACTTCCAACGAGTCGATGTCTTCCGAGAGCGACAGCTCGCGGATGCGCTGGCGAATCACCTCGCGCATTTCGCCGCTGACGTTGCGGCCTTCTAGCTCGGTGAGGAAATCGACGGCCCTGCTCGGTCCCTGGTGGGCGGCGTCGACGATCGCTGCCAGGCGAGCGACGAAGTCAGGAGCAGCGGGGAGAAAACTTGCGGTCCGAAGGGTCCGACTCGCTGCTGCGAGATCGTCTCCAAAAAAGTAGTAGCTGAAACCGAGCATGTACGTCAGTTGCCAAGACTCCGGCAGGTTGCGCACGCCCTTTTCAAGCAGGTCCATGCCATCGTCGACGCGGTCGGCCTCCCACGGGAGAATCACGCCGCCGAAACGATAGACGTACTCGGCACGGGGATCGAGGTCGGTCACTGCGTTGCACATCGATGCGAGCCACGGATAAACGCGGTCGCTGCGGTAGTGCCGTCCAAAGTAGCTGATGGCTCGAAACCACAGGAGGTCTGCCAGCGCCTGCTGGTAGCCGAGGGATGCGGCTCTCAGGAAATTTGTGGGAGGAAGATAGATGAGGTCGTCTCGTTCCTGATCCGCATCCGGATGCTGGTCCAAGCGACTACTCGACCATGCCAAGACGACCAGTAGCACCGCCACCGTGGCGACAACAACGACTTTCCCTACTGTGCTGGATGCTCGGTGGCGCACGACGCCATGCCATGCCGACCGCCAGGGAACTTCGCAAGGTGTCGCATGAACCATGGCGGCGATCAACACACGGCCATTCGTACTCAACTTTAGTGAATGATGAGCGGATTGCGGCGGGAACAGGTGCAGGGATGGGCGGAATGCCCATCCCTGCAGTCAGCGCTAGACGCGTTTATTGCATGCCACCAGCGGTGCTGTCGTAACTCCACGTCGTTCCGCCCTGCGAGTGCTTCGAAGTGCCGGTGAACGATCCGGTGCCCGCTTTCATCGTGATGTCTACCCCTGATGACGGAGTAAATTTAATTGCCGTGGTGCAAGTGGTGTTTGAGCAGTCTAGGTATGCATTGCCGGCTGCGTAAATCGCCTCTTCGGCAGTCGCTGCGTTACGCAGATCAGACTGCGCTCGCGCATCGAACCCTCTCTGACGATAGAGCGCAAACTGCGGTATCGCGATGGCGGCCAAGATGCCGATAATTGCCACGACAACCAGAAGTTCGATTAATGTAAAACCATCACTGTTCTTCAGCACTTTCATCGTATCCTCCCTCTTCTTGTTCGTTTTCATTGGCTGAGCTGGTGTCCGTCATGTGCCTTTGGTCATTTGCCATCGACACGACTAGGGCGGCCCATGCGTTTGTTTCATCGAAATCCTCCAAGCGGGACGTCTGCCATGCAATCCGCGCACCGCTTCTACGGCACCTTTACGGCTAGGAGTTCGGGAGGCATCTGGCAGAATTCAGATGAATATATGGAGGGCTCGACAATTTTTGACCGAGATTTTTTTGACGAAATCGCCAGGATGTTGCCAGGTGCCGGATACTGCGATCGAGGTTTTCGTCAATCACTCTTGCCCGCCCCGCGGCACGCTAGCAGCCGGTCGGATTTGGAAGCCCACAGCGATCCAACGGGGAGCGGCCCATAGGAATAGAAATGACGCTGGCCGCAGGCCCTAGTCGGGTGAGGAGTCGCTGAGGTGGTACTTCTGTAGGCGGTGGCGGAAGGATCGGTAGTTGATGCCCAGCAGCTCCGCGGCGCGCTTTTTCACACCTCCCGTTTCGGCAAGAGCGCGAAGCAGGATACCCTTTTCGTAGGCCGCAAGATTGTCGTCCAAATTGTCGATGCTGGACGGCAGCGCCGGTGCGGGAGGCAGGATGGGCGTGCTGGGCATTTGCGGGGGCAAACACGGCTGGGTCGCCACGCCGTTGACCGGTGGCGTGGTCGCGCTCGCGCCGTTGCTGGACTTCAAAACGTAGTCGGGTAGGTCCGCTTCCTGGATCGTCTCATCGTCGGACAGGGCGACAGCGTGCTCAAGGACGTTCTCGAGTTCACGGACATTTCCGGGGTAGCGGTACTCTTGGAGTCGCCGCGCAGCGCCGACGGAAAGACGCTGCATGGGTTTGCCGTGCAGCTCGGAGAATTGCCGCAGGAACCGCCGCGTGAGCAGCGGAATATCCTGCTGCCGATCGCGCAACGGGGGAAGCTCGATGGTCAACACATTCAGGCGGTAAAATAAGTCTGTACGGAAGCTGCCTGCGGAGATGTCCTCGCTGAGCTGCCGGTTTGTCGCGGCAATCACACGCACATCAACCGTGACGTTGGCGTCCGATCCGATCGGTGTGAAGCTGCGCTCTTGGAGTACTCGCAGGAGCTTCACTTGTAATGCCAACGGAAGATCACCAATCTCGTCAAGGAAGATCGTGCCCCCATCGGCCATTCGAAACAGTCCGGCGCGTGCGGCCACCGCACCGGTGAACGCGCCCTTCATATGGCCGAATAACTCACTTTCGATGAGCGTTTCCGGGATTGCACCGCAGTTGACCGCCACGAACGGTAGATCGCGGCGCGCGCTGCGCGCGTGGACGGCTCGGGCGACCAACTCCTTTCCGGTACCGCTCTCGCCGGTGATCAGCAACGTGGCGTCACAGCGAGACGCTCTCTCGATGAGATCACGCACTTGGCGTATCGCCTGGCTGCTGCCGACGAGACCGTCGCCGGAACTAGCCTCGTCGTCGTCATCAACCAGCGCGATGGGTTCTTCCGTTGCCCCTTCGCCCGGCACGGTATACGAATGTTCCTCAAGGCGTCGCAGTGCACTCACGTCCTGCAATATGTAGAGTGACCCGATAGGGTTGCCATAAGTGTCGCGTAGAGGCACTGCGGAGCATCGCACGGTCAGTTCTTGGTCGCCGGTGGGGCGATGGATGAACTCGGTCGGCTGGATCGCGTTGGACGACTGGAGAAACTGCAAGCGGCCTGCGGCGGTGTGACGCAGCGGTGGGAAAATGGCGCCGATGTCGCTGCCAAGCAGATCACTGACCGCGGCCCCCGCGACGTCCGCAGCAGTCTGATTCGCCGATGTCACGGACCCGCTGGCGTCAGTCGTGAGCAGTGCACTCCCGATGTTGCGTGCGACCGCCTCCTGCAGCGCGGCTAGGTGGTCACGCTCCGCTTCGCGTTCTTCCAAAAGACGCTCGGTTTGGTGCAACCGTCGGACCAACGAACTAGCGAGCAGGGCGATCAGGAAGAATGTCGCATTTGTGGTCGCGAAGCGCAGAGCGAACTGCAGGTCCGGCTGGGCAGGTGGAAACGGATAGTCGGGCCGCGTCACGAGACCGCTGCCCAGCACCGCGACGAGCGCTGCGTAACAAATGGACGAGCCCGAGGCCGCGATGATGGCTCCGGGTGTGGACATCAGCACCGCTGCATTGATGACGACGAGACTGTAGAGGAAGCCGAAGGGACTATCGCCGCCGCCGGTGACGAATATGACTCCGGTGGTCAACAGGATGTCGAAGAGGAGCTGTAGATAGGCGTAGCCCTCGAGCTGCTTGAGACGCAAGAGCAGGACTGCAGAAACGATGGTGAGTGCATAGGTTGTAGCGATGGCGAGCAGCAGGATGCTGACCGAGACTGCGTACCGCTGGTTGGGGTCACCGAGGTAGACGAGCGCCAGGGCCCCGAGAAAAAACGAGACGACCAGAACCCGGACAAAGAGAAACCACTTCAGGCGGCCCCGAAAGCGCTCTCTTCGCTCGTCCAGGTGTTCCGCCGTGGGCATCAGCCGATCACGGATCCGAGTTTGAAGATCGGGAGATACATCGAAATTACGAGTCCGCCGATCACTACGCCCAAGAACAGAATGACCAGCGGTTCCATCAACGCGGTCAGGTTCGCTACGGCATTGTCGACTTCCTCCTCATAGAAGTCGGCGATCTTCTGCAACATGGCGTCGAGAGCACCGGTAGTCTCACCCACCGAGATCATCTGGCAAACCATGGGCGGAAACACCTTGCTCTGTGCGAGCGGTTCAGCGATGGTCCGGCCCTCACTGATGCTGACCCGGGTAGCGAGCACGGCACGTTCGACGACTTTGTTTCCCGCCGTTCGTGCGGTGATCGCCAGTGCATCGAGAATCGGAACGCCGGATGACACCAAGGTGCTCAAGGTCCGTGTGAATCGGGCGACTGCCGCCTTCCGAATCAGGTCGCCAAACACCGGCACTTGGAGGAACATCTGATCGAACGTCAGCCGCCCGGCCTCCGTCCGATAGAACTGGCGGCAGGCGATGCCTGCCGCAATCAAGACCCCTACCAAATAGTGAGCGTACGCGATCGTAAAGTTGCTCAGGTTGATCACGAATTGTGTCGGAGCCGGCAGCGCCTGACCGAAACTACCAAACAGTTCCGCAAAGACTGGGATCACGAATATCAGCAGGATCGCTGTGACGCCCACTGCAACGGTGACGATCGTCGCTGGGTAGATCATTGCCCCCTTGATTTTGCTCTTGAGCTTCATCGCCTTTTCCATGTAGCCAGAAAGGCGGTGCAGGATGCTGTCCAGAATACCGCCGACTTCACCGGCGGCGACCATGTTCACGAACAGATCATCGAACAACTTTGGGTGTTTCCGCAGCGCATCTGTGAAGGTTGATCCAGCTTCCACTTCCTCCTTCAGCTGGCGGATGACCCCGCGGAGCTTCTTGTTTGGCGACTGGGTAGCGAGTACTTCGAGGCATTGCACGATCGGTAGCCCGGCATCGATCATAGTCGCGAGTTGCCGCGTGAAGATGACCACGTCACGCTGCTTGATCGATTCGCCAAAGCCCGGAATCGTGATGTCGCGCTCGAGTCCCCTTCCCTTCTCCTTGATTTTCGCTGGAATGGGCTGAATGCGTTGCGAGCGCAGACGCACCAGCACCGCATCACGCGTCGGGGCCTCCATCTCTCCGGCCATAACCTCACCACGTGGAGAAACGCCTTGCCAACGGAAAACCGCCATTTTTTCACCTCACTCCTTCGGTGGGGAGACCGGAAATCCGTGAGATCCCAGCACCGCGCACCATCTGTGCTCAGAGGTGAAGCACGTCACGTGCCAGGTGCCATCAGCGGTGCGTGAGACTCGGGCCAGGACCAAGCATGGTGCGAACCTCCGTCGGTTCGGTGGCGTGGCCCATTGCTTCCTCGTACGAGATCAATCGACGCTGGTAGAGGTCGACCAGAGATTGCGACATCGTCTGCATGCCGAATTTCAACTGCCCAACCTGCAATTGCGAGTAAATCTGATGGATCTTCTCTTCGCGGATGAGATTGCGGATGGCGGGATTCGGGATCATGACCTCAACCGCCAACACTCGCCCGCGCCCGTCCATTCGCGGAATCAACTGCTGCGAGACCACCCCGTGGAGCACGAGCGATAGCTGTGCACGCACCTGCGGTTGCTGGTTGGACGGGAAGATGTCGATGATGCGGTTGATCGTCTGCACCGCCGAGTTCGTGTGCAGGCTCGACAGCACGAGGTGGCCTGTCTCGGCGACCGTCAAGGCAGAGGCGACAGTCTCTAGGTCGCGCATCTCGCCGATCAGCACGACGTCCGGATCCTGGCGCAACACGTGCCGGAGCGCCTCGTGGAACTCGTGCGTGTCCGCGAACACCTCGCGCTGGTTCACCAGGCACTTCCGATGCTCGTGCACGAACTCGATCGGGTCCTCGATCGTGACAATGTGCTCGTGGCGCTCCCGATTGATCTTGTCGAGCATCGAGGCCAACGTCGTGGACTTGCCGCTTCCGGTCGGGCCCGTCACCAAAACCAGCCCACGTGGCAACTTCGTCAGCTCTGCGGCGACTGGTGGCAAACCGAGCTCGGCGAGCCCCTTCACTTCATAGGGAATCAGCCGGAAGGCGCCGCCCACCATCCCTTTCTGCACAAACAAGTTGCCGCGAAAACGGCTGAGGCCGCGGATCCCGAATGAGAAATCCAGCTCGCTCGCTTCTTCGAAGCGGTGTCGTTGGCTGTCGGTGAGCAGGCTGTAGCAGAGGTTCTTGGTTTCATTCGCCGAGAGCGGAGGGAACGGCAGCGCTACCAGCTCGCCGTCGATGCGCATGAGCGGTGGGCTGTCCGCGGAGATGTGTAGGTCGGTGGCGTTGCGCTCCACCACCAATTCGAGGAAGGTCTGAATGCTCAGTGGCGCGACCGGCTGTTCGTCGAATACCGGAGAATCATGCTCATCGGCCATCATCGCTCAGCGCCCTGCCACATATGTTGTCAATTATACACCCATATTTCATCTTGTCGATACTTGTCAACTAGAATTCGTCAGTCTGGCATCGTGACCCGGACGACCTCTCCGACCGTCGTCATGCCCTCTTTGAGCTTGCCCAGGCCGCTCTGTCGCAAGGTTTTCATGCCGAGGCCGACGGCGCAGCGCTTGATTTCCGAGGCGGATGCGCCATTCAAGACGAGATCGCGCACCTCGTCGCTGATGGGCATCACCTCATACAGGGCGATTCGTCCGCGAAAGCCGGTGCCGTTGCATTGCACACATCCGGTACCTTGAAAACAGGTGAACGTTCCAATGTCCGCCTTCGCCACACCGATGTCGAGGAACGCTTGCGGCGGCAGCTCGACCGGCGCCCGACAGTTGCTGCAGATGACCCGCGCCAGTCGCTGTGCGAGAATGAGGTTCACCGAGGAGGCTACCAGAAACGGCTCGACGCCCATGTTCAGGAGGCGGTTGATGGTCGACGGCGCGTCGTTCGTATGCAGTGTGCTCAGCACCAAGTGCCCGGTGAGCGCGGCCTTGATCGCAATCTCAGCCGTCTCGAAGTCGCGGACCTCACCGACCATGATGATGTCCGGATCTTGCCGCAAGAACGAGCGCAACGCGCCGGCGAAGTTGAGCCCGATCTCCTCGTGGATCTGCACCTGGTTGATGCCAACGAGATTGAACTCAACCGGGTCCTCAGCGGTCGATATATTCGAGACGATCTTGTTCAGTTCCGAGAGTGCGGAGTATAGCGTCGTGGTCTTGCCGCTGCCCGTCGGACCGGTCACCAAGACCATGCCATAGGGTTTGTAGATCGCGTCTTTGAAGTCTTTGAGCGCTGACTCTTCGAACCCGAGTCTCGTCATGTCGAGCTGCAGATTCGACTTATCGAGCAGACGCAGCACGATCTTTTCCCCAAAGATCGTTGGCAGCACCGAGACGCGGAAGTCCATCTCCTGCCCGCGCCCTAGCTTCAGTTTGATGCGCCCATCCTGCGGTAAACGGCGCTCGGCAATGTCCAGCGCCGCCATAACCTTGACGCGCGAGGTGATGGCGTTCTTCAGCTTCAACGGCGGCCGCATGATCTCTTCGAGTACGCCGTCAACGCGGAAGCGAACCCGAAACATGCGCTCGAACGGCTCGAGGTGGACGTCACTGGCCTTGCGCTTGATGGCGCTCGTCAGGATCGCATTCACCAACCGGACCACCGGCGCGTCCTCTGTGGCCCGCTCCAGTTCCTTGAGATCGATCTCCTCGTCGTTGTCGACGAGCTCGACGTCCTCCCCTTCGATCTCCGTCAGGACTTCGTCGTACTCGCCGCCGCCTTGCTCGTAGAACTGATCGATTGCTGCGGTGATCGACGACACGCACGCCACCGCCACCTTGACGTCGTAACCTGTGAGGAACTTTACCTCGTTGATGGCGACGATGTTCGATGGGTCGGACATCGCGACGGTCAACGACGAGCCACTCAGGTTGATCGGTACGAGGTGATGCCGTTGCACCAACGTGCCCGGAATCAGGCGCAATACCTCGCTAGGAATGTTCATCGCCGACGGATCGACGAGCGAGAGGTGGTACTCTTTCTGGAGACAACCTGCGAGGTCGGCTTCGCTGAGGAACGCGAGCTTGACCAAGACAGCGCTGAGCGCAGTAGCCCCGGCCTCGTGCTCCTCGGTCGCCTTCGCCAGCTGAGTGGCGTTGAGCAGCCCGCGTCGCACCAGCAACTCACCGAGCCGCGTGGTCATTGTATGGTCGCCCGTCGTGTCACCAGCGTGTACGCTACCCAGGCGCCGGCCCCTTGTCAATTTTAAGATGCAGGCAGCTTGAGTGGCGCCGCCAGCGCGGCGCGCATGACGGCGATCGGAGCGGCACGTCCCGTCCATAACGTGAATGCTGCCGCTCCTTGATGCACGAGCATGCCGCTGCCGTCCAGGCTGCGCCGCTGCACGCGGCCAGCGCGCGCCAGAAAGTCCGTGCGCCGGCCGTAGATCAGATCGACAAACACGCACGTCGGCGGCGTGGCGCCGCACGCCAGCGGAAAGAAACGCTCGCCGTGCAGGCCCACCGACGTGGCATTTACGATGAGATCCAAGGAGCTCAATACCTCGCGCTCTCGCAACACCGTCAACGGCGCCCCGACCACGTTCACTGCGGTGGAATGGAACGTGCGTGCCAGTCGTCGGGCACGGGCGACGGTGCGATTCGCTACCGTCACCGTCCCGGCCTTTCCTTCCGTCAGTGCTGTGAGGACTGCCCGCGCCACGCCGCCGGCGCCAATAACCAACGCACGACGGCCTCGAACCCGGAACCCTCGGTCCCGTAAGGCGTGCAGGAAGCCGGTGACGTCCGTGTTCTCGCCGTGCAAGTGCCCGTTGCGCTGCACGATGGTATTCACGGCGCCGGCGCGGCGCGCGGTGGGGCTGATCGAATCCAGCCATGTGATGACTCGTTCTTTGTGCGGCACGGTAACGTTGACGCCGGCGATGCCGAGGGCGCGGATGCCCTCGATGGCCTGCTGCACGTGCGCCGGACGCACCGGAAACGCTACGTAGGCGAAGTCAAGCTTGAGCGCTCGGAATGCCGCGTTGTGCATGGCCGGCGACAGCGAATGCGCCACCGGATCGCCGATGATGCCGACAACCTGTGTGCGTCCGGAGATCTGCATGGACCGCTGTGCGGCGCCGGCGCTACTCGGTTGTGCCGAGGCTGGGTGTCCCGAGCAGCACCGCGCGGGCGGCAGCGAGGCGCGCGATCGGCACGCGGAACGGTGAGCAGGAGACGTAATCGAGGCCGGTGCGGTGACAGAACATCACCGAGTCCGGGTCGCCGCCATGCTCGCCGCAGATGCCCACCTTGAGCTTCGGCCGTGCGGCGCGCCCTTTCTCGACCGCGATGCGGATCAGTGCCCCGACTCCGACTTGGTCCAGCGATTCAAACGGGTCCTTCTGATAGATCTCGAACTCGCGCACGTACGGCATGAGGAAGCGACCGGCGTCGTCGCGCGACACGCCGAGCGTCATCTGCGTCAGGTCATTGGTGCCGAACGAAAAAAATTCGGCGACGCCGGCAATCGCATCCGCCGTCAGCGCGCCGCGCGGCACCTCGATCATGGTGCCGACGGCGTAGCTGAGCCGCGCCTTCTTCTCCCGTTTCACATCTTCGGCGACGCGACGGACGATGTCCGCCTGCAGTTGCAGCTCTTTGACGTGCCCGACGAGCGGGATCATCACCTCCGGATGCGCTTTGCCACCTGCCGCGATGACGTTCGCCGCCGCCTCGAAGATGGCCCGCGCCTGCATCTCGGTGATCTCGGGGTAGATGATGCCGAGGCGGCAGCCGCGGAAGCCGAGCATCGGGTTGAACTCGTGCAACGCCTCGACACGCTCGTGAACGCGTTTGGCCGGGATCCCCATCTCCTGCGCCAGCGCTTGTTGTCCCGCTTCGTCGTGCGGCAGGAACTCGTGTAACGGCGGATCGATCGTGCGGATGGTGACCGGCCGCCCCTGCATGACGCGGAAGATGCCTTCGAAGTCGGCGCGCTGCAGTGGCAGCAGCTTGGCCAGGGCGGCGCGCCGTTGGTCCACCGTCTCCGCGAGGATCATCTCGCGCATCGGGCCGATTTTTTCTTCGCCGAAGAACATATGCTCGGTACGGCACAGGCCGACACCCTCGGCACCGAACGCGAGGGCGTTGGCGCACTGGTCCGGCAAGTCGGCGTTGGTGCGCACACCGAGGTGGCGGGTGCGGTCGGCCCACTGCATGAGCTGAGCGTACTGTTGGTAGACCGCCGCCTGCTTGGGATCGATGCTGCGGTCGATGAGCACGCGCACCACCTCGCTGGGCTCGGTCGGCATGCGCCCGAGGAACACCTCGCCGGTCGTGCCGTCGATCGAGATGTCGTCGCCTTGCTTGAGGACGGCGGGGGTTCCGGCGACACGCATCTCACCGGCAGTGTAATCGATGGTCAACGCCTCACAACCGGCCACACACACCTTGCCCATCTGCCGCGCCACCAACGCGGCGTGACTCGTCATGCCGCCGCGGGCCGTGAGGATGCCCTCCGACGCTGCCATCCCACGGATGTCTTCCGGCGAGGTTTCAATGCGCACCAGGATGACGTGCTCGCCGCGTGCGGCAGCCGCTTCGGCATCCTCCGCGTGAAACATGATCTTCCCGGCAGCCGCGCCTGGCCCGGCGTTGAGGCCGCGTGCCAGCAGGCGTTGCTCGCGCACCGCTTGTTCTTTGTCGGCGGGCCGGAACGTCGGCCGTAGCAGTTGGTTGAGCTGATCGGGCTCGACCCGCAACAGCGCCTCGTTCGGCTTGATCAGTCGCTCCTTCACCATTTCGACGGCGATGCGAATCGCTGCCGCGCCGGTGCGCTTGCCGACGCGGCACTGCAGCATATACAGCCGTCTCTGCTCGATGGTGAACTCGATGTCCATGACATCGCGGTAGTGCCGCTCCAGCGTCCGCCGGATCTTGACCAGCTGGCCGTAGACCTCCGCGTTCTCCTTCTCCAGTTCGCTGATCGGCAGCGGCGTGCGGGTACCGGCGACGACATCCTCACCTTGGGCGTTCATCAAGAACTCGCCGTAGAAGATATTCTCGCCGGTCGCCGGATCGCGCGTGAAGGCGACGCCGGTGCCCGAGTCGTCACCCAGGTTGCCGAACACCATCGACTGCACGTTGACCGCAGTGCCCCAGCTCTCCGGGATGTTGTTGAGCTTGCGGTAGGCGATGGCGCGATCGTTCATCCACGAGCCGAACACCGCACCGATGGCGCCCCACAGCTGCTCCCGGGGATCCTCGGGGAATTCGACGCCCTTGCGCTCGCGAATCGCGGCTTTGAATTCAGCGACCAACTCCCGCAGGTCGTCAGCCGTCAGCTCGGTGTCGAGCTTCACGCCGCGCGCATGCTTCTTGCGCTCCAGAATCTCTTCGAAGGGGTCGATGTCGGTTTTTGATTGCGGCTTCAGGTCGAGCACGACGTCGCCATACATCGCCACGAAACGCCGGTACGAGTCGTACGCGAAGCGGGGATTGCCGGAGAGCGCAATCACGCCCTGAACGGTCTGATCGTTCAGCCCGAGGTTGAGCACCGTATCCATCATCCCCGGCATCGACGCGCGCGCGCCGGACCGCACCGACACCAGCAGCGGATTCGACGGATCGCCGAACGTGCGCCCGAGGACCTGTTCGACGCGTTGCAGATGCTGCGCAACTTCGTCGCGCAGCCCACTCGGGTAGCGGCGCCCATTTGCGTAGAAATGCGTGCATACCGCTGTGGAGATCGTGAACCCCGGCGGCACCGGCAGCCCCAGCCCGGCCATCTCGTGCAGGTTGGCTCCCTTGCCGCCGAGCAGTTCCTTCATCCCGGCATTGCCCTCGGCGCGTCCGCCGCCGAATGTGAAGACAAACTTGGCGGGGGTGGGGCGGCGCTTCACCGCGGCGCGCTTGGCACGCGCAGGTCGTGCAACCGCGCGCCGCTTGGAGGTCCGTGAGGTCGTCTTGGCTTTGCGTTTCATGGCAACCGGTGTCCTTCTTGTTGGGTGTCAATGGAGCAGGATTTGGTGGTCAGGCGTAGATGCGCCGCTTCAGCTCGTCCAGCAGACGGTCAATTGGGATGCGCTCTTGTTGCATCGAGTCGCGATCGCGCACGGTGACAGTGTTGTCTTGCATGGTTTGATGGTCGACGGTGATGCCGTACGGCGTGCCGATCTCGTCCTGCCGCCGATAGCGCCGGCCGATCGACCCGGCCTGGTCGTACTGCACCGGAAAATGCGCCGCCAGAATGTCGCGCACCTCGTGCGCTTTCTCCGGCTGCCCCTCCTTGCGCAGCAGCGGGAACACCGCCGCCTTCACCGGTGCCAGCCGCGGATGGAAGCGCAGCACGGCGCGCGTCTCGCCTTCGGCTTCGTCTTCGTCGTACGCATCCACGAGGAACGCGAGCGTGGCGCGGTCGGCGCCGGCGGCCGGCTCGATGACGTACGGGACGTAGCGCTCCCGGGTCTCTTCGTTGAAGTACGTGAGGTCCTTGCCGCTGTACTCGGCATGCTGCTTGAGATCGAAATCGGTGCGGTTGGCGACACCTTCCAACTCCTGCCAGCCGAACGGGAACTCGTACTCGACGTCGACGCACGCCTTGGCGTAGTGTGCGAGTTCGTCCTTCGCGTGCGGCCGCAGCCGCAGATGCTCGGCGCGGATGCCGTACTTCTGGTACCACTGCAGCCGCGCATCCTTCCAGTAGTCGTACCAGTGCTCATCGTCGCCGGGCTTGACGAAGAACTCCATCTCCATCTGTTCGAACTCACGCGTGCGGAACAGGAAGTTGCCGGGCGTGATCTCGTTGCGAAACGATTTCCCGATCTGCGCGATGCCGAATGGGATCTTCTGGCGCGACGAGTTGAGCACGTTGAGGAAGTTGACAAAGATCCCCTGCGCCGTCTCCGGCCGCATGAAGACGACGTTCGCAGTGTCCTCCACCGGGCCCATGAACGTCTTGAACATCAGGTTGAACTGGCGCGCCTCGGTCAGCTCGCCGCCGCATTCGCCCGGCCGCTTCGAGGGCTTCTCGGGGCAGCGCGCGTCCATGATTTTGTCGGCGCGAAAGCGCTCCTTGCACTTCTTGCAATCCACCATGGGGTCGGTGAAGCCGGCGACGTGCCCCGAGGCTTCCCACACCCGCGGGTGCATCAGAATGGCGCAATCGATCCCGACGATGTCCGAACGGGTGAGCACCATATCGCGCCACCACGCGTCCTTCACATTGCGCTTCAGCTCGACGCCGACCGGTCCGTAGTCCCAACAGCTCGCCAGACCGCCGTAAATCTCACTCGATTGAAAAGCGAACCCGCGCCGCTTGGCGAGATTCACCACCTTTTCCATGGTCACAGAACGACTCATCGTCGGAGGGAAGTACCACGACAACCGCGGTGCGGCAAATCTGGGGTCGGACGACTGTGGAAGGAAACTCAATCCCAACACAACAACCGAAAGCTTCGATATGTCCTGATGTCCTCGAAGTCGTGGCGGTTCAATGTGATCACCGTTGCGCCGATCGCGCGCGCGGTTAGGGCGATGAGCACATCGAAGGAAAGTTCTTGGATCTTGCGGCGGTCGTATCCCTTCGCGGTGGCAAGCTGCGCGACGATTGTGCCGCTGTCTGACCAGATGCGCTCCGTTGGGTTGCAGAGCCGCAGGCGACGCGCCAGCGAAAGTGCGAACTCTCGCTCGAGCGGCCGGCGCGCGCCGCGGAGAAGTTCGTGAATGACAACGGTGACACCGCGGATCAGGAAGCGACTCTCGGCGATACACTGGGTGAACCGGCCGGTGCGGAAGTTTTCGACGTAGACGGAGGTATCCAGCACCGCAAGGTCAACTGTCTCTGAAGGCATCAGGCCGGCCTACACCGCTGTACTGCCGGAGCACCTCGTCGTGCGCAGCCTTCTCAGCAACGAAGTCGATCGCCGCCCGTACCGTGGCGGCTGGGCCACGTGCCTTCAGGTAGCGGCCCGCCCGTTTGAGTTGCCGTTCATCGACCTGCGCCGTAACACTCCTCTTTGCCATGGCCGTACTCCTCTTGCTCCTTTGTGCGCTCAGTTGCGCGCTGAATTCAAGCGGGCGCGAATCACACCGCTTCGAAACAACAAGGGAGTCTGAAAACGCCGTGAATCCGAATTCTCCTTCCTGGGCGGAGCGCTCTCGGTTTAAATCCGCCACTTCAGCAGCCTCGTGCAGGAAACGTCCGATTGTCTCCTGGAGCCTCGGATCAGTAGGAAGGCGTCGCGCGATCTCTCGGAATCCCAGGATATCGAGAAAACCGACGGTTGATCTGCGAAGCTCCAGCCTGCACTGCTCGCCGGCAACGTCAGCTGGATTGGGATCCACCATCGAGAGTCCACTTGCGGGCCGAATCAAATTTCGGCGCCTGAACCATTCCGGCAACCCAAGCGGCCGGCGCTTCGTATCCGCCCCGGCGCGCGGCCGCCGGCTCACGCTTGAGCCGCTTGTTGCGCGCGCTCGTCACGCCGCGTCCGGGTTTCACAGTTCCTCCACGGCGCGCGCTTGCCGCCGCGCCGTCTCAAAGCGCACGCCGAGTCCCAAGAGCGGTTCGGGAGGTATCCACGCCGGCTCGGGGAGCGCGCGCAGGTCGGCGAGGAGCGGCGAGTCGGCGCCCACGATCAGGTCCGCGAGCAGCCGGCCCGACACTGTTCCCATGGCCACGCCCACGCCGTTGTAGCCGGCTGCGGCCCAGACACCGTCCTCGATGCGTCCGGAAAATTGCGCCTCGTTGAGCGACATGCCGAGCACCCCGCCCCACGTATACTCGAAATCGAGGGACCCAAGCAGCGGAAATCGCGCACGCAGCGTGCGGCGGTGGTTCTCACGCGCGCCGCGAAGCCGCGCTTCGTCGGCGCCAAGGTGGGTCGAGTAGACGATAGTATTGCGGACAAGGATCCGTTGGTCGCGAGTGCGGCGGAGGGTGCTCCCGAAGGGCTCCTCGGGGACGAGGCCCCACTCGGGCGCGCCGCCAAGCACTGCACACTCCGCGGCGGTGAGCGGGCGGGTGAGGCTCCCGAACGTCAGGAGCGGGAAGAGGCGGTGTCGCAGGAAACCGACGGCCGGCGTGAATCCATTCGTGGCCAAGACGAGGCGCGGCGTCCGGACCCCACCGTGCCCGGCCTCGACGCGGATCTGTGTACCGCGGTGGATCGCCGTCACGGGCGAGTCCTCGCGGAGCTCGACCCCCGCCGGCAGCGCGGCGGCGAGCCCGCGG
>Ga0209048_10001882_pt1 | contig 21202 bp, 19 predicted proteins | sample FrelakmetCRP12CR_FD_187146 | JGI IMG/M metagenome (GOLD analysis project Ga0209048, IMG submission 187146) | Freshwater lake sediment microbial communities from the University of Notre Dame, USA, for methane emissions studies - CRP12 CR (SPAdes)... | ecosystem: Environmental > Aquatic >... | reverse complement strand
CCAAGCTAGTGGTCTATAATATCAGTCCGGTCTTGACAGAATCCGATCCAACTTTAGGTCGTTGCCAGGGTGGGAAAGATCAGGAACTCGGTAATTTTGCAACAGGTTGCGATGGTAGAGCGGCCGAGTCGAGTCAGGTAATAGTGGTAAGTGCCGGTCGCGTCCTTGATGAGTCCGAATTCTCGCAATTAGCCTTTTTGGTTCCAGCTCCGCCGGCTTAGAATATTGACACCATGCCTCAACTTCCTATCGAAACCGTCATTCCGGACATCCAGGCCTGCCTGCGCAACCAGCGCGCCCTGGTCTTGCAAGCTCCGCCAGGCGCGGGTAAAACCACCCTCGTGCCCCTGGCGCTGCTGCAGCAATCCTGGCTGGCAGGACACGCCATAGTGATGCTGGAACCGCGCCGCCTGGCTGCTCGGGCGGCGGCGGCACGCATGGCGGATCTGCTGGGCGAACCCGTCGGCCACACGGTCGGCTACCGGACCCGCTTCGATAGCAAAATATCCTGCCATACCCGCATCGAAGTGCTTACCGAGGGCATCCTGACCCGCCGGCTGCAAAGCGACCCGGATCTGGAAGGCGTGGGCTTGGTGATCTTCGACGAATTTCACGAACGCAGCCTGAATGCGGATCTGGCCCTGGCACTGTGCCTGCAGAGCCAGCAGATCCTGCGCAATGACTTGAGGCTGCTGGTCATGTCCGCCACCCTGGATGGCCAGGCGGTGGCCCGCCTGCTGGGCAACGCTCCCTTGCTTACCTGCCAGGGACGCAGCCATCCGGTCACGATTCACTATCTGCCCCGCGACCCGGATGGCTACAGTGCCGAAATCACCGTTCGAACGGTATTGCGCGCCCTGCGCGAGCAGACCGGCGACATCCTGGCCTTCCTGCCGGGCCGCGGCGAGATCCGCCGCGTTTGCGGCCTGCTGGAAGCGGACTCGGCCTGCGCCAGCGTGCGACTGTGCCCGCTCTATGGCGACCTGCCGCTTGCCGACCAGCAACGGGCCATCCAGCCCGATCCGCAGGGCCGCCGTAAAGTCGTCCTGGCTACCTCCATCGCCGAAACCAGCCTGACCATCGAAGGGATCACCGCCGTGGTGGACGCCGGTTGGGCGCGGTTGCCCCGCTTCGAACCGCGCAGCGGCCTGAGCCGCTTGGACACGGTACGCGTCGCCGCCGATTCCGCCGAACAGCGCGCGGGGCGGGCTGGGCGGCTGAGCCCCGGCGCCTGCTACCGGCTCTGGAGCACAGCCACTCAGCAAACCCTGCGGCCGCATCGCACGCCTGAAATCCTCGAAGCGGACCTAGCACCCCTGGCTTTGGAACTGGCCCAGTGGGGGGTCAGCGATGCCGCCGAGCTGGCCTGGCTGGACCCGCCGCCAGCGGGCGCTCTGGACCAGGCGCGGGAGTTGCTCGCCGACCTGGAAGCGCTGGACTCGCAGGGCCGCATCACTGCCAGCGGCCGCCAACTGGCCGCCCTGCCCCTGCATCCGCGCCTGGCCCATCTGCTCCAGCGAGGCGTTGACCTCGGCTTGGGGGAACTGGCCTGCGATGTGGCCGCCCTGCTGGAAGAACGCGATATCCTGCGCGGCGAAGAAGGCGCCGGCAGCGACCTGACGACCCGGGTGGAAGCGCTCAAGGTCTTTCGCAACCACGGGCGGTCGGAAGGCGCCGATCCATCGGCCTTGGCAGGGGTGGAACGGGCGGTCAGGCAATGGCGGGCACGGCTCAAGGGAATCCACCCCGGCGTCCCTCTTCCGCGAAGCGGGGCGGCAGCGTTCGTGACCGGTACACCCGTAGGTCTGCTGCTAGCCCTGGCCTATCCGGATCGCATCGCCCAGCGCCGGGATGGCAGCGCGGACCGCTATCGGCTGGCCAGCGGGCGCGGCGCGCGGTTGCTCAAAGACGATCCGCTGGTGGGACAGGACTGGCTGGTGGCCGCACAACTGGACGCCGGCAATAATGAGGGACGGATCTTTTTGGCCGCACCCGTCGCGCTCGCCGACCTGGAGCAACATCTGGCTGGCCGCGTGCGGGATGAGCCGATAGTGGGCTGGGATATCCAGCAGGCAGCGGTGATCGCCCGTCAGGAACGGCGGCTGGGCAGGCTAATTATCGAGACTCGGCCCCTGAAGAATCCTGCGCCTGCCCGGTTACGCCAAGCCATGGTCGAAGGCATTCGGCGCCTGGGCCTGGACAGCCTGCCCTGGACGCGAGATCTCCGTGACTGGCAGGCCCGCATCCTATCGCTGCGGGGCTGGTGTCCCGAGCAAGGCTGGCCGGATCTGTCCGATGATCGGCTTCTGGCCAGTCTGGAAGCCTGGCTGGAACCTTGTTTGGACGGCGTCGCTCGCCGCGAGCACCTGCAACGCCTGAGTTTATGCGATATCCTGAAAAGCCGCCTGGAGCGGTCACTGCACCGGCGGCTGGAAGCAGCCGCCCCCACCCATCTCCGGGTGCCCAGCGGTTCGCTGCTACGACTGCGTTACACCCCTGGAGAGGCGCCGGTGCTGGCGGTGAAACTGCAAGAACTGTTTGGGCTCGCCGACACGCCGCGGGTAGCCGAGGGGCGGGTGCCCGTTACCTTGCACTTGCTGTCGCCGGCGCAGCGTCCCATCCAGGTCACCCAGGACCTGCGGGGATTCTGGGAACGCACCTATGCCGAGGTGAAAAGGGAACTCAAGGGCCGCTACCCCAAGCACCCCTGGCCGGATGACCCGTGGACCGCCATCCCCACCCGGCGAACCGCCTCATGATTGGCGATTTCGCTACTTTAATCTATACCTTAAAATAACTTTCCGTTGCGCAAGCTATCCGCTACAGAACTGGCCAACGGGAATGACAATGGTCAAACCCAAGATTAATCAATTGCTGTGGGATCAGGCGGCGGCCATTCGTATCAGTGTTATATACGCACTCGTAGCAAGTGTGTGGATCTACGCATCTGATGCGCTGATCGCCTTGCTCGCCCGTCATCCCCAACAATGGTCAATGCTTCAGACCTATAGGGGATGGGTTTTCGTGGCGGTGACAGCGTTGCTGTTGTATGGCCTGATCAGCAACACCCTGGCGGCCGCACGCGTGGAGCAGTCGCTTATACTTAAAGCCGGCAGTTCATCCCGGCCGAGGAGCGAATTCACCGTCCCATCGCTCTGGAGCGGGGTACACACACCTATCGTAATATTTTTTCTGCTGGCCAGCGCGATTGGGGTGACCGGCCATATGGTTTACCGCTTTCAGAAAGAAATCTTACAGCAGGACCGGCAGGCTGAACTTCTGGCTGTCGCCGACGCCAAGGTTGACCAGATTTCCAACTGGATAGCCGAGCGCCGTAAAGACGCGGAATTAATCGCTCGAGATCCCTTCATTTCCCTGGAGGTCAAACGCTGGCTCAGTACGGGGGCAGTCGACGATGACCATGGCACCCGCTTGCTTGCCTGGCTGACCAATCTTAAGGATACCTTCGGTTACACGGCCGTGATGTTAGTGGATGAACTGGGGCAGGTCCGGTTAGGCACGAGCGCCGCGCAGATCGATTCAGATGATCGGACCACGGTGCTCCAGGCAATGCGGAGCGGCCAGGTCATCGTGTCCGACCTCCACCGACAGCCAGCTGTAGGGGAGATCGAAATCGACGTGATTGCGCCCCTGGGTCACGCTTCGGCTGGCGATGGCCAATCGATTGGGGCTGTCTATTGTCGAATCGATCCCGGTCGGAATCTGTTTCCGTTGCTTCAGACCTGGCCGATGCCCAGTGTCAGCGCCGAGACCTTGCTCGTTCGTCGGGATGGAAACGACGTGCTCTACTTGAATGAACTTCGCCATCGCGGCAACACGGCGCTGATCTTTCGCCTCCCCCTTGGCCTTGAGCGGCTCCCTGCCGCGATGGTGACGAAGGGACAGGCGGGAGTGATGGAAGGTGTGGATTATCGCCAGGTGCGGGTGCTCGCGGCCTCCCGCCAGGTCTCTGGAACACCCTGGTTTCTGGTTGCCAAGATCGATGCCGATGAAGTGTATGCGCCCATCCGGATCATGGCCCTGCTCGTGGCGACCTTGGTCGGTGTTTTCATTATCGGGGCGGGCGTGGGTACCGGCCTGTGGTGGCGGCAGCAGTACGCCAGGTTTCTGGCCGACCACTACCGGGGTGAAATGGAACGCCGGGGATTGGTACAGCATTTCGATTATCTTGCCAGATACGCCAACGATATGATCCTGCTCATGGATGCCGAGGGTCGGATCATAGAAGCGAACGCGAAGGCGATGTCAGCCTACGGGTACACCCGCGAGGAACTGTTGAGCCTGGAGGTCAGCGTGCTAAGCGATCCGGACACTCGCGAGGACATCGCCGAGCAAATGCAGAAGATCAAACGCTCCGGCGGGTTGGTGTACGAAACCATGCACCTACGCAAGGATAAAAGCCGCTTCCCGGTCGAGGTCAGCTCCAGACTGATGGAGATTGAAGGCCACCGGTTTCTCCAGAGCATTATCCGCGATGTCTCCGAGCGCAAGCGCGCCGAGGAACTGGCCAAGCAGCGCCAAGCCGAATTGGCCCACGTCAGCCGGCTCACTACGGTAAGCGAAATGGCCTCCGGTCTGGCCCATGAACTCAGCCAACCATTGACCGCCATTGCCAATTATTGCGACGCCGCTCTAGACCTATTGCACGCCGATTCCGAACCACCGGAAAGGCTGGTATATGCCGTCCAACAAGCGCTGGGACAGACCCAGCGGGCGGGCGATATCGTGCAGCACCTGAGAGAGTTCATGCGCAAGAGCGCCACCGAGAAAACCTGGATCGACTTAAACACCCTGATCAGGGAAACGGTGGCGTTTATTGCACCCGAGGCCCGCGGCAACATAGTTACAGTAAACTTGGCATTGACCGACGACTTGCCCCGTCTTTGGCTTGACAAGATTCAGCTCGAACAGGTACTCGTAAACCTACTGCATAATAGTATCGAGGCCATGGATCAAGCCGACAGCGCGGTACGCCAACTGACAATCACGACTCATCTGCCCACGGAGGATACGGTCCAGGTCACGGTCCAAGATACCGGACCTGGCCTGCATCCCGATATGTTGAAATATATTTTCAAGCCATTTCAAACCACTAAAACCAATGGCATCGGTCTGGGACTGGCAATCAGCCACTCCATCATCGAGGCCCACAGGGGGCGCTTGTGGGCCGTGCCCAACGCCGACCAGGGCGCTATTTTTCACTTTACCCTGCCGATACCCCATCAACCTGCCAGTACTTGAAATATCCCTTATGAACTCGCAGCCGAAGGTATTTCTGGTGGATGACGACCCCGCGATCCGTGATTCACTCAGCCTGTCTCTGGAAACCGTGGGCTTGATCGTGGAAAGTTACTCTTGCGCTCAGGAATTCCTGGATGCCTACAGGCCGGAACAGGCTGGCTGTCTGGTGTTGGACGTGCGCATGCCGACTATGGGCGGTTTGGAACTTCAGACCGTGCTGGTTGCGAAACAAATTCGTATACCCATTATTTTCATCAGCGGTCACGGCGACATTCCCACCTCCGTTAAAGCTATCAAGGGAGGCGCTGTGGATTTTCTGGAAAAACCGTTTAAGAAAGAGATTTTGCTGGCGCGTATCCTGGAAGCCCTGACGGAAGACGCGCGAACCCGTCAGGGTGATGCCGAGAAAGCGGCAATCCAGGCCCGCTTTGCGCATTTGACGCCACGCGAGCGGGAGGTAATAGCGCTGGTGGTCACCGGTAAATCCAATAAGGAAATTGCCAGACAACTGGCGATCAGCCACAGGACCGTGGAGACTCACCGCGCCAGGATCATGGAGAAAATGGCGGCCAATTCACTGGCCAGTCTCGTGGCAATGGCAACAACCTTCGGAATCCCTGACTGAGCCGGCAATCGAGCCCCATCCGCAGTAACGAAGGAACTCCCCCAACGGATAGGACGCTATCCGTATTATTACTTACGTACTCGCACGAATTTCCTTTAGTTACATTGTGATTTATAAGTTTATGTACTTGTAGAAATCCGATTTTTATTCGACACCACAAGGGGATAGGCAGTGATGAACAGCACGGTCAAACAGGCAAGGCAGAACCCTTGGACAGCACAGTCAAAAGATCTGTCGAAGGCCGATCCGGTTCGCAATCTGAATTTGCCCCAAGAGGACCAACAGACCAAAGATTATTGTATTGAATGGGCAATGCCCACTACCCAAATACGGAACGATACGGCGGTTATCAAGAGAAACTTCAGCCATGAAAGGAAAGAGGGTAAGGGAAAGTACTACTGCGAATGGGATTGAGCATCCCAAAATCCTGGTAGATCCAATTATTCGCGCTAAACCTCCTGCAAAATGCCGTGGCGCATGGCTAGATGCGTGAGCGCCACGTCGTTGTCCACACCCAGCTTGGCATAGATGCGATAGCGGTGGGTAAAAACCGTCTTGATGCTGATATTGAGCGCTTCGGCAATCATTTGCGGATTGTGGCCCTGAGTCAGCAGCATCATGATCTGCAGTTCTCGCTTGGAAAGGCTTTCCAGCGGCGAATGGCTAGCGCCGCGCAGGCCCGCCAAAGCCAGGTCGCTAGCGATGTCGGCGGCGAGGTAAGGCCGACCCCTAGCGACCAAACGCACCGCCGCTAACACCTCCTCCGCCTTCCCGCCCTTGGGCAAATATCCCAGCGCGCCCGCCTCCAGCAGACGGCGGGGATAGGGAGCCTGGGAGTGCACCGAGATAACGATGATTTTTGGCTTGCACGGCAAAGCGCTGAGACGCTGAGTTGTCTCTATCCCTCCCATGCCGGGCATTTCGACATCTAATATGACCACATCGGGCCGCACCTGCCGGGCTTTTTCCAGGGCCTCCTCGCCATTACCCGCCTCGGCCACGATTTTTATATCCCCGGCTTCACCCAGTATTTTCCCCAAGGCGATACGGATCAATTCGTGATCATCAACCAGCATGACATGAATCATACTTCATTATGCGCTGCAAATAGCTATTTTACCAAGACTCTATTGGTGTTCATTTTAACATCAGAATGCCTTGCAATAGTGCTATCACTGGGTGCGCAGCCACCCATTCCATGCGATGATAAAAGCTGTCAGGTTACTCAGAATCAGTATTTTTGACCATGCTCAAAACCGCCGTGCCAGTCGTTCTCGATCCGCTTCATCCACCACTGCCCAAAGGCGCCACTGATACGGTTCACTGGGGCCAACTGCATGGCGGCAGCGATGCCCTGCTGATCGCCACAGCCGCGGCGCGGCACCCGGGCCTGGTACTGGCCATCGCCCCGGACAGTGGCACCGCCCTCCGCCTGGAGGCGGAGCTGACCTTTTTCACTCAGGATAGCTCCTTGCATACGTCGGTCTTCCCCGACTGGGAGACTCTGCCTTATGATATTTTTTCACCCCATCAGGACATCGTTTCGCAACGGCTGACCACGCTCTACCGCTTATCCTCCCAGCACCGGGGCATTCTGATCATCCCGGTGACGACCCTGGTGCAGCGCCTTCCCCCCCGGTCTTATCTGGATGGCCACGCTCTGTTGCTTAGCACCGGTGAACGTCTGGATCAGGATGACTTCCGGCAACGCCTGGAAGCGGCCGGCTATACTTGCGTCTCGCAAGTAATGGAGCACGGCGAGTTCGCCATCCGCGGCTCCATTATCGATTTGTTCCCGACTGGCAGCGAGCAACCCTACCGTATCGATCTCTTCGATGACGAGGTGGAGAGCATTCGCACCTTCGACCCGGACAATCAACGCTCGCTCGCCAAAGTAACCGCCATCGAACTGCTGCCAGCGCGTGAATTCCCCTTGACCAAGGATGCTATCACCCGTTTCCGGCGGGCTTTTCGCGGTTGCTTCGAGGGCGACCCCCAGCGCAGCCTCATCTACCGGGAAATCAGCAACGGCATTGCCCCCGGCGGTATCGAGTATTACCTGCCCCTGTTCTTCGCGACTACCGAGACCCTGTTCGACTATCTGCCAAACGCCACGCTAGCGATCAGCCTGGAAGGCGTGGCGGTGGCCTTGGCGAACTTCCAAGAACAACTGCTGGACCGCTACGAGCAGCGCCGCCATGATAGCGAGCGCCCCCTGTTGCCACCCCAGCGGTTGTTTCTAGACGCCAATGCCGTACAGCAGGCACTGGCCGGCTATCCGCGTATAGAGCTTCGGCGCGAAGCTATTGATGAGGGCATAAATTTTTCCATCGCCCTACCGCCAGCACTGCATTTCCAGGCCAAGTCAGAGCATCCCGCCGCCGCATTACAGGCTTTCCTGAAGGATTTTCCGGGGCGGGTGTTGTTTACAGCCGAGTCCGCCGGACGCCGGGAAGCCCTTCTGGACACTCTGGCTAACTGCGGGCTGCGGCCCAAGCCCTGCAAGGCTTGGCGAGACTTTTTGGACTCCCAGCAACGGCTGGCTATCACCGTCGCCCCGCTCGATCAGGGGCTGGTGCTGGAAGAACCGGCCTTGGCCATCATCACCGAGACACAACTGTACGGTGAGCGGGCTCGGCAAACCCGCCGCCGTGGCCCGGCCCGCGATACGGAAACCATCATCCGCAACCTCATCGATCTAACCATCGGCGCCCCGGTGGTTCACGAGGAACATGGAGTTGGCCGCTACGCGGGCCTGCAACGCCTGCAGGCGGCGGGCATAGAAACGGAATTCGTGGTGCTGGAGTACGCCGAGGGCGGTAAGCTCTATGTGCCGGTGGCATCCTTGCATCTACTGAGTCGGTATACCGGTTCCTCCCCCGAAACCGCTCCCCTGCATAAACTGGGCAGTGACCAGTGGGCGCGAGCCAAGCGCAAGGCGGCCGAGCGGGTCCGGGACGTGGCCGCGGAGCTTCTGGACCTCTACGCCCGCCGCCAAGCCCGGCCTGGCCATGCCTTTAACCCCAGCGGGTCCGACTACGCCACCTTCGCCGCCGCGTTTCCCTTCGAGGAAACCCTCGATCAACAAACGGCCATCGACGCGGTTCTGGACAACATGCGCGCGGGCGAACCCATGGATCGCGTGATCTGCGGCGACGTGGGCTTCGGCAAGACGGAAGTCGCCATGCGCGCTGCCTTTCTGGCCGTGCAGGATGGTCGCCAGGTGGCGGTGCTGGTGCCTACCACCCTGCTCGCCCAACAGCATTATCAGAACTTCATCGACCGTTTCGCCGACTGGCCGGTCCAGGTGGAAGTACTGTCCCGGTTCCGCTCCAAGAAAGAGCAGGACGCGATACTAGACGGGCTGGCGAAGGGCAGCGTGGATATCGTCATCGGCACCCACAAGCTGATTCAGGATGGGGTTAAATTCAAACGCCTGGGACTGGTCATCATCGATGAGGAACACCGCTTCGGGGTGCGCCAAAAGGAGCGCCTCAAGGCCCTGCGGGCTGAGGTGGATATCCTGACGCTAACCGCCACACCGATTCCCCGCACCTTGAACATGGCCATGGCCGGATTGCGCGAACTCTCCATCATCGCTACCCCGCCAGCGGGCCGGCTGGCCGTGAAGACCTTTGTGGGGGAATGGAATAAAGCGCTGATCAAGGAAGCCTGCCAGCGCGAACTCAAGCGTGGCGGCCAAGTGTATTTCCTGCATAACGACGTGGAATCCATCGAGCGTCAGGCGCGGGAACTGGCGACCCTAATCCCGGAGGCCCGGATCGCGGTAGCCCATGGCCAAATGCGGGAGCGGGACCTGGAACGGGTGATGCTGGACTTTTATCACCAGCGCTGCAACCTCCTGGTCTGCTCCACCATCATCGAGAGCGGCATCGATGTGCCCACGGCCAACACCATCATCATCAACCGGGCCGACAGGCTGGGCCTGGCGCAGTTGCACCAGTTGCGGGGCCGGGTCGGGCGCTCCCACCACCGGGCTTATGCCTATCTCATCGTACCTCACCGTAAGGCCATGACTCCGGATGCGGTCAAACGCCTCGAGGCCATCGAAGCCCTTGAAGATCTGGGCGCCGGTTTTATGCTGGCCAACCACGATCTGGAAATCCGCGGTGCCGGCGAGTTGCTGGGCGATGAGCAAAGCGGGCAGATCCACGAGATCGGCTTTACCCTTTACATGGAACTCCTGGAACGCGCCGTCAAAGCCCTTAAATCCGGCCAAACACCGGATCTGGATCATCCCCTGGACCACGGTCCGGAAATCGATCTGCAAGTCCCCGCCCTGATCCCGGATGACTACCTGCCCGATGTCCATGCGCGGCTCATCATGTACAAGCGCATCGCCAGCGCCCGGAGTGCCGATGAATTGCGGGAGTTGCAAGTGGAAATGATCGACCGCTTTGGCTTGTTGCCGGAACCGGTCAAGACTTTGTTTCGGATCACGGCGCTTAAGCTCACCGCTACCCCCATCGGCATCCGCAAGATCGAGGCCGGCCCTAGGGGTGGCCGCATCGTGTTCGGCCCAGAACCCAATATCAATCTGCCCAAACTCCTGGAACTGGTGCAGAAGCAGCATGTAACCTATAAGTTGGACGGCCAGGACAAACTGCGTATTAACCGGGAAATGCCAAACACCGAGGCGCGGTTGCGGGAGGTGGAAGGGCTGTTGGAGACAGTGGGAGTCGAAAAATCAGCAAGAGGGGATCGAACTGGCGGAAGATGATGTCCGCAATTGCTTGGTTCACTGGACTGGACTAACAGACTGGTATGGCAAGCTGGGCTATAAAGTGTGGCGCGAGTACAGAATGGCTCGCAAACAATTGTAGGGACATAACCTCTCACGGGTTCCCACTGTCGCCAAAGGAAGTCACATCATCGGAATCACCTGGCGCAGCAGCGCTTTTATCTTGTCCATACCGGCCACCAACTGGCGCTGAATCTCCTCCATGGTGATATCCCCTTCGGTCTTGCCCGCAGCCCAGTTGGCAACCACCGCACAGGTGGCATAGCACAGGCCGATTTCGCGGGCCAGGGTCGCCTCCGGCATACCGGTCATGCCCACGATATCACAGCCATCGCGTTCCAGCCGCCGAATCTCCGCCGCTGTCTCCAGTCGCGGTCCCTGGGTCGCCGCGTAGGTGCCGTGCTCGCGGGCGTTGAGGCCGGCCTGGCGAGCTGCCTGGATCAGCTTCAGCCGCAGTTCCTCGCAATAGGGATGGGTAAAATCGATGTGTGTGACATGGGCAAGATTATCTTCGAAAAACGTATGACAGCGCGACCACGTGTAATCCACGATCTGATCCGGAAACACCAGGCAGCCTGGCTCCATATCCCCGCGAATGCCGCCTACCGCCGCCACGGCGATCACCCGATCCACACCGATGTGGCTGAGCGCCCACAGATTGGCCCGGTAATTCACTTTGTGAGGAGGTATGGTATGGGCATAACCATGCCGCGCCAAGAATACCACCTGTTTGCCGCACAGCTCTCCATAAGTCAGCGGCCCCGAAGGCTCCCCGTAAGGGGTGGAAACCATCTCCCGGCGAGTGATAGCCAGGGTTTCCAGGGAAGTTAGGCCGGTACCGCCGATGATTGCCAACAGTTGCGCCATTGAGCGGGTGTCCTCGGTTGGGCGACAAGAATTTCAATTGAGAGGGTGGACTTCAATCAGGGTAGCGATGTTTCCCTGACGGCATAGATAGCAGGCAGATTGCGCCAGTAGCCCTTGTAGTCCATACCGCAACCGAAGACATAACGGTCTGTCACCTCCAGGCCGATAAAGTCCACGCTCAAGCCTGGTTCCTTACGGTCATGAAGCTTGTTCACCAGCACCGCGCTGAGGACCTCGCGGGCGCCGCCTCGGCGCAACTCCGCCAGGATAGCCTTGAGGGTGATGCCCTCGTCGAAAATATCATCCACCACCAGCACCACCCGCCCAGCTAGCGAGACACTCGGGCGGGCCAGCCAGTGAATTTCGCCGCCGCTGGTCATGCCCCGATAGCGGGTGGCATGCAGGTAATCGATCTGGCAGGGGAAACTCAGGCGCACGAGCACTTGCGCACCCGGCAGCAAGGCACCAGTCATGACCACCAGCACCAGAGGATCACAGTCCTTGAGGCGGGCAGTGATCGCAGCCGCCAGGCGATCCAGAGCCGCTGTCACGGCTTCGGCCGGGCACAGCAACTCCGCATCGCGCAACACAACCAAGGCTTGAGCAGCGTTAATGGTGCTCATGGCAAGTCAATACGTGAAGGTGACGGTATCGTCGTCCATCGCCTCGCTGATGAGATAAGCGGAGCCGACGATTTCCTCTACCTCGGGGATTAAATTTTCGCCCCAGCGCTCTACGCTGGGCGCGCATACCTTGAACTTGACGCCAGCCTCGTGAGCATCCTTAATCATGTCATAGATGGTCCTAGGGTCATCTTTCATGAGGGCGATACCCTCAGCCACGCCCTTGATCGCCAGTTCGCCCACCCGTCCGGATAAAATAACCTCCACCTCGTATTCCATGGCGGCGGCGACGGTGGCCTGCGAGAACGGCGCTGCTATCTCGGAGGGATTGCTGGTATCGGTATTCACCATAACGATCAGTAACTTGTCAGCCATTAGGGTTCTCCATTGGGAACCGCGGCATTATAGGAGCATCCCCCCTGCAAAACCAGTGCTCTGAATGTTGTGCCGCGCTAAAGATACGCCTAGATATCCATTTCCAGCAGCGGGAAAGCATCGTAGTCCTGCACCAGGCGCTTCGCTCTTTGCCAGGCTTCATCCTTGCGCATACGCTCCACAGTCAGATGGCCGCGGCCATGCAGGCGGGCCAAACGCAGGTGGGCCACGGGGTCCCCGGGGTCTTTAAGGTTATGGAGGATAACGCTGGCGGCCTGCCGGTCGTTACAGACCAGCACGATGTCACAGCCCGCCGCCAGGGCGGCTTGAGCCCGCTCAGGTGGCGAACCGGCCACGGCGGCGCCGGCCATATCCAGATCATCGCTGAAGATGGCGCCCTGAAAACCCAGGCGCCGGCGCAGAATATCTTTTAGCCACACCGGAGAAAATCCCGCCGGCAGCGCATCCACCCGAGAATACACCACATGAGCCGGCATAATGCCCGCCACGCCGTAATGGATCATGCGTTCAAAAGCCAGTAAATCCTCGGCGGCCAAGTCCTCATAAGGACGGTCATCCGCGGGCAGTTCCAGATGGGAATCGGCTGCCACGCTACCATGGCCTGGAAAGTGCTTACCCACAGCTTCCATACCCGCCTTCTGCATGCCGCTCATATACGCATGGGCCAGGTCGGCGACAATCTCGGGATCGCGGTGAAAAGACCGATCGCCGATGACGCCGCTGACCCCGCGCTCCAGATCCAACACCGGGGCGAAGCTGAAATCCACTCCCACCGCGCGCAACTCCGTAGCCATCAGCCAGCCGGTGACCCGCGCCAGTTGCTTGGCGCGCATTCGGTCGCCATCGTAAATCTCCCCCAATCGGCGCACCGCCGGCAAGCGCGTAAAGCCTTCGCGAAAGCGCTGCACCCGCCCGCCTTCTTGGTCCACCGCCACCAGCAACCGAGGGTGGCGCATGGCATGCAAAGACTCCACCAAGGCTGCCACCTGCTCCGGCGAATGGTAATTTCGGCCAAACAGAATAACGCCGCCCACTAACGGGTGGCACAAAATACCTTTTTCCTCGGCGGTTACTTCCAATCCTTCCAAACCGAGCATCACCGGACCTAATGACAAGCGTTATCCCTCGCAGGCAAAGCCAATGGAACAATTTCCTATCATAAAGATAATTTCCCATAAGCTTATAGTCGGAAATTGAACAACAGCGCAAATCCCTGAACAGACAATACTTATACTATCATTGCAACGATAACTATTCAGTAATTTGAAATTCATGGCAACAGGGCCTGACCTGGTAACAATAGCAAATAGTTCTCATAGGCAGGCTGGCGGCAGGCAGGGCGTATGCATTCAACGAGTATCGACAGGATTGACAAGCATCACGGCATAGACGAAAAGATCCATAATGCCCTGATTCAATCGCGTTTCACTCCAAAGAGGCTGGCAGGGGTAATAGGATTGGCGTCGTCCATGTCCCGCATCACTTATTTATCTTTAATCACGAGAAGAGTGAAGCCATGCAACCCATGATACTCGTGGTTGATGATGAGGAAATGGTTAGAGAAAACCTCAAAGCCTACCTGGAAGATGAAGGCTTGGTGGTCACCGCTGTAGACTCGGGGGAGAACGCGCTGCACTATGTGCGAAATGGCGGCAATTTTGCTGTGTGCATCATGGATATGCGCCTGCCTGGCATGGACGGCAATGCGTCCATCCGTAGCTTACACGCCTTATGCCCAAAAATGAAATTTATCATTCACACCGGCTCTTCGGACTACAGTCTACCGGGCGATCTGTATGCCATCGGCTTAAACGATGACCAGGTCTATCTAAAACCTCTGATTGATATGGCGCCGTTGGCGGCGGCAGTGTGCACGCTGGTTGAACGTATCAAAAAGGACGCCGGGCAATGACAAAACGTGCGAAAATCCTCACGATTGACGACGAATGGGCTATCCGGGAAATTATCGCCATCTACCTGGAAGACAGCGGTTACGAGGTGATCGAGGCGGAAAACGGGCGGGTCGGTATCGAGATGTGCCGGCACGAATCCCCCGATCTGGTGCTCTGCGACCTGCGCATGCCGGTCATGGATGGGCTGGAGGTGCTGGCCGCCGTAACCCAGGAATTTCCGGAAACCCCGATCATCGTCGTTTCCGGCATGGGTGGCATAAGTGCCGCCATCGAGGCACTGAAGCTGGGCGCCTGGGATTATGTCACCAAGCCCATAGAGGATATGGCGGCCCTGGAGCACGCCATCGACCAGGCACTGGAACGCGCCCGGCTGTTGCGGGAAAATCGCGAATACCGGGAACATCTGGAAGCCGTCAATGCCCAACTCAAACGCAGCCTGCAGCAACTCGAGGAAGATGAGGGAGCGGGACGACGGATACAGTTTCAACTGCTGCCGGAAGATCAACAGGCTCATGGTCCTTACGAATTCAGTCGCCAGTTATGGACTTCCCTGTATTTAAGTGGCGATTTTGTTGACTATTTCGCCATTGATGCCGAGCATACCGGCTTCTACATTGCCGATGTATCGGGACACGGAGTGTCATCCGCGTTCGTCACGGTGTTGCTGAGAAGCTATATGAACCGCTACCTGGAAAGATACTGGCAAGATCAGGATGACAGCATTCGCAGACCTGCCGAGATCCTTAAGCGCATCAACCACGATATTTTCCAGGGACGGTTGGGAAAGTACTTGACCATGTTCTACGGCGTACTCAGCAAATCGGACAACCAATTGCGCTACAGCAACGGCGGCCAGTTCCCCTTTCCGATCCTGTTCGATGGCACCCGCTCCGCGTATGTGGAGTGTAAGAGCCTACCGGTCGGCCTGTTCGATTTCGCAGACTACCGGGATGACACCTTGCAACTTCCAGCGACCTTTTTGATGGTGCTGATATCCGATGGGATACTTGACACACTGCCACAGTCAAACTTGCAACAAAAACTGGATTTATTATTATCCAAGGTTCAAAGCATAGACCTCAGCGTTGCATCCCTTAGCCGGAGACTCGACCTGGACCAAGCCAGCACGCTGCCAGACGATATCACCATTTTGCTAATCAAGAGGGCGGTTTAATATGACCGCGGGAAAGGCTTTTTACGCCAAGCAGGGTAATACCTATGTCATCAAGCTGGCCGGTGACATCCGCTACACCATGGGCTGTTCCTTGGATAAGTTTCTTGACCAGTTATTTGAGAGAGTGGATTTTGACAATATCCTGGTGGATCTCACCGAGGCTGCCTGCATCGACAGCACCAGCCTGGGGTTGCTCGCCAGGATTGCCAACTTCATGCAGGAGCGGTTCGCCAAGAAGACCACGCTGGTTTCCACCAACAAGGATGTCAACCAATTACTGGATAGCGTGGGTTTCTATGATGTCTTCACTATTTGCGATGACTGCACGGCTATCACGGCCGCAGCCCAGCAACTGGCCGTGCTGGAACCTTCCAAGGCTGACTTGACTAAAACCATGTTCGAGGCCCACAGCCTGCTCAGCGAACTCAATGAGAAAAACCGGGACGCGTTCAAAAGCGTCGTCGATGCCCTAAAGAACAAGCTGGCCAGCGAGAAACAAACCTGAGCATCGCTAACCTGGCTTCCTGACACAGGCAGCCTAACGGGCATCGTCAATAAATACCTTATCTCCAATCGCCACGCGTTCGAACAGTTCCATTACGGCCTGATTGCCCATGCGAATGCAGCCATGGGACAGCGGCACTCCCATGGGCAACTCGTCGGGACAGCCATGAATATAGATATAGCGGCGCAGGGTATCCCGGTCTCCAAAGCGGTTGCGGCCTGGCTCCAAACCGCTTAACCAGAGGATACGGGTGAGTATCCAGTCCCGCTGAGGGTATTGGCTGGCCAGGGCGGGACCATAAATCTCCCCGGTCGGCCGGCGGCCCACGAATACCGTCCCCAGCGGCGCGCCCGTCCCCACCTTGATGCGAATCCGATGCAAGCCGCGCGGGGTGCAGCCACTGCCATACAACTCCCCTGTACCTTTGCTGGCCGTGGACACCGCATAGTCGGCGATCTCCTTACCCTGTTCCAGCAAATACAGGTGCTGTTCGGGTACGCTGATTTGAATACGGATACTTTCCCTCATCCTCACCATTCCTTGTAGGGATGCTCCGCCAGACAGGAATTGTAATAGCGCCGGTCATGCGAAACCTCTTCGCCCAGCCAGGGCGGTCGTGCGAATTGCTCATCGAGAGCGGCCAATTCTATCTCGGCCACCACCAGGCCGGCGTTATCGCCCTCGAATACGTCGATCTCCCAGACTTGGCCGCCATAACGCACGTAATGGCGGGTTTTCTCCAACAATGGCTTGCGGCAGAGCCGATCCAGCAGTTCCCGCGCATCCGCCATGGGAATGGGATATTCATACTCGCTACGCGTCACCCCGAGGGTTCCGCTCTTGATGTTCAGGTGGGCCGAATCGCCCGCGATCCGCACCCGTACCGAGCGGGTTTCGTCGCTGACCAGGTACCCCTGGCGCATGGGCACCGCACGGTAGGCATCCGCCCGCCAGGCAGCCCCGCGCACCAGGAATTTATGCTCAATCTCTATGCCCATGGGGGGTTGTCTCTTTTCAGGATAATCGCAGTGTGTGCCACGCTTTAAAGTTTGCGGATGATTCTATAAGATTCATAAAACATTTCCGCAAGGAAGATTCAGGATGAGCGATTCCCCGAGTGACTTGCCGATACTTGACGCTGACATTATCAGCGAGTTGCAAGACATCATGGAAGCAGATTTTGCTGACTTGGTGGAAACCGCCCTAGGCAGTATACCGGCGCAACTCGCCGACCTTGCGGCCGCCATCGAGCAGGGCCACGCCGATGCCCTCTATCGCACCGCTCATCAGCTCAAATCCGGCAGCGGCAATATCGGCGCCGCGCAATTGGCCGAACTGGCCCGTCGCCTGGAAATGCAGGGGCGGAGTGGGGCACTGCAGGACGCCGGCGCTCTCCTCGCGCAACTCTCGATTACCGCCGAGCGAACCTGCGCCGCCCTGCGGGCGTTGCTAGACGGCTGACGACGCTTCCTTAGCCCGGTGCTTGATGACCGAGACGATCGCCTCGGCAATCGCCTCAAACGAGGCCGCACCGGTATTCCACGTCACATCGTACAGTAGCGGATCATCGATATCGGCATGAAAATAGGTTTTCACCAGGCGTGCCCGATCGCGGTCCTGTTTGTGCACGGTTTGCCGCGCCGCTTCCTCGCCCTGCCCCAAAAGTTTTTGCATACGCCGCACGCGGATAGGCTCGGGCGCCGCCAGACGCACATGAACGCCCTGGTCAAGCCCTTTGGTCACCTGCGACCCACCGCGGCCAACGATAATGACCTTGCCGAGCACCGCCATCGCGCGAATGGTCTCAAACAGTTTCTTGATCACCAGATACTGATCGGTCTGGGTGCCGAACAGGCCAAAGATGAATTGTTCGATCTGGGACCGATACTCCTCGGACAGCAGCGACTGCATGGACACCGTCAGATGCGCATCCTGACAAAGCTTCTCGCATAACTGCTGATCGCAAATCTGCCAGCCCCTGAACAACCCCGTTTCCGCTTCCCGTTCCATGACCTTCAGCAAGGTCTCCGCCAAGGTGTGGCCGCCGGCTCCGGCCTGCCGGGAAATCGTCACAAACGGCACCGCCCTCTTCTTACCGCTCCGGAGAAATTGAGATCCCGCCGGATCGGATATCGCCATCAGGAAACGCTTGACATCATCACTCGTCGTCATGTTCTCAGCTCCCATGTGCTATTCAGAGCAGAAGTGACCCTCAGCAATTTCTTATTTTTATATTCCAAGTTACCGGCTTTTTCCAAGCCAGACCATTCACCAGGCTTTGCTTTCCCCAGAGGGAACCATCAACCTTTCAAGAATACCCGCAGGTGGCGCGGCTTGACAAATACCTGCTCGCCGACCTGGAACTGGTCGTGCACATAACGTTCGCGGGTCAGTTCCACTTCAACCATGCCCCCATTCAGATTCCGCGCCAGTTCCAGGCGCACGATGGGGCCCAGGGTACGCACCTGGATGACAGTCGCTGTCAAGGTTGCCTCCCCCTCCGGCTGCCGCAACAGCTCGATATCGTGGGGGCGCACATAAGCCAGCGCCGGTACTTGCTCGGCGTCACTGTATTCAGGGACGGCGACCCGGAGGTTGCCCACCTGCACCCAGCCGGCATGGGCTCGCCCATGGAACAGGTTGACGTTGCCCAGAAACTGGTAGACGAAGGGGGTGGCCGGGGATTCATAGACTTCTTCCGGGGTGCCAATCTGTTCGATATGGCCCCGGTTCATGACCACGATTCGGTCGGCCACTTCCAGCGCCTCTTCCTGGTCGTGGGTAACGAACACGCTGGTGACATGTATTTCATCGTGCAGACGCCTGAGCCAGCGGCGCAGTTCCTTGCGCACCTTGGTGTCCAAGGCCCCGAACGGTTCGTCCAGCAGCAACACCTTGGGCTCCACGGCCAGCGCCCGGGCCAGGGCGATGCGCTGGCGCTGACCTCCCGATAACTGAGCCGGGTAGCGCCCCGCCAGCCAGTCCAGCTGCACCAGGTTCAGCAACTCATGGACCCGGGCGCGAATCTGCGTCTCCGGCGGACGCGACTTACGGGGTCGCACGCGCAACCCAAAAGCGACGTTCTCGAAGACCGTCATGTGCTGGAACAGGGCATAGTGCTGGAACACAAAGCCAACCTGGCGTTCACGCACGTGGCGGTCGATGGCGTCCTCGCCATCGAACAGCAACCGCCCGCTATCGGCGCTTTCCAGGCCGGCGATGATGCGCAGCAGGGTAGTCTTGCCACAGCCGGAAGGTCCCAGGAGAGCAACCAGTTCGCCGGCCGGAATATCCAGGCTGATATCGTCCAGCGCCGTGAAATTGCCGAAGCGTTTACCCAGATTACGGATTGCAATACTCACTCACTATCTCCAGCAGCGGCCATCGCACTTCTGGCCCGGCGCGCTTGCCATTCGATCAAGGTCTTGGCGGCCAGCATCACCAGCGCCAGCAGGGTCAACAAGGAAGCGACCGCAAAGGCGGCGGCAAAGTTATATTCGTTGTAGAGGATTTCCACGTGTAGCGGCAAGGTATTGGTAACGCCGCGGATATGCCCGGACACTACCGATACGGCCCCGAATTCGCCCATCGCGCGGGCCGTGCATAGCACCACCCCGTACAGCAAACCCCATTTGATGTTGGGCAGGGTTACCCGCCAGAACGTTTGCCAGCCACTCGCTCCCAGCACGATCGCGGCTTCCTCTTCCTCGATACCTTGCGCCTGCATGAGCGGGATCAATTCGCGAGCAACGAAGGGAAAGGTCACGAATACGGTTGCCAGTACGATGCCTGGAACGGCGAAGATGATCCTGATGTCATGGGCGGCCAGCCAGGGTCCGAACCAACCCTGAGCACCGAACACCAGCACAAAGATCAAGCCCGCAATGACGGGCGAGACTGCAAAGGGGAGATCGATCAAAGTGATCAGGACGCTCTTGCCGGGGAACTCGAACTTGGCGATGGCCCAGGCCGCCGCCACGCCGAATACCAGGTTTAGAGGCACGGCGATAACCGCTGTCAGCAGGGTAAGGCGGATAGCCGACAAGGTATAGGAATCACTAATAGCGTGCAGATAGACCGCCAGTCCCTTGCTCAGAGCCTCGGTAAAGACCGCCGCCAGGGGAATGAACAGGAACAACGTCAGGAAAACCAGCGCCACCGCGATCAAGATACCACGCACGGGAAACGACTCCGAGATGGCACTGGGCGCGGGACGCAACCGAGCGGAAGTAGCGTCAGGAACTATAGCCATGAATAGCTCCCCTGGTTACACGGTGTGCCGCCGCCGGCTCCACCATTGGAGCAGATTGATGATCAGCAACAGCACGAAGGAAATGACCAGCATCACCACGGCGATGGCGGTGGCGCCCCGGTAATCGTACTGCTCCAGCTTGGTGATGATGAGCAGTGGGGTGATCTCCGACACCATCGGTATGTTGCCGGCGATGAAGATGACCGAACCGTATTCGCCGATAGCCCGCGCAAAGGCCAGGGCAAAGCCGGTCAGCAACGCCGGCCAGATGGCCGGCAGAATGACCAGCCGGAACGTTTGCCAGCGGTTAGCCCCCAAGCAGGCGGCAGCCTCTTCCACCTCGACTTCGATATCTTCCAGCACGGGCTGAACGGTGCGCACCACAAAGGGCAAGCCGATAAAGGTCAGCGCTACCAGGACTCCCAACGGTGTGAAAGCAACCTTGACGCCCAGCACCGCCAGGTATTGGCCAATCCAGCCATTGCTGGCATACAGCGCGGTAAGAGCGATACCCGCCACGGCGGTAGGCAAGGCGAAGGGTAAGTCTACCAGCGCATCGATAAACCGCTTACCTGGAAACCGGTAGCGCACCAGAACCCAGGCCACGATCAATCCGAAACAGGCATTCAGCAGCGCCGCCAGGAAGGAGGCGCCGAAGGTCAGCCGATAGGAAGCCAGCACTCGCGGCGTGGTCACTACGTTCCAGAAGGTTTCCCAACCCATGCCAGCGGTCTTCAAGAAGGTTGCCGACAGCGGAATCAACACAATTAAACCCATGTACAACAGGGTAAATCCCAGTGCCAGATTAAAGCCAGGCAATACG
>Ga0209048_10001881_pt1 | contig 21202 bp, 17 predicted proteins | sample FrelakmetCRP12CR_FD_187146 | JGI IMG/M metagenome (GOLD analysis project Ga0209048, IMG submission 187146) | Freshwater lake sediment microbial communities from the University of Notre Dame, USA, for methane emissions studies - CRP12 CR (SPAdes)... | ecosystem: Environmental > Aquatic >... | reverse complement strand
GGAAAGCTCCGTCCGATCCGTTCGTATTCGAGGAAGCGGGGTGCGTAGTAGTCGGCAGCGGGGCCGACGGCCATGCGAAACAGGATCGCAAGCGAAGGGCGGACGACCGTTTCCACATCGGGTTCGCCCGGGATGGGCGGCAGGTGGACCGTGTCGAGAAATGCCGTCGTTGGCGCGCCATCGGACGCGGGGGTCCCCGCGGTGGCCGGCGTCCCGCACGTTTCGCAGCGTTCCGCGCCCTTGTCGAGGACGTCACCGCATCGCGGGCACGACTGTCGGCGCTGCTCCAATCCTGGCCCTTTCACGGTTTGCGGCAATGGCCTGGCGCGCGCATCTGGGCGAACGATCGTCGGCGCCCAACGCGCCAACGGATCCTTCGTCGTTCGCAACGACGCCCACCAAGGTTCAAGCGTATCACCGACTTGACCTGTCCCGGGAATTTCTCCCGCCCCGGCGCCGCGGGGGCGCAATTTGCCCATGCTCCAAGGCGGCGCCAAGCGCGGCCCGCCGTGCGTGAGGCGCGCTGGCAGGGCCGGGTCGAGTTCCCCTCCCGGAAGTCGCGATCGTCCTAGGCGCGCGCCAGCTCCATGAGCGCGCCGAGACCGGCGCACGCCGAAAGACCCGCCAGCGCACTGATCAGGCGCGTGGCCCGTTCCGCGCCCAGCACCGGGTCGACGAGGCCGTGGAACTTGCGCTGGAGATCGGCGTCGCTCATCGGCCGCTCGAGGCTGCCGATCGCGTGGGCGACGAATGCATGCAGGCGGCGGCCGTCTACGCACGTGATCGTCACGTCGGCTGCGGCCTCGCCGATCGCCGTGTCGGCGCTCGCCCTGATCCGGTCACGCAGCGCGATCACGTCGGCGTGCGCGGCAATTTCGCCGGAGAACTCGGCCTCGCCGGCCCGCCCGAAGAGAATTCCCGCGGCGCACGCGTGGAAGACGCTGAACTTCGACTCGAGCCCGGTGCGCGGCGCGGTCTTGCCCGTCAGCTCGAGCACGAGCGGGTGCACCCGCAGGTCGATGCGCTCGATGTCCGCGGCGCGGAGGCCGTGCTCGCCGGCGAGCCGGACGCAGCCGTCGATGCTGGGGTGGATGACGATCCCGCACGCGAACGGTTTGTACGTGTTGAACGAGATCTCGAAGCGCTTCCCGAGGCCGTCGGTGATCTCGCTCCAGTCGCACTTCGTGGAGAAGGTCTGCGCGAGGCCGCGCGGTGCTTCGAGCGCGCGGATTGACGCCGTGTAGCCGTGCTTCGCCATCAGGGCCGACATCAACCCCGCGCGTGCCGCGCCGCCCACGTGAAAGGCCTTGGTCATCGATCCGAACTGCTCGCGGACGCCTATGGGCTGCGATGCCGCGATGCCCAGCGCCATCGCCGTCCGGTGCGGATCGAGAGCGAGGAGCCGCGCGCAGGCGGCGGCCGCCCCGAGCATCCCGGTCGAGCCGGTAATGTGCCAGCCGCGGTCGTAGTGATCCGGATAGATCATGTTGCCGACGCGACAGGCGACATCGACGCCGAGCACGACCGCATCCACGAGCTGTCGCCCGCCCGCGCCGACATGCTCGCCGAGCGCGAGCGCCGCCGACGCGACCGGCCCGCCCGGGTGGATGATCGTCTTGAGGTGCGTGTCGTCGAAATCGAACGTGTGCGACGTGATGCCGTTGAGCAGCGCCGCGCTGGCGATGTCGACGCGCTCGCCGCGCCCGAGGATCGTCGCCTGCGCGGCCGGTGCGAGTTCCCGCACCGCCGCGAGCGCCGCCTCGACGGTCGCGTGGCGCGACGCCCCGATCGCGCAGCCGACCCAGTTCAGCAGCGTGCGGTGCGCTTCGTGCTCGACGCGCGCATCCCATCCCTGCGACGGGTGCGTCGCGACGAAGTCGGCGAGGATCCGGGTGATCGGCGGCGCGTTCGGGTCGGCTGCCACCTTGGTGTTGTGCGCCATTGGGGTTTCCTCGCTTGTCCGGTGAAGGCGGGGTCGCGGCGGGGCGTCAGTCGACGATCGAGATGTTGCGTTCCTTGGCGAGCTTCGACCAGCGGGCGATGTCGTTGCGGATGTACTGTCCGAACTCGGCCGGAGTCATCGGCATCGGCTCGAGCGCCTCGCTCGACAGCCGCTCGCGCAATTCCGGATTCTCGAGCAGCGCGTTGATCTCGTCGTTCAGGCGCTTGACGATCGGCGCCGGCAGGTTCGCGGGCCCGACGATGCCGTACCACTGCACGCCGTCGAATCCCTTGTAGCCCAGCTCCTCGAACGTCGGCACCTCGGGGACCAGCCGATGGCGGCGCAGGCCGGTCACCGCCAGCGGCTTCATCTTGCCGGCCTTGATGTGCGGCAGCGCCGCGGCGAGCCCGGGGAACAGCGCCTGCGTCTGGCCGCCGAGAATGTCCGTGATCGCCGGGCCGATGCCGCGGTAGGGAACGTGCACGAGGTCGAGGTCGGTCGCCACCTTGAGCTGCTCCATCGCGAGATGGGTGAGCGTTCCCGGCCCCGACGATCCGTAGGAGAGCTTGCCCGGATTCGCCTTCGCGTACTGGATGAATTCGCGCAGCGTGTTGACGGGAAGCGACGGCGGCACCACCAGGATGTTCGGGGTTCCCCCGACCATCGCGATCGGCGTGAAATCCCGGATCGCGTCGTAGGGCAGCTTGCGCACGGCCGGATTCGTGCCGTGCGTGCCGACGTAACCGACCATCAGCGTGTAGCCGTCCGGCGCCGCGCGCGCCGTCGCCAGCGAGCCGACAACACCGCCGCCGCCGCTCTGGTTGTCGACGACGATCGACTGGTTGAGGACGCGCCCAAGCCGGTCGCCGATCGTGCGGGCGACGAGATCGACGCCGCCGCCGGGCTGTACCGGCGCGATGAGCTTGATGGGCTTGTTCGGATAGCCCGCTTGCGCGAGCAGCGGACGCGCGAGCGGGAGGGCCGCCGCAGCGCCGATGATCTTCAGCAGATCGCGTCTCTGCAGGGACGGCATGGACCCTCCGTTCGATCGCTTTGCACTCGGGCGACGGCAGCTGCTCATGGCATCCACCCGCCGCCGTTGACGTGAATCGCCTGGCCCGTGAGGTATCGGGCATCCGGTCCGCAGAGCATGCGCACCATCGCCGCCACCTCCCCGGGCAAGCCGAGCCGACCGATGGGCGGGACCACGGGACGGTGCACCGCGTGGCCGGGAACCTCCGGACCTGCGCGCACCGTGTCGATCCGCCCCGGCACCACGCAGTTGACGGTGATCCGCTGCGGCGCCAGGTCGAGCGCGAGCGCCTTGGTCATGCCCGCGAGTCCCGCCTTGGCCGTCACGACGTGAGCGCGTCCGGCGGCGCCCCGGTGCCCGGTTTCGCCGCCGATGTTGACGATGGATCCGGCGCCCGCGCGGGCGAGGTGCGGCAGGCTCGCCTGCGAGCACAGGAACGCGCCGTCGAGGACGATCGACAGGACGCGCCGCCATTCGGGGAACGGCATCTCCGCGAAGCCCTGCTCCGGGCGAACCGCGGCATTATTGACCAGCGCGTCGAGGCGACCGTAGCGCTCGACGGCCGCCGCGACCAGGGCCGCGACGGCTTCGGGATCGGTGACATCGGCGAGGCGTCCCGCCGCCGTGCCGCCCGATGCTTCAATCAGCCGCACCGTCTCGTCGAGATCCGCGCGTGCATGCAGCGCGCTCACCATGACGGCAGCGCCGCCTGCGGAAAGCGAGCACGCGATGGCCCGGCCGATATTGCGGGCCGCCCCGGTGATCAGCACCACTTTGCCGGCCAGCTCGCGACCGGCGGTCATGCCAGCATTGCTCGTCATCGTGTTGCCGTTCTCCGCCTGCGCTGCGCGTGCGCCGGGAATCCGAATCCTTCCCGCCGATTATCTCCCAAGTCCCCGGTGCCGCGCGGGGCGCGCGGAAGCGGAGCGCGGAACGAGCGATGTTCTCGCGGGCGCTCAAATGCCAAAACGCACCACCTGGATCCCGAACAGTACGCGGTGGAAGCTCATGACGGCGAGCGCGACGGCGATGCCCGCGACGACAGCGATGACATCGTGCTTGACCACCGGCTGGAACTGCTTCACGGCACGCCGAGCGACTGCCGACACGAGATCGACGATCGCGTAGGCGAAGAAGGCGCCGAACAGCACGGTGCCGGTGCGGTCGCCGTTGGCCATCAGGTGCACGCCCGACCAGATGAGCAATCCCAGAAGCATGGGGTGCTTGAGGAGCGACCGCAGGTGTCCCCGCATGTTCGCTGCGGCGAACAGGACGAACGACACCGCCATCGCGAACGGCGCGATCGCCCTTGCCGCCGGCACGGCGTCGAAGACGCGCGTGCGATCGTCGGAGAACGCATAGCCCGCGACGATCAGCGCGAGCCCCAGCGCCGACGCGAGCGAATAGATCCCCTTGTAGCGCTGCTCGCCCCAGCGCGCAAGAAGCCCTGCGCGCAGCGCGGGTACGGTCGGTAGCAGGTGAACGCCGAGGAAGAGGGCGAGTCCCGTGATCAGCAGTGCCATGGCGAGCTCCCGAAGGTCGAGGCAAGGTGCGAGTATCGCTCAATTCTCCGGCGCTCGAATACGAGGCTCATCGGACGCGGCGGAATTCTGCGATGGCAATACCGGTTAGAATCCACAGTCCAACCCGTCGACCAGGAACGACGTCCATGACCAAGGCCTCCGATCGAATCCGCGCCCGGCTGCAGGCGGCGGGGCAGCGCTTCCGCGCCAACGACAACATCGCCGCGTACATCGAGCCCGGCGAGCTGGACGCGCTGACGGACGAAGTCGCCGAGCAGGTAACGGCCGTCCTGCGCAGTCTCGTCATCGACACCGAGAACGACCACAACACGCTGGAAACCGGCGCGCGAGTCGCGCGCATGTACGTGGGGGAAATCTTCGCGGGCCGCTACGCGCCGGCGCCCGACCTCACCGCGTTTCCGAATGTCACCTCGTACGACGAGCTGTACGTCGTCGGACCGATCACGATCCGCTCGACGTGCGCGCATCATCTGCAGAACATCCGCGGCAGCTGCTGGATCGGCATCTACCCCGGCAAGAACGTCCTGGGCCTGTCGAAGTTCTATCGCCTGACCGAGTGGATCGCCGCGCGCCCGCAGATCCAGGAGGAGATGACGATCCAGATCGCCGATCTGGTCGAGGCCGAGACCGCGGCGGAGGGCGTTGCCGTCGTCGTCAAGGCCGAGCACATGTGCGTGACGCACCGCGGGGTCCGGGAGCACGCCTCGGACATGACGACCTCGGTGCTGCGGGGCCTGCTTCGCGACAACCCCGGCACCCGCGCGGAATTCTTCCGCCTGCTGCAGGGGATGAAGGGGTTCGGCGCATAGGCCGGATCAGGAGCGGGGCCGGACCGAATCCGTCCTCGATCGACTAGCGCGGTTGTCGCGAAGCCGTGCTTGGGCCTGCCGGCGCGAGGAGCGCAGCGGGAATTCCGTCCTCGCCGGCGGGAATCGCGGCGCAAGCCCATGCACCGGCGGCATCGAAGGCTGGCGAGACTGCGGCCCATTCTTCGGACAACTTGCCCTCGGGCGACTCCCATCGCAGTGTCCACCGACCCGGTTGCCGGGCGGCAAGCTGCCCGTGCTGGCCGTCGCAGCCCGTCAGCGCAAAACCGTATTGCGCCTCGCCGGGCACTCCGCAGAAGTCGATGAACGGGTCCCAGGGCCGGAGGTGCGAGTGTGCCATCGCCAGACCGTCATCCAGCTTCTGCTGGAGGTCGTCGTGGACCTCGATGGACCGCCGCGGCGTCGCCGGAAACAACGCCATCACCTCTGCCCATGCGGCTTCCGCCGCCGCGCCCCAGTCGCGGAAATGCGTGACGCGGCGCTGGATGCCATGCCACGCCTGCAGCTCGCTTGCCGAGAGAATGCGGCCGTTGACGGTCGCCAGGCGCAAGGCGCTCGGCGCGGCCGCACAGTAGAGACTTCGGCACAGCACCGGCGCGCCGCCGTCGTCCGAGCCGATTGTCAGATAGGTGTGCGTTTCGCGGCTCGGCAGCAGTTCGTATCCGAACAGCCCGTCCTCGACGATCGGCAGCAGATCGAGCGAAAGGTCAATCGGTAGCGAATGATGCGCAGCGGCGGCGACGAGTCGCGCACGGATCGCCGGAAGGAGATCCTTCGATTGGGACAGGCGGGGGTAGAAGTACCGGAACATCACAGACTCCCTGCGGCCCGGACGCAGTACCTGTGAGACAGGACGGCTGGTCGCATATTGGATGCCGATCAGCGTTGGAACGCCATCTTTTTGGAAGCCTTCTCAAGTACCCGCCGTAACCGATTGAAACCGCGCCGAAGTGAACGAAGCCCGGTCCGCGAGAATTGGGCCGGGTTGCCGAATTTCGGTAAAATTGGCGTGTCCCTTTCCCCGATCCTGTCGGCGGGCCGCGCTGGGGCGCCGAGCGGCGCCCCCGGCACCGCCGGCGATCCCGATCCACCGCGCCCTGAATCGATTCCCGACCCATCCCATGCGAGTCTTCAATTTCAGCGCCGGTCCCGCGGTGCTCCCCGAGGAAGTGCTGCGGAAAGCGGCATCCGAAATGCTCGACTGGCACGGCAGCGGCATGTCCGTGATGGAGATGAGTCATCGCGGCAAGGAGTTTGTCGGCATCGCCGCCAAGGCGGAAGCGGACCTGCGCGGGCTGCTCGCGATACCGCCCGGCTACAAGGTGCTGTTCCTGCAGGGCGGGGCGATCGCCGAGAACGCGATCATCCCGATGAACCTGCTGGTTGGCCGGACGACAGCGGACTACGTCAACACCGGCGAGTGGTCGAAGAAGTCGATCAAGGAGGCGAAGAAGTACTGCACGGTAAACGTGGTGGCATCCGCGGAGGACGCGAACTTCACCTATGTTCCCGCCCGGGAAACCTGGACGCTGTCGCGCGACGCCGCGTACGTCCACGTGTGCACCAACGAGACCATCGGCGGCGTCGAGTACCAGTGGACGCCCGACACCGGCGACGTGCCGCTCGTCGCCGACATGTCGTCGCACATCCTGTCGCGGGTCATCGACGTGTCGAAATACGGCGTGATCTACGGCGGCGCGCAGAAGAACATCGGCCCGGCCGGGCTGACGCTCGTCATTGTCCGTGGCGACCTCCTCGACCGTGCGCTGCCGATCACGCCATCGGCGTTCCACTGGAAGGAGCAGGCCGAAGCCGAGTCGATGCTCAACACGCCGCCCACTTACGCGATCTACGTCGCGGGGCTCGTGTTCGAGTGGCTGCTGGCGCAGGGTGGAGTGCCGGCGATCGAGCGCAGGAACATCGCCAAGGCGGCACTGCTCTACGACTATCTCGACGGCACGACGTTCTATCGCAACCCGGTGCGCCGGGAAGACCGGTCGCGGATGAACGTCCCGTTCAAGCTCGCCGACGACCGGCTCGACGCTGCCTTCCTGAAGGGCGCCGAGGAGCGCGGCATGGTCCAGCTCAAGGGCCATCGCGCGGTCGGCGGAATGCGCGCTTCGATCTACAACGCGATGCCGATCGAAGGGGTGCAGGCGCTCGTCGATTACCTGAAGACGTTCGAGCGGGAGCGCGGCTAGGCAACCATGGCGAAATACCAGATTCTCACCCTCAACCAGATTTCCAGCCACGGCCTCCACCGCCTCCCGAGCGCGCGCTTCGCGGTGGGGAAGGCGATCGAGCAGCCCGATGCGATCCTCGTGCGCTCGCACGACATGCACGCGATGACCATCCCGGCGAGCGTAAGGGCGATCGGCCGCGCCGGTGCGGGAACCAACAACATTCCGGTGGCCGAGATGTCGAAACGCGGCGTGCCGGTGTTCAACGCGCCGGGCGCCAACGCGAACGCGGTCAAGGAGCTCGTCCTCGCGGCATTGCTGCTCGCCGTACGCAACGTGATCCCGGCGCTCGACTACGTGGCGGGTCTCAAGGCGAATGCGAAGGACCTGGAAGCGCGGGTCGAGGCGGGGAAGAGGCAGTTTGCCGGCGTCGAGCTGCCGCACCGGACGCTCGGGATCATCGGCCTCGGCGCCATCGGCAGTCTCGTCGCCGACATCGCGATCAAGCTCGGGATGAAGGTCATCGGCTTCGATCCGGAGATCACGGTCGATGCGGCGTGGCGGCTGCCCTCGAGCGTGCGCCGGGCCCACGGCATCGAGGAGCTGCTGAAGCAATCCGATTTCGTCACGCTGCACGTGCCGCTGCTGCCCGTGACGCGCCATCTGATCGACGAGCCGCGCCTCGCGGTGATGAAGCCGGGCTCCGTCCTGCTCAATTTCGCGCGCGACGCGCTGGTCGACGAGCAGGCGGTGGCTGCCGCGCTGCGCGCCCGCCGGATCAAGTATTACCTGTGCGATTTTCCGGTCGCGGGACTCCTGGGGGAGCCCGGCGTCATCGCGCTGCCGCACCTCGGCGCGTCCACGGAGGAAGCCGAGGAGAACTGCGCCGTCATGGTCGTGGACCAGGTGCGCGAATTCCTCGAAAACGGCGCCATCGTCAACGCGGTCAACTTTCCGAACGTCGAAATGCCGCGCGAATCCCCGTATCGCGTCGCGATCGCGAATGCGAACGTCCCCAACATGCTGGGCCAGATCTCGACGACCATGGCGAACGCGGAGCTCAACATCCACAACATGGTGAACAAGTCCCGTGGCGAGATGGCCTATACGCTGGTCGACGTCGACAGTCCGGTTCAGGATGCCGTCGTCGATGCGATCGCGGCGATCCACGGGGTACTTTCGGTCCGCGCGATTCCCCAGCTCGCGTCGGCGTAGGCGACCTCGGCGCGCGCGGGCGTTCATCCGCGCCGAACGAACCGAAAGTTTCGGGTTTGCGGCCGAATGTCCTATCCTTGTCGGGTTGCACAGTTCGCCGGACTTCCGCCGTGATCGAACCATCCACCGTCACGACCTTCCTCTTCACCGACATCGAGGGCAGCAGCCGGCTGTGGGAGGAGGAGCCGGAGCGCATGCGACGCGCGCTTGCCTGCCACGACCGCATTCTCCGCGCGGCGGTCGAGCGCAACCATGGCGTGGTCGTGAAGACAACCGGCGACGGACTGCACGCGGCCTTCGCGGATCCGCGCGACGCCGTGGCGGCCGCAGTGGAGCTGCAGATCGCGCTCGATGACCCCGCTGCGACGGACGGCTTTCCGCTGCGCGTTCGCTGCGGGATACACGCGGGCGTGATCGAACACCGCGACGGCGACTTCTTCGGCAGCGCGGTCAACCGCGCCGCGCGCATCATGGGTGCCGCGCATGGCGGGCAGGTTCTCGTCTCGCAGGCGGTTGCCAACCTGCTTCGGGACCGTCTGCCCGAGGGCATCTCGTTCCGCGACCTCGGTGCCGTGCGCCTGCGGGACCTGTCGAGCGCCGAGCGAATCTACCAGGTCGAGCACGCGGCGCTGCGGCGCGAGTTCCCCGCGCTGCGCTCCCTGGAGGCGACCCCCAACAATCTGCCGCAGCAGGTCACGACCTTCGTCGGGCGCGATCGCGAGCAGCAGGAGGTGAAGGCGGCGCTTGCGAAAACGCGCCTCCTGACGCTGAGCGGCATCGGGGGCCTCGGCAAGACACGCCTTTCGCTGCAGGTCGCCGCGGACGTCCTGAGCGACTACCCGGACGGCGTCTGGTTCGTCGAGTTGGCGCCGATCACCGACGAACGCCTGGTCCCACAGGCGGTCGCGACCGTTCTCGGCGTCAAGGAAGAGGTCGGCCGGCCGGTGACCGAGGCCCTGGTCAGGCATGTGCGCGACCGGCAGCTCCTGGTCGTGCTCGACAACTGCGAGCACCTGGTGCACGCATGCGCTGAGCTCGCGAAGCAGTTGCTGCAGGCGGGGGCGAATGTCAAGGTTCTGGCCTCCAGTCGCGAGCATTTCAACATCGCGGGTGAGACGATGTACACGGTTCCGCCGCTTTCGGTGCCGAGGCCGGAGGGCGCGATCTCCGTCGCTTCGATCCTCCAGTGCGAAGCCGTGCGGCTCTTCGTCGAGCGCGCGACCGCTGTCCAGTCGGCCTTCGTGCTCAGCGATCAGAACGCGCCGGCCGTCGTCGAGATCTGCCAGCGACTCGACGGCATTCCGCTTGCGCTCGAGCTCGCCGCCGCCCGCGTGCGCGCGATGTCCGTCGAGCAGATCGCCGCGCGCGTCAACGACCGCTTCCGGCTGCTGACGAGCGGTGATCGCACGGCGCTGCCGCGGCAGCAGACGCTGCGGGCGCTGATCGACTGGAGCTACGACCTGCTGACCGAGAAGGAGCGCATCCTCTTTCGCCGGCTCGCGGTGTTCGCCGGCGGGTGGACGCTGGAGGCGGCGGAGGCTGTCGCCGCGGGCGGCGACGTCGGCGCGTCGGAGGTGCTGGACCTGCTCGCCGATCTCGTCAACAAGTCGCTGGTGATGGTGGAGCCGCAGGGCGGGCGCTACGGCCTGCTCGAAACGGTGCGGCAGTTCGCGGATGAGCGGCTCCAGGAATCGGGGGAGGGCGAGGCGGTTCGGAAGCGGCATCTCGACTTCTACCTGGCGTTTGCCGAGAAGGCGGGAGCGGGGCTTGCGGGGCCCGAGCAACCCGCGTTTCTCAGGCAGCTTGATCTCGATCGGGAAAACGTACTTGCCGCGCATGTGTTTTGCATGCATGCCGAAGGCGCTGCCGACAGTGGATACCGCCTGGTGCACGCGATCAAGTTCTATTGGTACATGCGCGGGCTGCTCAATCTGGGGCACCGTGTGACCGTGGAAGCGCTCTCGGCCCCCGCGGTTCCGCCAGCGAGTCTGACACGGTGCAAGGCGCTGTGGGTGGCCGGCCAAATTTGCAGCTCGATGGGTCGCTACGAGGAAGCGCAGAGCTACCTTCAGGAAGGCTTGAAACTTGCGCGGGCACTGGGCGATGCCCGCATGGTCGTTTCGGTGCTCAACACACTGGGATTCGCGGTTCTGGGACAAGGCGACCGGATTGCCGCTCGCATTCACTGCGACGAGGCGTTCGAACTCGCGAACAGGCTTGGCAACAAGCGCGGACTTGCGGCCGCATCGAACGCATTGGCACAGATAAGTCGTCTGGACGGTGATCTGGATGCCGCCGAACCGCTTTACGAGCGAACCCTCGTGCTGGCTCGCGAACTGGGTGACCGCGAGGGTGCCGCGGTGGCCCTCCTCAACCTGGCGATGGTGGCGATCGATCGCGGCGCGGCCGACCGCGCTCGCTCTCTTCTGCTCGAAGTATTGGCCATTGCGGAGCAGACCGGCTCGAAGGCGGCCGGGCAAGGCGCGCTGGGAGTCTCCGCAGGCCTCGCCGCGTTCGCGAAAGAATGGGAACACGCGGCCCGTTTCTACGGGGTAGCCGAGCGCCAGACCGGAAACACCGGATTGCGAAGAGATCCGGCAGACGATGCCTTTCTCCGGCCCCTCATGTCCGATGCGCGAGCGGCGCTCGGCGATGCACGGTTCGCGGCGTCCCACGCATCAGGAGGTGCGCTCGAGTACGAAGAGGGGCTTTCCGAAGCCCGAGCGTGGCTTGCTCGCAGCAGTTAACCCACGCCGGGCGTCGCTGCGACCGCAGCCCGCTGGCGCCAAGGTTTCCCCGCGAGGCGACGGATCGGTCGCAGGGTCACCGCCAGCATGGGGGATGACTCCCGTCTTGCTTTCCAGGGCGGACATTGGCCGAACGCCGTGCATGTCGATCACAGGCCTCGGGCAAGCCCGCCCGTGTCATGTCCCCAGCAAGTTCATTTCACTCGTCCTGCTGCCGCAAGTGCGCCCGATACGATTCGCTTCCAATTATCGCGTGCGACCATCACACGCGACGACGGGATCTGCAGAACTGAGTCACTCGATGAACCACGGGTCATACTGTGGACATTTCGTTCCATCGGTCTTCACGATGTTGAGACCGTACTCGTGAGACGTGTTTTGACTGGCAACCGTCACGGTCGTCGTCATCAGCGGCCCGTGCACAATCGGAGTACCGAAAAACGCGCCGCTGCCCTTGACGGCGAGCGCGGGAAGCGTGGGATCGGTCGAGAACCCGTAACCAGCGTCACTGATCAGCCAAACGATCACGCGCTTGGCTCCTCCCCCGGGCCCCCCAAGGTTCACGACGGCGTACGGCACGTCGACGACGCAGTTCGTGACACTTACCGGAACAAAGCAATTTCCGTGGAAGCACTTCAATGTACTTGCCAGCGGTGCCACCGGACGACCGATGGCAACTCTGGTGCTGTCCGTCGTGGCGCAGCCGAAAAGAACGGCGCCTGTGATCGCTGCCAACAAAAGCGCTCCGATTCTCATTTGAGTTCTCCCATGTTTGCGATACCGCCAAGATGGTCGCGGCGCACCGATTGATGGCCCATCGCGCCGCCACCGAATCACTGATCCGCATCACCTGCCGCCTCGCCGATGCGTTTCCCTGAATGCCTGCGCAACGACGCCGCGGCGGAAATGCGGCGCCGCGTCGCCAACGCATTGTCTGGCAAGACCTGCTGCCGCGCAAGTAGCCTACAACTTCGCCATGATGAGGTCGTGACCACGAGGTCGGCCGAGCATGCGCTGGGCGGGAGGCTTGGCCCCATCCGCATCGCGGCGAACCCACACCCGCGGATCCGGCCGCGACGACCGTGCCGCGGATCGCGAAACCGCCGCTCCTATCAGCCCGCCGGATTCGGGTAGCGGACCTGTATCGCCGCGATCTCGGCGAGCGCCGCCGCATCGAGCTTCCATTGCGCCGCCGCGATGTCCTCTTCCAGTTGCGCCATCGACGTCGCGCCGATGATCGACGCGCCGAGGTACCAGCGGCTCTTCACGTAGCCGAGCGCGAGTTGCGGGAGCGTCAGACCGAGCCGCTGGGCAAGCGTGGCGTAGGCGTCGATCGCCTCGTGCACGATCGGCTTGCGGAAACGCACGCCCAGGCCGTCGAACAGCGTGAAGCGCGAGTTTGGCGGCTGCGTCCCGCCGCGGTATTTTCCCGACAGCATGCCGCCGGCGAGCGGGCTGTAGGCGAGCAGCGACATCCCTTCGCGGAAGAGCGCTTCCGCGAGATCGTTGTCGACGTTGCGGGAGACGAGGCTGTAGCTGTTCTGGATCGTCACGGGACCCGGTACGCCCAGTTCGCGCGCGACGCGCCGGAATTCGCATACCCCCCAGGCAGTCTCGTTCGACAATCCGTAGTGGCGGATCCGGCCGGTTTCGATCATCGCGGCCATGCCCTCGACCTGCTCGCGTATCGACGGCCCGTCCTTCTCCTTGGCGGGATCGAACTCGGTCGCGCCGAACATCGGCACGTTGCGCTGCGGCCAGTGGATCTGGTAGAGGTCGATGCAATCGATCTGCAGGCGCGCGAGGCTCGTGCCGACGGCCTCGGCGATGACTTCGCGCGTCAGGTCCGTGCGACCGCCGCGGATCCAGGCGCGCCGCCCGGGGCCGGCCACCTTCGTCGCGATGACGAGACCGTCGCGGCCGCGACGCGCGAGCCAGTTGCCCAGAAGGGTCTCGGTCCGCCCCTGGGTCGTCCCGTTCGGGGGCACCGGATACATCTCGGCGGTATCGATGAAGTTGATGCCCTGCGCCAACGCGTAGTCCAGCTGGGCGTGCGCCTCGGCCTCGCTGTTCTGCTCGCCCCAGGTCATCGTGCCGAGGCAGACCTCGGATACGTCGAGTCGGGTACCCGGAAGGGTTCGGTATTGCATCGGGGCTCTCGTTGTCGGGTCGCCGGATACGGGAGATTACCCGATCGGCGTTCGTTGGATCGCGAATGGAGCCGCTGTGCGAAACCTGGCGTGGCCGATCGCGGGGCCGGACCGAAACTGGCGTGATCGCCGTCCCTCGCTCCCGTCGTTTCGACCGGGCGTCCTGCAAACCCGCGCACATTGCATTATGCTCGCCTTGAGGCAGGCTGGACGAGGGGGCCCGGCGGTCGCCCCGCCCCCGCCTTTCGCATCCCGACGAACGACTCCGAGCGAGCGCCGATGGCAACCCCACCGATTTCCGCAACGCAGAAAGCCCGGGTCCTCGCCGAGGCGCTGCCGTTCATCCGTGCATTCCATGCCTGCACGCTCATCATCCGCTTCGGGGGCGGCGCGATGGCCGATCCGGCGCTGCGGGAGAGCTTCGCGCGCGACGTGGCGCTGCTCCGTCTCGTGGGCATGAACCCGATCATCGTGCATGGCGGCGGATGGCGCATCGATCAGCTGCTGAAGACGATGGGCATCGAAGTTCGCCAGCATCGGGGTATCCGCTTGACCGACGAGGCCACGCTCAACGTCGTCGAAATGGTGCTGGGCGAGATCAACCAGGAACTGGTCGGCCTCATCAACAGGTTCGGCGCGAAGGCCGTGGGCCTCAATGGCCAAGACGGACGCTTCATCCACGCGCGGCCGCTCACGCTGCCCCCGGCGAATGGCGGCGGCGCGGCACCCGACCTCGGCCTGGTCGGCGACGTCGAGCGCATCGACCCGGACGTCGTGCACCTGCTCGTCTCGCGCGGGTTCATTCCGGTCATCATGCCGATCGGCGTCGGCGCCGACGGAACGGCGTACCACATCAATTCGGACATCGTTGCCGGCCAGCTCGCGCGGACGCTGCACGCGGAAAAGCTGATCCTGATGACCAATGTGCCGGGCGTGGTCGGCCGCGACGGCAAGCTGGCCTTCGTCCTGACCGCGAGCGACGCGGAAGGCCTGCTGCGCGACGGAATTGTCGACGACGGAATGCAGCCGCGGCTGACCGCGGCGCTGGCGGCGGTGCGCGAGGGCGTGCGCTCGGTCCACATCATCGACGGCGGGGTTCCGAACGCGCTGCTGCTCGAGGTGCTCACCAATTCCGGCGTCGGCACGGCCCTGCGCTCGGATGCCGGCCCGCATTTCCTGGCGGACAGCCGCAGCTACTTTGCGGCCGCCGTCGAGCCATAGACGCCGGCGTCGCGGGGCCCGCGCGGTCGAGCCGGCCGGATCACGATTCGGCGACGATGCCCACGTCGATCGAGATCAGCGAGAAAGCGGGAGTCCGCTACCTGCATTTCGGCTCGCGCTGGATCCAGGGGGCGATGCGCATCGCCCGGCCTTGGGCGCTGGAGCTCGAGTACACGCGGGACATGATGACCGTGCTGCTGCTGCGCCAGTCGCCGCAGTGGCCGCGCAGCGCGCTGCTGATCGGACTGGGTGCCGGGTCGCTGACGAAATTCCTGTACAAGCACCGGCCGCGGTCGGCGCTGACGGCGGTGGAGATCGACGCGGCCGTCGTCAACGCCGCGGCGCATTTCTTCAAGCTGCCCGACGATCCGAAGCGGCTGACGATCGAAATCGCCGACGGCCACGACTTCGTGGCAGGAACGGACCGCCGCTTCGACCTGATCATGGTCGACGGCTACGACGCGAAGAGCCGGGTCGGGATGCTGGACACGCTCCCGTTCTACTGCAACTGCCGTGCTCGTCTCAGCGAGCGGGGGCTGCTGGCGACGAATTTTCTGAGCGCACGGCGCGGCCTTGCCGATAGCATGGAGCGCATGAGCGAGGCATTTTCCGACCGCGCCGTCGCGCTGCCGCACTGCGCCAGCGGCAATGTCATTGCATTGGCCGCGACCGGCGAGCCGATCGACCTCGCGCCGGCCGACCTGAGGACGGGCGCACGGCGTTTGCACCGCGAAACGGGCCTCAACCTGCTCCCGACCGTCTCGAGGTTGCTGCAGACCCAGATCGGGGGCAGCGACCGCTTCCAGCTTTGACTCCGCTGACGCCCGCAGTCACGCCGGCTGCCGTTCGTCGACGAGACCGCGCTGGGCCAGCATCGGGCCCACGACCGGGTCGCGGCCACGGAAGGCGCGGAACGCCGCCGCCGGGTCCAGCGTTCCGCCCGAGGAGTAGACGTATCGGAGCAGGCGCAGGGCGACGGCCGGATCGAAGGCGTCGCCGGCCTCGACGAACGCGTCGTAGCCGTCGGCGTCGAGGACCTCGGCCCACATGTAGACGTAGTAGCCCGCCGCATAGCCCGAGCTCGCGAACAGGTGGCCGAAATGCGGGAGCCGGTGACGCAGCACGATCTCGCGCGGCATCCCGATGCGCTCGAGCTCGGCGCGTTCGAACTCCGAAATGTCGACGCCGTCGGGGTCGGCGCGCGCGTGCAGCGCCATGTCGACGAGCGCGCAGGCCGTGTACTCGACCGCCTCGAAGCCCTGGTTGAACCGCCGCGCCTCCTTGAGCTTGGCGATCAGCTCTTCGGGGACTGGCCTGCCCGTCGCGTGATGCAGCGCGTGCCGTTGGAGGACCGCGGGCTCGAACGCCCAGTGCTCGAAGATCTGCGACGGCAGCTCGACGAAATCGCGCAGGACCTGCGTGCCCGACAGGCGCTCGTAGGTCACCTGCGACAGCAGCCCGTGCAGCCCGTGCCCGAACTCATGGAACAGCGTGCGCACGTCGTCGGCCGAAAGGAGTGTCGGCTGTCCCGCGGGCGCCTTGGCGAAGTTGTTGTTGTTCACGACGATTGGCAGCGTCTCGCCGTCCACGCGCGACTGGGGGCGGTAGAGGCTCATCCAGGCGCCGCCACGCTTGGTCGGGCGCGCAAAGTTGTCGCTCAGGAAGACGCCCACCTGCCGGTCGTCCCGATCGCGGACCTCGAACGTGCGCACGTCGGGGTGATACGTACGAACCTCGGGACGCTCGACGAACCGGATTCCGAAGAGCCGGTGCGCAGTGTCGAACGCGGCGGCCAGCATCCGCTCCAGCGTCAAGTACGGCTTGAGCGCCGCATCGTCGAAACCGTAGCGGGCCTTGCGCGCCTTCTCCGCATAGTAGCGCCAGTCCCAGGGCTCGATCGGGTGCGTCTCGCCCTGGGCCCGGGCCATCGCGCCGAGCGTGTCGCGCTCGACCGCAGCGCGGGCCTTCGCGGGTTCCCAGACCTGCTCGAGGAGCGCCGCCACCGCCTTCGGCGTGCCGGCCATCCGGTCGACGAGCGCGTAGGCGGCGTAGTGCGGATAGCCGTGCAGGCGCGCCTGCTCGTTGCGCAACGCTAGGATCTCGCGGGCGATCGGACGGTTGTCGTGCTCGCCTGCGTTCTCGCCGCGGCGGACCCACGCGTTGAATGCCTGCTCGCGCAGGTCGCGCCGGTCGGAGTACGTCAGGAACGGCACGATCAGCGAACGCGACAGCGTAAACACCCAAACGTCCGCTTCGCCGCGCGCAAGCGCTGCCTCGCGTGCCGCGGACCGCAGGCCCTCGGGCAGCCCGGCCAGGTCGCGTTCGTTGCGCAGCACCAGCCGGTAGCCCGCTTCGTCGGCCAGCACGTTCTGGCTGAAGCGGGTCGTGAGCTCGGCCAGGCGCTCGATGATCGCGGCGTATCGCGCCCTCGCGGTGCCGGAGAGCCGGGCGCCGGCGCGCACGAAATCCAGGTGCACGCGCTCCAGCAGCCGCAACTGCTCCCGATCGAGCCCGAGGGTGCTCTTCCCCTCGTGCAGCGCGTCGATGCGATCGAAGAGCCCCGGTCGCAGATGGATCGCGCTGTGGTGTGCCGCCAGCCGCGGCGACATCTCGCGCTCGACGGCCTGGAGCTCCGTGGAGGTCTCGGATGCCGTCAGATTGAAGAAGAGCCGCTCGATGCGACCGAGCTCGCGTCCGCTCCTGTCGAGCGCCGCCAGCGTGTTCGCGAAGGTGGGCGGCTCGCGGCCTTCGGCGATCGCGTCGACTTCGGCGGCATGCATCCGCATCGCGTACGCGAACGCCGGGGCGAAGTGCGCCGGCCGAACGAGCTCGAACGGCGGCAGACCGAACGGCGTCTGCCAGGGGTCCAGCAGCGGATTGCGTGTCGTGTCGGTCATGGGATGGGCGATCGGTACGAAGGAGCGCGCCCGTGCGGTGATGCGCCGGGTCCGAAGAGGGCGGGATTATCGCCTGTCGCGCCCGGTTTGGGTACCGTGCGCGAACGCGCGCGGCGGGCGGCGAGCACCGGGATGCGCGGGGGACGACCCGCGGCGCCGCCGCGCGGGGCACACGTGACGCGGAAGAAATGCTGCGCAATGCCGGTCGCGGCGTTAATCTAGCGGCAACGGCTCGGCCCGGTGACGAGCATGGCCGGCGGAGGACGACGCGATGTCCCTGAAATGGATAGTGATTGCGATGGCGGTGGCCGCGCTGGCGGCGTTCCTGTGGGCCAGCGACAGGATCACGTACGAGGGCGAGCGCACGGTGTACACGGTCCGCTGCGAGCAGGGCGCATGGGAGGGGCTCACCTGCCACGGCACGATGGTCGCCGGCGAACGGTACCGGTTCCGCGCCAGCACGAGCAAGCGGGAGGTGCTCTACTGGACCGTGGGTTCCAGCGATCCGTCCGGCAAGTACTCGAACTGCAACGTCAAGGATCGTGGCAACTGGAGCTGCGAGCTCATCGCAGGCCAGCCTTCGACCATCACCCGGCAGATGATCAACGGCCGCCCCGTCCGCGATGCCGATCACGTCGCCGTCCCGTTCCACGCGGTGCCGAAGTGGGTGTGGTGGGTGCTCCATTCCGGCGCCCATGTCTACTCGAAGGCGGGGTATTAGTTGGTCGGGCCCTTGGTGGGCCGCCCCGGCGACTCTGCCGGAAGTGCGCGCACCGGCCGCGATGCCTCGACGTTGATCCACGGCATCGGCATACGGCGCGTGCGCCTCGCGAGCGGTCTCGTCCTCTTCACCTATGTACTGACGCATTTCGCCAATCACGCGCTCGGCAACGTCTCGTTGGCGGCGATGGAGGCTGGCCTCGACTACCACGTCCGGCTGTGGCATGGAGCGACCGGGACGCTCGTCCTCTACACCGCATTGACGGTGCACGCGTCGCTCGGACTGTGGGCCCTGTACGAGCGTCGCCATTTCCGCTGGAAGGTCACCGAAGGCATCCAGCTCGCGTTCGGCCTGTGCATCCCGGTGCTGCTCGCTGCCCATCTCGTGGGCCAGCGCATCGCGCTCGAGTTCTTCGGCATAGAGAAGGGGTATGCGCAGGCCCTCTATACGTACTGGGTCACCTCGCGGGGCTACGGTGCGCTGCAGGTCGTGCTGCTCGTCGTCGTCTGGATTCACGGCTGCATCGGCGTCTTCTTCTGGCTGCGCCTCAAGCGCTTCTTCAGGCGCGCAGCTCCGTTCCTGCTCGGCGCGGCCGTGCTGATGCCTTCGCTTGCACTTCTTGGCTACTACCAGGGAGGGAGGGCGGTCACCCGGCTCGCCGCGCTGGCGGAATGGCGGGCCGACAATCTCAATCCGGGGCAGATCGGCACGCCGGCACAGCGCGACGATCTGCTGCGGATCCGCTACGTCTTCCTGTTGGCGTGGGCGGGAGCGATCGGTCTCGTCTTCGTTGCGCGCGGGTTGCGCGTCGCCGTCGAGCGACGCCGCGGCGTCATCCGCCTCTCCTATCCCGACGGCCGGACCGTCAGCGTCCCGCTCGGCTTCAGCGTGCTCGAAGCGAGCTGGCGTTTCCACATCCCGCACGCGAGCGTCTGCGGCGGGCGGGGTCGCTGTTCGACCTGCCGAATACGGGTCATCGGCGACCGCACCGCGTTGCCGCCGCCCTCATCGGGGGAGAGGGCGGTGCTCGAGCGCAAGGGCGTCGGCGCCGACCCGGCGGTCCGCCTCGCCTGCCAGCTGCGGCCGCGGACGGACCTCGCGATCGTGCCGCTGCTTCCGCCCGGCGTCGGCACGGCGCATGCGCACGGACAAGGCCGCGTGCACGCCGGCGAGGAGCGGTATGTGGTCAGCATGTTCGTCGACATGCGCGGGTCGACGCGCATGGGCGAGAACCGCCTGCCCTTCGACACCGTGTTCGCGATCAACCGCTTTCTGGCTGCCGTTTCGCAGGGCGTCATCGACGAAGGCGGCGTGCCGAACCAGTTCCTGGGCGACGGGCTGCTCGCACTGTTCGGGCTCGCCTCGGGCCCGCCCGAAGCGTGCCGACAGGCGTTGCGCGCCGCGGCGCGGATCGCAGCCAACGTCGACCACATGAACCGCCTGCACGCCGAGGACGGGAGCGAGCCGGTGCGCTTCGGCATCGGGATTCACGGCGGCGACGTGATCGTCGGCGACATTGGTTCCCCCGATCACCGGGTGTTCACGGCGCTGGGCGACGCGGTCAACGTTGCCGCGCGGCTCCAGGACATGACGAAGAGCCTCGACTGCGAGGTCGTGCTGTCCGACGAGGTTCACCGCACGGCCGGGCTTCCGTCGGACGCACTGCCTTCCACCGAGGTCGCGATCCGAGGGCGCGCCGAACCGATGCTCGTGCGCACCACCCGAAGTGCCTCGACGCTCGCCGGGCTGTGCGGGGCATCCTGACGCTGCGCGGTTCATTTCCCGAAGTCCCCGCCGCCGTGCGGCGTCAGCGATATCATCGGAGGAGTCACACGCCTGTGCGCCTCGCGACGGATTCCGCCGCCGGGTGCTCGCCGGGCCCCGGTGCGGCATCGCAGTCCTGGCGCTTCCTGTCGTTCAGCCGTCGCCTCGGGCGGGCGCCCGAGGGTCGAGTTCGATCGGGCGGCCGTGGGGCGTCCGGCGGGCGGCCTCTTCCCACTCCCGGCGTCGGTGGCGCAGCAGCGATTCGGTCACGATGCCTTTGCGGGCGGTGATGCGCTCCAGCGCGGTGAGCCAGTGCCGGTAGTAATCCTCGCCGGTATCGGCTTCGCCGCGCAGCCGGACCTCGCCTATGACTTCCGCGAGGGTCCGCGCCCACTCGGCCCAGCTGAACTCGCCGCGCTCGTGGAGCGCCAGCGCCATCGCAAAAGCCTGCGCTTCCCACGGCGCCTTGAACACGGGGCCGGCTGCGTCGCCGGGCAGGTCCGGGACTTCGCTGCGCAGCGCGGGGAATGCCCGCGCGGCCACCGCGGGGTCGATCGGGCTCGGACCGGTCGACGCCATGTCAGCGCGGCTCCAGATACGGCTCCCAGCAATCGACGTGGACCGCGCTCGCCGTCGTGTCGGGTCCCCAGAGTTCGCGGGCGTCGAAGCGCACCGAGTAGAGCCACTGCGGCTGTTCGCCTTCGCCTCGCGCGTGGGTGTCGGGGTAGACGTGCGGTCCATGCACCTTGACGATCGTGCCGGCCCGGCCGCGGCAATAGCGCGGGAGGCGCGTGTGCGACCGGGGGTTCACGGTCCGGGCGCGGACGGCGCTCCCGATCGCGAAACGCGCCGCCGCCGCGGCGGGTCGCGCCGTCGGGGTCCCTCGCGCAAGCGCGGCAGGCACGCGATCGGCGGTCAGCCTGTCCGACACCGCGGCGGGCGGCTGCCGCATTCGCCCTTC